>Ga0206127_1002682_pt1 | contig 17312 bp, 14 predicted proteins | sample Helgoland_Spring_6_FD_148646 | JGI IMG/M metagenome (GOLD analysis project Ga0206127, IMG submission 148646) | Pelagic subsurface seawater microbial communities from Kabeltonne, Helgoland, North Sea - Helgoland_Spring_Bloom_20160419_1 | ecosystem: Environmental > Aquatic > Marine > Epipelagic ...
CTTTTTTTAACTTTGACTTTTAAATCTTTTTTCATCTCATCAAAAGATTTAATCGGATGTTTCTTTATTAACTTCACAATATGCCATCCAAAACGAGTTTTAAACGGCTCAGAAAAATCATTTACATTCTCTAGAGCAAAAGCTGCATCAGAAAATGGCTTTACCATTCTACCAGCTGCAAACTTACCTAAATTACCTCCTTTGTTTTTAGAACCTGGATCATCAGAATATTGTTTCGCTAAATCCTCAAACTTTTCTTTTGCTATTAACTTCCCATAAATACTCTCTATTTTCGTTTTACTGACAGCAGAAGTATCCTTTACTAAAATATGTGCAGCTTCAATCTCTCCATCAGATTTTTTAAAATCATCAACTTGTATTATATGATAACCAAACTGTGTTTTAAACGGCATTGAAATTTCATTGATTTTAGTGTTGTACGCGGCAACCTCAAAAGGGTACACCATATTAAAAGCTGAAAAATATCCTAAATTTCCACCATTTCCTTTTCTACCTGTTTTAGCATCATCCTGTGCAGATCTGTCTTCAGAAAACTGCGCGGCAATTACTTCAAATTTTTCACCATTTAAAATTCGCTCCCTTAATTTTAAGATCTTATTGTATGCGAATAAAGTGTCTTTCGGAGTGGCGTCTCTAGATATTCTAATTAAAATATGTTTTGCCTTTACTGAATTCTCAGTCCTGAAGTATGCGTCTTGTACTAATTTATCGATAAAAGTTGTGTCCTGTAAATAAGGCGCAGAGAGTTGGTTTCTATAAGTTTCCATTTCTCTTTTGTAAGAAGGAAAAGTATCTAATTTAATACTATATGCTTCTTTTACTTTTAACTTATAATTTATGTAAAGTTCTAAGTTTTTTGTAACACTTTTAGCGTCTTCGTTATCTATAGCATCTAAATTTTTTTCATAAACTCTTTTAAACTCTGCAATGGTTGTTTCTTCACCATCTATTGTAATTAATTTTTTATCTTTCCTCTGGCCAAAACCAGATATTGATACACTTAAAACAAATAATAAAACTATTTTTTTCATAAATATTTAATTATAACGAAATTATTCCCTTAATTTTTTCTGCTCTTTTGTAATATGAAATTACTTTATCTGAACTTTCTATCTTTAATAATATAGAAACGCTAACATATTTTCCAGTTTTTGATTTTTTTTTATTGATTACTGCTCCAGTATTATTAAAAATTGTTTCCACCTCAGCTACCTGATTTGCTTCGGTAGGTACAATAAATTTATAAAGATAATCGGCAGGAAAGTTAGTTGTATCATCTAACTGGGTTTTCAACTTTGTATAAAACTCTTTTTTATCGCTCATAAAAATAGCTGCTGTTTTCTATTTTAATTTAAATTAACAAGACACAAAATTACATTAAAAATTAGTTTTATAAAGAGAATCATTTATTTTTGTCACATGCAGCAAAAAATTCTATTAATTGGCGGACCAGGAACGGGAAAAACCTCGGTTTTAAATGAGTTAATAAAACGAGATTATTTTTGCTTTCCAGAAATTTCTAGAGAAGTAACCTTAAAAGCACAGCAACAAGGTATAGAGCAAATGTTTTTAGCACAACCTCTGTTATTTAGTCAAATGTTACTAGAGGGCAGAGAACAACAATTTATAGATGCTATAAAATCTGATTCTAAACTTGTTTTTTTTGATAGAGGAATTCCTGACATTCATGCATATATGGATTATTTTAAAACAAAGTACCCAGCAATTTTTATAGAGAAAAGCAAACAATACGTTTACGACAAAGTTTTTCATTTTTCTCCTTGGAAAGATATACATGAAACTGATAATGAGCGTTATGAAACCTTTGAAGAAACGAAAGCAATTGACGTTTTTTTAATGAAGTCTTATTTAGACTTAGGATACAATATTATTGATGTTCCTTTTGGCTCAATAGATGAAAGAACAAATTTTGTTCTTAATTCGCTTTCTTCAAACTTATGATTTCTTCAAAAGAAATATTAAAAAAATACTGGGGTTTTTCTGAATTTAGAACACTACAAGAAGAAATAATTACCTCTGTTTTAGAACAAAGAGATGTAATTGCACTCCTGCCAACAGGTGGAGGAAAATCTATCTGTTTTCAAATCCCTGCAATAGTAAAAGAAGGAGTTTGCTTGGTCGTTTCTCCTTTAATAGCTTTAATGAAAGATCAAGTAGAAAGCCTAATACAAAAAGGTATTAAAGCTGCAATTATTAAATCAGGATCAACTCAAGATGATATTATTACTTTATTTGATAATATCAAATTCGGAGGAATTAAATTCTTATATATTTCACCAGAAAGGTTGCAATCATTTTTTATTCAACAGAAAATAAAAGAATTAAATATTAATTTAATTGCAATTGATGAAGCGCATTGTATCTCTGAATGGGGACACGATTTTAGACCTTCATACCGAAACATTAAAATTTTAAGAGAATTAAAACCAAATGTTTCTTTTATCGCCTTAACAGCAACTGCAAACCAAAAAGTTCTTAACGATATTTCTAAAAACCTCGATTTAAAAAAGCATCAGCTTTTTAAAAAATCTTTTTCTAGAGAAAATTTAGCATATCAAATTTTTACAGTTGAAGATAAATTACACCGCTTAATTCAAATTTTCACTAAAACAAAAACACCAGCAATTGTATATGTTAATTCTAGAAAGAAAACAGAACAAATCGCTGCCTTTTTAAATGCAAACAACTTTAAAAGCTCTTTTTATCACGGCGGACTCTCATCCATAGAAAAAAACATTTCTTTTCAAGATTGGATGACAGAAAAAACCCCAATTATTGTTGCTACGAATGCATTCGGAATGGGAATTGATAAAGCAAATGTTGGCTTAGTAGTGCATTTAGACATTCCATCTAGTATAGAGAATTACGTGCAAGAAACAGGCAGAGCTGGTAGAAATAATAAAAAGTCATTCGCCGTTTTCTTATGTAATAAAAACGACATTTTATTATTTAAAGAAAGAATAGAAAAAACACTACTAAGTATAAAAGAAATTAAAGAAATTCATAAAAAATTATATCAACATTTTAGAATTTCTTTAGGAGAACTAATCGAAGATTCTTTTAGTTTTAATCTTTTAGAATTCTGCAAAAAATATAATTTTTCTGTTTTAAAAGTAGATACCGCTCTTAAAATTTTATCTAACAACGGAATTATAGAAATTGACAGTCATTATAATAAGAAATCTACCTTACAATTTATCGTAAATAGTAGAACGGTTTTAAATTACCTTGATAAAAATGACTTTATAAAAAAATTTACAAATTCAATTTTAAGAACTTATGCTGGTTTATTTGAGCAACAGGTTCATATTGATGAATTTTTTATTGCTAAAAAAGCAGGAATTACAACCAACCTTGTGTTATCAAATTTTCAACGCTTACAAGAAGATAATATTATTGAATATAACCCTGTAAAAAATGAAGCTGAACTGACATTTTTACTTCCCAGAGAAGATGATTACACTATAAATAGGGTATCTAAAGAAATAAAGCAGTTTATAAGTCAGAAAAAAAATAAATCTGATGACTTAATTCAATTTATAAACAATAAGGCTATTTGTAGAAGTATTCAAGTTTTAAGTTATTTTGATGAAGTACAGAAAAAAAAATGTGGTATTTGTGATGTTTGTATTTCAGAAAACAGAATGTCAACTTTAAATTTATCTTCAAAAATCATTGAACTTTTAAAGATAAATAAATGCTTATCATCTTCAGAAATCAGTCAATTTTTAATAGCGAATGAAAAAGACATTTTAATACATTTGCGTCAATTATTAACAGGTGGTAAAATTAAAATCAATCATCAGAATAAATATCAACTAAATTTATAATTATGAAAGACTTACGTATTGTTTTTATGGGAACTCCAGACTTTGCTGTTACTATCTTAAAACACTTAGTAGAAAATGATTATAATGTGGTTGGTGTTATAACAGCATCAGATAAACCTGCAGGAAGAGGAAGAAAACTAAATGAATCTGCCGTAAAAAAATATGCAACTTCAGTAAAATTGCCAATTTTACAACCTACAAATTTAAAAAACGAAGAGTTTAATAAGGAGTTAAAAGATTTAAAAGCAGATCTACAAATTGTAGTTGCATTTAGAATGTTACCCAAAATAGTTTGGCAAATGCCTAAATACGGTACTTTTAATTTACATGCTTCATTATTGCCAGAATACAGAGGTGCAGCACCTATTCATTGGGCAATTATAAATGGAGAGACAAAAACAGGTGTTACTACATTTTTTATTGATGATAAAATTGATACAGGTGAAATTATCTTACAAGAAGAGATAGATATTTCAATTACTGAAACCGTTGGTACACTTCATGATAAATTGATGAATTTAGGCGCTACCTTAGTTTCAAAAACAGTAGATTTAATTTCAACTAAAAAAGTAAGCACAATTAAACAACCAGATTTAGAGAATAAATCTGCTTCCAAATTGAATCCAGAAAACTGTAGAATTGATTGGAACGATTCAATAGAGAACATATATAATAAAATTAGAGGATTAAATCCTTTTCCAGCAGCTTGGACTATTATAAAAAATGAAAATGAAGAAATCGCAGCTAAAATTTATGCCGTTAGAAAGGAAAATGAAACACATAATTTAGCTATTGGTAAAATTATTAGTACAAAAAAAGAATTAAAAGTAGCTGTTAATAAAGGGTTCATAATAATTGATGAAATTAAATTGTCTGGAAAGAAAAAAATGGAAGCAAAAAGCTTACTAAATGGCTTTACTTTTTCGTCTGAAGCTATATTCTTGTAAAGCCTTATATAGTAAGGTTTTTACAGTTTTTCGTATTTCGCAACTGCCTTTATTAACAATTCGCATCGTTTTATTAACAAAAAGGCACTTTTTTCACCCTCAAATTTGCGTAAGGCCTTAATCCGTCTATATTTGTTAAGCTATTAAGCAAAAATATTTATTTAATTAATCTTAAAAATCAATTTATTATGAACAAGTCTGATTTAATCGATGCAATGGCTGCTGACGCAGGAATCTCTAAAGTAGCAGCTAAGGCAGCATTAGAATCTTTTACAGGTAACGTAACCTCTGCTTTAAAAGGTGGTAGTAAAGTTGCTCTAGTTGGTTTTGGTACTTTTTCTGTTTCTCACAGAGCTGCTAGAACTGGTAGAAATCCTCAAACTGGTAAAACTATTCAAATTGCTGCTAAAAACGTAGCAAAATTTAAAGCTGGAGCTGGTTTAAGCGAAGCTGTAAACTAAGACTATTAGTTTAGAACAATATTAAAAACTCTCTTTTAAAGAGAGTTTTTTTTTATCATTATTTTTATTATATTTAAAGAACAATTAATTTTAATAAAAATAATTTGAAACCAACTAAGGGTAAATTACTAATTGCAGAACCAGCTATTTTAAATGACAGCTCGTTTAATAGAACCATCGTTCTGCTCACAGAACATACTAATCAAAGTTCTGTTGGTTTTATTTTAAATAGACCTTTAGAGTACACTCTTAAAGACTTATTACCAGATATCAACTGTAATTTTCTAGTTTATCAGGGTGGTCCTGTAGAACAAGATAATTTATATTTTGTACATAAAGTACCACAGTTACTGCCGGAGAGTATCGAGGTTGATAACGGAATTTTTTGGGGAGGAAATTTTGAGTCCTTAAAAGAATTACTAAACAATGAAAAAATAAAAACTTCAGACATTCGATTCTTTTTGGGATATTCAGGTTGGGGAAAGAAACAACTTGATGAAGAGATGAATCAAAACTCATGGTTTGTAGGAGACAATGATTTTGAAAATATTTTTTCTGTGGATGATGGAGATCTATGGAAAAATAAGTTATTACAAAAAGGAGGCAATTACAAGCTCTGGGCGAATGCACCGAGTAACTTTAACTTAAATTAATTACTAGCTATTTGCAATATCCTTAAATTACTAGCAATCTTCTTTCCTATTTCAGTAGTAAATTTTTTTTTCTTATAATTTGTTACAGGCTGCACTCCAATAATAGCATTTGTTATAAACACTTCGTCTGCTTTTTGTATTTCGAAGGGAGATATTGAAGTTTCTTCAACAGTTAACTCCTTATTTTTAAAAAGAATCTCTAGCACTTTTAGACGCGTAATACCTTTGATACACCCTTCAGTTAAAGCTGGTGTTTTTACGACCTTACCTTTCACTACAAATATATTTCCGTTCGTTACCTCTACAACACCTTTCTTTTCATTTAATAAAATGCAATTATCTAAATCATTTTCATCAGCAAAAATACTAGCCAACGTATTAACCATTCTGTTATTGGTTTTTATAGTTGATAAAAGACCCGAATAATTATAAAAGTCTTTGTAAACATCTAAAGAATAAAAATCCTTGATTTGATAAGTACTCTCTTTTACTTCAATAGTAAAATCTATTTTATTTGTTTTTGGAGTATATAAACCTCCATCCTTTCTAAAAATATTTAATCTAATTCTGTATGCATTTGCTTCCTGTTGCGCTGCCACTGTTTTTAAAATTTCTTGTTCTAAAAATTCTAAGGTGAACTCTATTGGAATTTTCATGCGAAGCATTCTCATAGAAGCCATTAATCTAAAATAATGATCTTCCCAAAAAACTACTTTTTTATTTAGCACTTTTACAGTTTCAAAGATGGCATCTCCATATTTAAAAGCTCTATTTTCTAATGATAATTTTATGTTTTCTGAAGATATTAAAACTCCATTGAAGTTAACCATAATTCATAATTTAAATATGCAAAATTAGTATATTTTTAAATATTTAGGCGTAAAAAAACTCAACAAAAGTGTTGAGTTTTAAAATTTTATAAAAAGTTATTTTAGGCACCTATAGTGTGTCTTAATTCATCAATTTGATTACGCCACAATTGCCTAGACTCTTCTACCTCATCGTCATCATCTGCAAAATCAGTAACAATTAAAGATACATCTTTTGTTAATGCATCTACTTGAATTTTAATTTCAAAAAAACTGTCATCATCTTCACTTTCTAACCATTTCCAACGAATTCTTTCGCCTGTTTTTTTTGTAACTAACTCCGCTAATTCTTCTGTGCCTTCCCAGACAAAACTAAACACTTTTCCTCTAGAATTAACCTTGTCTGCAAACCACTCTTGAAGGTTTGATGGTGAAGAAATATATTGATACAACATATTTGGAGATGCATGAATAGGGATTTCGAGCTCAAATTTTATTTTATCCATTATTATTTTCTTAGGATGACAATATAGGTATTAATTCTATTAAAAAAAAAATAAAACACTTCTTGCTAGTTTGTAAATTTAAATTATATTTGCAGCCTTAAAAGAATGGCGAGGTAGCTCAGTTGGTTAGAGCGCAGGATTCATAACCCTGAGGTCACGGGTTCAAATCCCGTTCTCGCTACAACTTTAAATTTCTACAAAAAACAGTTTAGATATCTAAACTGTTTTTTTATACAATATATTTAAGACTACCCTTGCGCTTAGGTAAGAAATTGAATACGATTAAGCAGTTTTACCTAAATTTTTAACATTCAAAAAATTATACAAAAAAAGTAGTATTCTAAACTAAAGACTTTTTCAAAAGCTCTAACTCCACTCCTAACCCATTAAACATTTGTATAATACTACTTAATTTCAGCTCATGTTCATCATACTCCTGTGTATTAATACTACATGTAAATTTCCAAAGTTCTAAGACTTCAGAAATAGGAACTTCATAAGATTGATATTCTCTATTATCTGGTTTTAAAAGCAAACTTCCCTTCTCTTCAATTTGATTATAAACGCGTTTGTAAGTCATTCCATCATTTTTAGTAACTATAATGTAAGAAGTCCCATTTTTAACATCTAATATGTCTTCTACAAACTCTGCAACCACATAAGAATTATCTTTCATAGGTAACATAGAATCTCCTTTTATTGGGAAAGCCCTATGTTTTCCTGTTGGTAAAAAAGGTAATTTAATTTTTTCTAATTGCTCTATATATTCCGGATCATCGTACCCTAATAAATAACCTGCAGATGCCTTTGTAGAAACAACTTCAATTAGGTTTTCATTATGTTCGTCAACTATTATTGGAAATAAAACCCTCTTTTCTCCAACTTCTATAAACGAGACATCTTTGGTTTTTGTTAAATCATTTTTCAATAGAATATCAATGGGTATCTTAAAGTAATTAGAGAAATCTATTAAAAAATCTAATGTTGGTGAAGAACGATTCTCTTCATATGAACCAATTCGAGATCTAGTCACCTTTAATTCTTCTGCCAAACCTTCTTGAGAAAAGTTTTTTAATGTTCTCAGATGTTTTATATTTTTTGATACAATCTTCATAATACTACAAATATAAGCAATATATGTTTGTTATTGTAGTTAATTTTGTAATGTGAAAAAAAATATTTTACATCTAGATTTAGATACATTTTTCGTGTCTTGTGAACGACTGATTGACAGTCGTTTAAAAAACAGACCATTATTGGTTGGTGGAACAGGAGATCGTGGTATTGTTGCTGCTTGTAGCTATGAAACTAGACTTTTTGGGGTGCATTCTGGCATGTCTATGAAAGTTGCAAAGCGTTTGTGCCCAGAAGCAGTAAGTATAAGAGGTAATACATCTATTTATTCAAAGTACTCTCAAATGGTAACTGAAATAGTCAAAGAAAAAGTACCGCTATTTGAAAAGGCAAGTATTGATGAATTTTATGCTGATCTAACAGGAATGGATACTTTTTTTGGGAGCTACAAATATGCATCAGAATTAAGACAACGAATTATAAAAGAAAGTGGACTTCCTATTTCTTTTGGATTATCTGGAAATAAAATTGTTTCAAAAGTTGCAACTGGTGAAGCTAAGCCTGATAATCAATTGTTAATTAATGAGGGGTTTGAAAAAGAATTTATGGCGCCTTTATCAATTCGAAAAATTCCTTCTGTTGGAGAAAAAACATATCAAATTTTAAGAAATTTAGGTGTAGAAAAAGTAAAAGTGATTCAAGAAATGCCAGTAGAGATGTTAGTAAGTGTTCTAGGGTTAAATGGCAGAACAATTTGGAAACGCGCCAACGGAATTGATAACCCTCCTTTAATTCCGTTTCATGAAAGAAAATCTATTTCTACAGAACGTACTTTTAATAAAGATACTATTGATATGAAAAAACTGTCTGAAACTATTTTTGCAATGGCAGAAAATTTAGCATATCAACTCCGAAAAGGAGATAAATTAGCATCGGTAATTGTGGTGAAAATTAGATATTCAGACTTTAACACCTACACAAAGCAAATTAAAATTCCATACACAAGTGCAGACCATATCATCATACCAGCAGTAGTAACACTTTTTAAAAAACTATACCAGAGACGCTTGTTAATACGATTGGTAGGTGTAAAAATAACAGACATTGTTAGTGGTAATTATCAAATTAATTTATTTGATGATTCTGAACAAATGCTTAATTTATATAGCGCTATGGACAGCATTCGAAATAAATATGGTGAGCAAAGTATTACAAGAGCTGCTTCCATGAATGCAAAAACTATTGGTAGATTTAGCAACCCGTTTAATGGCGAACCACCAACTCTTTTAGCGCATAGAAAACAATAATGTATTTAAACTGTCATTCATATTACTCTTTACGTTATGGTACATTTTCTGAAGTTGAATTATTAAAACTCGCAAAAGAAAATAATATTGATACCATTGCACTTACAGATATCAACAATACTTCTGCGTGTTTAAACTTTATTCAACAAGCTAAAAAACTCAATATAAAACCTATTGTTGGTGTAGATTTTAGAAACGGAAATACCCAACAGTTTGTTGCAATAGCAAAAAGCAACAAAGGCTTTGAAAACATCAACAAGTATTTGTCTATATTTTTAGAATCTAAAACACCAATTCCAGATCAACCAGAATTTTTAGAAGATGTTTTTATAATTTATCCTTTTGAGAAAATATTAGAACTAAACTTAACTTCTTTTAAGGAAAATGAATTTGTAGGTATTTCTGTTGCAGAAATTAATAAACTCCGATTTTCATATTTAAAAAAATATGAAGATAAATTGGTCATACAACAACAAGTTACAATTCGAAATAAAAAAGATTTTAATGCACATAGATTATTACGTGCAATAGATAAAAATACATTATTAAGCAAACTACCTACAAAAGAGCAGTGCTTAGAAACAGATAAGATGTACACTGTAAGTATTTTACAAGGTTACTTTAAAGAATTTCCTAATATAAGCTTAAATACCAGTGCATTGTTACAGCAATGCAGCAGTATTCAGTTTGGATTTGGCAGTGATAGACAAAATCAAAACAAACAATATTATTGCAATAGCTTTAAAGAAGATTGCACAATGCTATTACAGCTTTGCAAGACAAACATCAACAGACGGTATAAAAAAGTAACGCAAAAAGTCACTGATAGACTTCAAAAAGAATTGAAAGTTATTATTGAATTAAAATTTGTTTCCTTTTTTTTAATCAATTATGATATTGTTAATTATGCAAAAAGTAAAGGATATTTTCATGTAGGTAGAGGTAGTGGTGCAAATAGTATTGTTGCATATATTATTGGTATTACAGATGTAGACCCTATTGAATTAGACTTGTATTTCGAACGATTTATAAATCCATTTAGAGCATCTCCACCAGATTTTGATATTGATTTTTCTTGGAAAGATAGAGATGATGTTACCAGTTATATTTTTAAACGTTTTAAAAACACTGCACTTTTAGCTACTTACAATACATTTAAATACAAAGCCGTAATTAGAGAATTAGGAAAGGTTTTTGGACTTCCAAAAGAAGAAATTGACAAGCTGAGTAAAACATCAAAACAAGAAAAGACATTTCTTAGAAATAGTATTTCTAAATACTATAATAAACCAAAAACAAATAGTAATGCTACAACATATCAACAAAAAGAAATAGACAGTATTGCCCAATTAGTTTTAAAGTATGGTAAGTTAATTGAAGGGTTTCCAAACTATATAAGTGTTCATTCTGCAGGAATATTAATTTTAGAAAAACCTATTCATTATTATTCTGCAACAAATCTTCCGCCAAAGGGATATCCTACTGTTCAATTTGATATGAATATTGCAGATGATGTTGGTGTTTTTAAATTTGATATTTTAGGTCAACGTGGTTTGGCTAAAATTAAAGAAGCGCTTAATATTATAAAAAAAAATAAACCTAATGCTCCTCCAATTGATATTACAGATGTAGAAAAATTTAAAACTGATAAAAACATTAATCACTTATTAAAATCTGGTGGTGCAATTGGTGCATATTATGTAGAGTCTCCTGCAATGCGTGGGTTAATGCAAAAATTACAAACACAAGATTATTTGGGTTTGGTAGCTGCAAGTTCAATTATTAGACCAGGAGTTTCTGGCTCTGGAATGAAAGATGAATTTATAAAAAGACATCGCTACTCTGCAAAAAGAAAAGATGCAAACCCTATTTTATTAGAGATTATGCCAGAAACTTATGGTGTAATGGTATATCAAGAAGATGTAATGAAAGTAGCTAGCAAATTTGCAGATTTAACACTCGGTGAAGCAGATGTTTTAAGAAGAGGAATGAGTGGAAAATATCGCTCTGTTAAAGAGTTTAAGGCTGTGGAAGATAAGTTTATTAATAATTGTAGAAAAAAAGGACATACAGAGGCCTTAATTTTTGAAGTTTGGAATCAGATTAAAAGTTTTGCAGGATATGCTTTTGCAAAAGGACATTCTGCTTCTTACGCAATAGAAAGTTATCAAAGTTTATTTTTAAAATGCTATTATCCAATAGAATTTATGGTAGCGGTTTTAAATAATGGAGGTGGTTTTTATTCTGCAGCGCACTATATACATGAGGCTAGAATGAAAGGTGCAATTATTGAGCTGCCTTGTATAAATAATAGCAACCACCCAAACATTGTTATTGACACCTCTATTTATTTAGGATTTGGTTATTTAAAAAGTTTAGAACATTTGGTTATCAAACGTCTATTAACCGAACGTCAATTACACGGAAAATTTACATCTTTAGATGATTTTATAGATCGTGTTACTATTAGCATAGAGCAACTCACTATTTTAATTAGAATTGATGGGTTTCGATTTACAGGAAAATCTAAAACGCAATTATTATGGGAAGCTATTTTTAAATTGAATGCAACAAAACAAAAAACAAAACAATCGCAACTTTTTAAAATTCAACATAAAAAATACGAATTGCCAAAACTAGAACCTCATTGGATTGAAAATGTCTATGACCAAATAGAATTGTTAGGGTTTACAATTCATAATTATTTTAAACTTGTTGCAGAGACTTATTTACCGAGTATAAAAGCTAAACAAATGATTGATTTTACAAATAAGAATGTTTTAATATATGGTTTACTGGTTACTACTAGATACAATAAAACGTCAGAAGGAAAATTAATGAGATTAAGCACCTTTGTTGACAAGGAAGGCAACTATTTTGATGCAGTGCATTTTGCTGATGTTGTACACTTATATCCTATAAACGGAATTGGTATTTATGCTTGTTATGGTAAAATTAACAATCGATATGATTTTTGTAGTATGAATATTATTACATCTAAAAAAATGAGGATTTTAGTTGATCCAAGAGGTTAAAGTACCAAATAAAAAGAGCTAGTTTTATTTTCTATGAAAAAAATAATTCTTAAATCCACAAAAAATCAGCAAATAAAATGATCAGATTAAAAACTATATATATCTACTATCATAAAACTATAAATAATGCCGCTGTTGATCATTATAAACCCATACCTAACTTAAATTTTATTTTTTCAATTTAGAAATTCATCACTAAAAAAACGCATCACTGCTTAATATTTTTTACGTATTTTTGGCCCCAATTATAATCTAAGTTTTACACATCAAAAGTGCAACAATAATAGTTGTATTTGTTATAGAATTAGCTACTGAGTAAATCTACTTTCAGATTTTTGAATCGCATTAATTATAACTATGGAATACGCCAAAAATATCCTTGAAACAATTGGTAATACACCACTTGTCAAAATCAATAAGATTACTGAAGAACTACCTTGTTTAGTTCTCGCTAAATACGAAACTTTTAATCCAGGTAACTCGATTAAGGATCGTATGGCATTAAAAATGATTGAAGATGCAGAAGCGGATGGCAAATTAAAACCTGGTGGAACTGTCATTGAAGGAACTTCAGGAAATACGGGGATGGGGTTGGCATTAGCAGCAATCGTAAAAGGATATAAATGCATTTTTGTTTTAGCAGACAAACAGTCAAAAGAAAAGTGCGATATTTTAAGAGCAGTAGGTGCTGAAGTTATTGTATGCCCAACAGCAGTAGAACCTGAAGACCCACGATCTTATTATTCGGTTTCTAAACGTTTGGCCAAAGAAATACCAAATAGTTGGTACGCAAATCAGTATGACAATCCTAGCAATGCGGAAGCACATTACGAAAGTACCGGACCAGAAATTTGGAAACAAACCGATGGAAAAATTACTCATTTTATAGTCGGTGTCGGAACAGGAGGAACAATTTCGGGTGTAGGCAAGTATTTAAAAGAACAAAATCCAAATATTAAAATTTGGGGAATTGACACCTACGGAAGTGTGTTTAAGAAATACCATGAAACAGGAATTTTTGATCAAAACGAAATTTACCCTTATGTAACTGAAGGAATAGGTGAAGATATCTTACCAAAAAATGTTGACTTTAGTATCATTGATGGTTTTACAAAAGTAACCGACAAAGATGGTGCGGTTTATACACAGCGTTTAGCAAAAGAGGAAGGTATGTTTTTAGGCAATTCTGCAGGATCTGCAATAAAGGGAGTTTTACAACTAAAGGAACATTTCACAAAAAACGATGTGGTAGTGGTATTATTCCATGATCACGGAAGTCGTTACATAGGTAAAATGTTTAATAACGATTGGATGCGCAAGCAAGGATATATAGAATAGTCTTTCTAGAAAAATCCCTTACAATGTTTCAATAAACTTTAAAAAAACTTTTTTATGAAGCTCAATATCCATTTGAGGTGATAGAGACACTCTAGCAATGTAATCTTTATGATCTTCTTTAGTCGTTCCTTGAGTTGATGTTGCTGGTATTGTCCAATAAGATCCTTTTAACTGCCCATAACTCACACAGTTTTTGCTTTCATTAGGAATTTCATTAATCATCATATTGATTAATTTAAGATTTAGATTTCTTTTGTAAGCCTCTTTTTCCTCATCTGTATTACCTTTTGTAGGCAGATCTAATGAAAAAACAGATGGTGTGAATCCTGCTTTAGCCAATTCTTCTGAAACAAAATTAATTTTAGCTTCTGGCAAATTATCCTTAATAAAGTTTACAAAGTCACGAGTATTCAGATAAGCGTCATGAATTCGTTTTTTCATTGATGGTAATTGCTTTGCTAATAATTCCATTTGAAAATCTGTAGCTTCGTTATCACAAAGTTTTAAATGTAAATCTATTTTATCTATTAATATTTCTCCTTTTTTATTTGCTATACAATAGCCTGCTGTACACAACCCTCCACTTGGAAATTTTGACCCGCTAGCAAACGAGATTGTTTTAACTGTTGAAAGTATATCGGCTTCACCCAAAAAATGTAAATTTGGGCAAAATGTTTGATCCAAAAGAAAAACCGGAGCGATAGCTAACTCTCCACTTTCAGTTTTACGCCTTGAACTCAATACATTTCTTAATTTTACAAGATCTGGAACCTCAACTCTTGGATTTGTTGGAATTTCAGCGATGACATAAGGAACAGCATCTTCAGCTGCAATTTTATTTAAAATGAAATCAAGACTTTGAACCATATCGTGATCACCATCAACTAGTAAATCCATTATTTCAATAGTTTCAATACAAGCAGCAGCGCGTCTTACTTGATCGTTTGTTCCTCCGTAGCAATTTGGAGGAACAATAATTTTGATTGACTTTCCTTTATGATATTCCTTAGCATAATCAACCAACCCCATCAAAATAGCATATTGAATGGATAGCCCACTTGAAGCTACAAGCGGAGTTGTAGTTGTATTACAAACCTCCTTAATTGAATCCAATACAGCTATTTTATTGGCCGCTGCATCGGCTTTGATAGTTTTAAAAGATGATTGATTTAATAAAATATTTAGAACTTCAAAGCAGTTTTTAGGTGTCATTGCAATAGTTTCCCTTCTCCTAACATGCTGAATTTCTGAAATATAATTTTTATTTTTTTCACCATTAACCAAAACTATACTTCCGTAATTAGCATGAATATTTATAAAAAAATCAATATTTGCATTGAGATCAATAGAGAATAAATCTTGTTGCGAAATAAAAATATTACTACCGTTAAATTCCGATATTTCTGAGGCATTATCAACTTGATTTAATTCAAACTTATAGCCATAAATACTTCTTAAAATTTCAATATCAAAATAATTAGGTAATTTACCTGTGTAATTGATTTGAGTTTTTTTATTTTCTAATAAATTTTTTCTTAAAATTGCTAAAACAGGCATTGTCTTTGACGAAAAACTTATTACCCCTTCTGCTGATAGATTATTCATTTTAGCAATTAACCATTCTAACACACAAGATAATGGGTGACCTAGTCGGATATAATCGAAAGCAGTAGGCAATTCATTGAGTGCAGAATAATTTGAGGTATTTTCATTAGCTAAGATTTCGAAATGTTCTAAAAATTGAACTTTTGCCAATTTTTCGTTGTAAATATCTAGTCGATGTGTTGTAAGACCCAACCAACTTGTTGGCATATTTTCTAACACCTCTTTAATATAATCGAGCATTTTATTAACTACCATAACTTTCATCTTTAGAAAGTGCAAAAATACATAATAATTGGATTTAAACTATTATGATGTGTTTTGAGGTGTTACATACATTCAATAAAATAGACAAAAATTCAGATCAACAGAAATAATGTGTTTAATACATTTAAATACAATCTATTCTCTAAAACTCATAAAATAAAATGTGTGAGTTAAAATATCAGCACTTAAAAACTAGTACTTTAACTATACGTTAACCTTAAAAATGAATTATCAACTAAATGCAATAATTAATGTTCTATTTTTGTAAAGTCCTAAATTTTTCGGAAATTTGTAGTATATTTTTATTTGTGCAAATTACCCTGGATATGCATATTATTTGTACTCAAAATCATTAGATGTAATAAAAAATGAAATTTGAGCTCACGTTAATTACCGCATTTTCATCCTTTTGACCAATTACAATCAATTGTTAAATGATAAAATATCATAATTTTATTTATATGAAATAGAATATGAGTTTTATAACGATGCGCCAACAATCAAATTTAAAAATACTTAAAATTGCTTTTTAGGAATGTACGCAAAAATAACAGATAAAATTATTCAAGGATACAAGAACAAAGCACAATGAATAAAATACAGCAAATAGAAAATCAAATTTCTGGACTAAGAGTACAATTACAGAATCATAAACTTTATGAAAACCTTACTAATATGAATGATATTAAGGTTTTTATGGAGAATCACGTATTTGCTGTTTGGGACTTTATGTCACTTTTAAAATCTCTTCAAATAGAATTAACAAATGTTGAAATTCCTTGGGTTCCATCAAAAAAACCTAATCTTGCTAGATTTATAAATGAAATCGTACACGGAGAAGAGAGCGATATAAACGAACTAGGAGAACCTAAAAGTCATTTTGAAATGTATTTGGATGCCATGACGCAAGCCAATGCAAGTACAACCGAAATTAATAATTTTATAAGACTAATTGAATCAGGAAATTCAATCGAGTATTCATTAAATGAAATAAATATTGATAAAAGAATTGCTGACTTCGTAAAATTTTCTTTTTCAATTATAAATACAAACAAACCTCATCTTGTTGCTGCTGCATTTACATTTGGTAGGGAAGATGTTATCCCAGATATGTTCATTGAAATTTTGAGAAATTCTGATTCGGAAAACAAATCATATGACAAATTGAAGTATTACCTTGAAAGGCATATAGAATTGGACGGAGATGAACACGGACCTTTATCTCTAAAAATGATTTCTGAACTTTGCGATAATGATAATCAAAAGTGGGTTGATACTCTATCAGTAGCAAAACAATCATTGCAGAAAAGGATTTCGCTGTGGGACGCTATTAGTGATTTGATTCAAAAAGAAAAAACAACATATAACGCAGTATTTAGTAAATAGAGCCCGGAGATTTTACCAAAACTAAAATACATAGCTTAAGTTCATCTCTAACCAA
>Ga0206127_1002686_pt1 | contig 17291 bp, 14 predicted proteins | sample Helgoland_Spring_6_FD_148646 | JGI IMG/M metagenome (GOLD analysis project Ga0206127, IMG submission 148646) | Pelagic subsurface seawater microbial communities from Kabeltonne, Helgoland, North Sea - Helgoland_Spring_Bloom_20160419_1 | ecosystem: Environmental > Aquatic > Marine > Epipelagic ...
GATATGGCGTCAGTTATAAGAAGCAATTTGAAACGATCAGGACTTTTTGTGTCTTTAAATCCGGATGGTTTTTTAGAGACCCAAGCAAATATTGATTATCAGCCTAATTTTTCTTCATGGCGTGTTATAAATGCTCAAGCATTGGTTTCAGGAAGGATAGTGCCTGAGGGTTCAAATAAACTAAGAGTTGAATTTCGTTTATGGGATATATTTGCTGGTAAGCAATTAATCGGGATAAGATTTATCACTATAAAAGATCAATGGAGAAGAGCGGCCCACAAAGCCTCAGATGAAATATACAAAGCGCTTACGGGAGAAATTGGTTATTTTGATAGTAGAATAGTCTTTATTGATGAAAAAGGCTCAAAACTTAATCGCAAAAAAAGTTTAGCTATTATGGATCAGGATGGCTATGGAACGAAATTACTTACTGATGGGTCCCAACTTATTATTACTCCTAGGTTTTCTCCATCAGCACAAAAAATAGTCTATATGAGTTATGAAAACATTACTCCAAGCGTTTATCTTTTAGATATAGAAACAGGAAAACGTACAAGGCTAGGATCGTTTCCTGGAATGACTTTTGCACCACGGTTTTCGGCAGATGGTAATAAATTAGTTTTATCAATGATTAAAGATGGTAACAGTGATATATATTCTCTCGACCTATATAGCGGGTTATCAATTCGTTTGACTAATGACGCATCAATAGACGTCTCTGGCAGTTATTCGCCTGATGGAGAACATATTGTTTTTAATTCAGATAGAGGAGGTAATCCTCATCTATATGTTATGAAATCAGATGGAACAGATAAAAAAAGAATAAGTTTTGGTGCGGGTAGATATTCATCTCCTGTATGGTCTCCGCGCGGAGATAAAATTGCATTTGTTAAAAGCTTAAAGGGTAGGTTTTCAATAGGAGTCATAAATCCAGATGGTAGTGATGAGAGACTTTTAACTGAGAGTTTTATGGATGAGGGCCCTACTTGGTCTCCAAATGGTCGGGTTATTGCTTTCTCAAGGGAAACAAGGGGTCGATATGGATCAAACTCTATTTGGTCGATTGATTTATCAGGACGTAACTTGCAAAAAATAAATACGCCGGCTCAAGCGTCCGATCCAGCTTGGTCACCATTGTTGCCCTAAGCGAGCATTACAGGAATAATTTTTCCGTTGTTTGTTCATAAAATTTATTTTTTAAAGCTCAATAGATAATTTTTTTCTTGATTGATTGTTGATCTGAGGCTTTACTGATTGAGTTATTCGCCCACGGAAGGACTTCAACATGAATATTAAACCACTTGCTATTTCATTTTCTATATTAGCACTCAGTGCATGCGCCAGCCAGCCACAAGTACAGCCCGCACCCCCGCCTCCTCCTCCTGTAGTAGAGGCTCCTGCTGTTATTGAAGAAGCGCCAGCACCAGTGATGCAAGAACCTATAGTTGAAGAGCAAATTCTTCCTCAACTGCCAAGTCCTGGTTCACTTGAAGATTTTATTTTGAGCTCAGGTGGAGATACTCGGGTTTATTTTGATTATGATCAATACTCATTAACTGATACAGCAATTGCAACTCTTCGTGCTCAATCAAGTTGGTTAAAATCTTATTCTGATGTCAACATTCTTGTCGAAGGTAATGCAGATGAACGCGGAACGCGTGAATACAACTTAGCATTAGGGGCAAGACGAGCAGCTTCTGTAAGCACTTTTTTGGTTAGTCAAGGTGTTAGCCCAACGCAAATTACTGCTTTATCTTGGGGTAAGGAAAGACCTATTGATGCAAGGTCTAATGAAGATGGTTGGGCGCGCAATAGAAATTCTAATACAAAGCTAATGATAGAAGGCGAATATCTAGAGTTTAAAAATTAATAAAAACAATTTCTTATAAGGTGTGAATTTATTCTTATTTATGAACCCAAACCTGAGTCAATCTACTAATTATGAGTGTTTTTTAATTGGGTCATAAAAGACGCGGTGAAACAATGTTACGAGCAATATTACTTTATTTATCAATATTACCTATACTGTTAGTTACCCCATCGCATGCTGTAAGTAAAAAAGAACTTGTTGCTAAAGACTTGCAGCTGGAAGAGCGACTTCTAGAATTAGAGTCTCGATTTCTTACCGGGGACCCGGCTGCTGAGCAGTTAATTAAGCGAAATTATGCCCTTGAGGCTACCGTAAGGAGTCTCAGAGGTGAGGTTGAGCAATTAATGTATGAGCTAGGTCAGTCGAATAAAAAGATTGATGCCTTGTATGGTGATATAGACATAAATCTACAAAGAATTATTAGATTAGAGCATCAACTAGAGGAATTAAACTCAGCGTTCGAAAATTTAGAAAACCCTTTTGTTTCCTGTAACGCCCCTGGGGAAACTATCCCTGGTGGTGTTTTATTTGAAAATACAAATAATGAAGATAATTCAGAAATATTTAATAAAAACACAGATGAATCATTATCGCAAATTCCTTCTGCACCTGTTTTTAAGGAAAAAACTATTGATGTTCAGGTGGCCTATGATGAATTATTGCAATTGCCGGAAGAAGGAAAAGTTAAATTGAGTGAAGGAGATTATCTTGGAGCTCAATTAGATTTTGAAAGATATATTCTAGAAAGACCTGATGCTGACGATATAGCTACAGTGAATTACTGGCTTGGTGAAAGTTATTTTGTTCGAAATGGGTTTCAAAAAGCAGCAAATGCTTATATTGCTTCATTAAGTAGTGATCCCAAAGGAATAAAAGCACCTTCTTCAATGATAAAATTAGCTACTAGTTTGGCAAAACTGAATAATCCAGAATCCTGTAAAATTTTCAATGCATTCGAAACTCAATATCCAAATGTTACAGCACTTGAAAAAGCCAAAGCAAACAAAGAGGCAAAAAAAGTAGGTTGTTAAACAGATGGAACCTATCGTTATGCTGTGTTAAGCCAAGGCATGTTACCCGGTCACATAAATGAAGAAATTAGTAGATTAATTCCAAATGGAAAAAAATTTGCTATTGCATTCTCAGGTGGGGGAGATAGCACCGCTTTGGTTCATGCGCTCAAAGACCACCCTCAATCTAAATTTGTTTATATAGTTGACCATAATTTAAGAAGTGGTTCGCATTTAGAAGCTCAATCGGCCAAGTATTTTGCCGAGAGTTTTGGTTATAATGTCGAAGTTCTAAAATGGGATCATGGTTCAGTAAAGACAGGCATTCAAGAGAAAGCGCGAATAGCACGCTATGGTTTAATTGGTAATAAATGTCGAGAAGAGGGCGTAGAGTACCTTTTGACAGCTCATAATCTTGAAGATAATGTTGAGACTCTAATGATGCGATATGATCGTAAGACTGATTGGCGTGGTGCTGCTGGAATGAGTTCAATAACTTATGCACCTGTGTGGCCAGAATTATCTTTAGTTAATATCGTTCGTCCTTTGCTCAGTGTATCAAGGAAGTATCTGAGAGATTACAATACAAGTAATAAAATTAAATGGTCTGAAGACCCTTCAAATAAAGACACAAAATACTCTAGAATTAAGGCAAGAAATTACCTTCGTAAAAGGCCGGATATAGTTGAGTTGCTACTTCAAACAAGCAAAGATATGAAGGAGTGCGTAAGCAAGGAAAATAAAATTTTACTGGATCAGTTCAGAAAAATTGGAAAAATTGACTATTTTGGAAATATTTATTTAACTGAGATTCCTTACCCTGAACTCATGTTCCATTGTTTGCGCACTACTAGCGGACAGGGGCGAATGATTGATAGAACGAAAATCAGGAATTTACTCAAAAGAATGAAAAGCGGTGACTTCCAGGCGAGCACCCTTGCGGGTTCTATGGTTATAAAGTTCAATCAAGGCTTTGTTATAGGTAGAGATCCTATAGTTGTAAAAGGAAGAAAAGATAATCATCACAAAAGAAGAAATTATTCTTCTGATCTCGAAATGACATCAAACGGTAAACCACAAGTATGGGATGGTCGTTTTGTATTTGGAACTGAAGGAAAAAAAATGAAAATGTCATCACTTTATAATAACAAAGATTTATTATCCAAAAAGCAGTTTAAACTATTAAAGAATATACCATTTAATTTACGGATTTCTTTACCAGTTATAAAAGACAACTTTAATGCTGGCATCATTCTTGATGATGATAATTTGGTACCAGGTATACTCCCTTTAGTAAAAACAAGGCTTGAATACTGTCTTGGTGGAAGTTTGGATAAAACGGATTAATTTGTTATTGCGTATATATATTTATATATGTGGCTTTATTTTTAAGTTATCAATCACTATTTAATATACAAAGATGTCATTCAAAAAAAACTTGGTAAGTACTTATGAAAAAAAATAATAAAAATATAGTCGTTTGGGGCCTGGTCATAACTATGTTTTTAATCATGATGCAGGTGTCATCTAATACTATAAAGTCCTCCTCCGCTCCTAATGAATACACTTTCTCTGAATTAGAAAGTGAAGTTGCCAGCAGTAAAATAGCTGAGGCAGAAATAAATGAAGCTGAAGGCCTTATTACTGGAGAGACTGCAGACGGGAAACGCTTTAGAGCGAATACATCCAGAATAGATGACAGAGCTGGGGAGCTTTTCGACGAATATAATGTGCCCTATGAATATTCAAAAGTTAAAGGGACTAATACTTTGGCTGCTATGTTTATAAATGTTCTTCCATTATTGTTAATAATTGGTGTTTCAATGCTAATTTTCCGTTCAATGCAGGGAGGTGGCCGAGGCGGTGCAATGAGTTTTGGTAAGTCAAGGGCAAAGATGCTGACGGAAAACACGAACCGAGTTACATTTGAAGATGTTGCTGGAGTTGAATCTGCCAAGGAAGATTTGAAAGAAGTCGTTGAATTTTTAGAAGACCCCTCAAGATTTACTCGTTTGGGTGCAAGAATTCCTACTGGTGCACTCTTGGTTGGACCACCAGGTACTGGTAAAACTCTACTTGCTAGAGCTGTTGCTGGTGAAGCTGGGGTCCCATTCTTTACTATTTCTGGTTCTGACTTCGTGGAGATGTTTGTAGGGGTTGGTGCTTCAAGGGTTAGGGATATGTTTGCAGATGCCAGAAAAAACGCTCCATGCATTATTTTCATAGATGAAATAGATGCTGTAGGGCGACATAGAGGTGTGGGAACTTCAGGTGGGCACGAAGAACGCGAACAAACACTGAATCAGCTTCTTGTTGAAATGGATGGATTTCAAGGTGATGAAGGCGTCATAATAATAGCCGCAACGAATAGACCAGATGTGTTAGACAAAGCCTTGCTACGACCAGGACGTTTCGACAGGCAAATTGAGGTTCCTTATCCTGACATCAATGGCAGAGAAAAAATTCTCGAAGTCCATATGAAAGGTAAACCAATAGCAGCGGATCTTGATGTAAAATATATAGCACGCGGCACACCAGGTTTTTCTGGGGCAGATCTCATGAACTTAGTTAATGAGGCAGCCCTTTTGTCTGCGCGAAGAAATAAACTAAAAATTACAATGCGTGAATTTGAAGATGCACGTGATAAAGTACTCATGGGTGCTGAGCGCAGATCATTATCGATGACTGATCAAGAAAGAAAAAATACTGCATATCATGAAGCGGGTCACGCAATAGTTGGTCTAAATATGAAAGGAAGTCTACCAATCCACAAAGCAACTATTATACCTAGAGGGCGTGCCTTAGGTATGGTGCAATACATGCCAGAGAGAGATCAGATTTCTCAGTCAAGAGAGGAAATGATTGCGAGGATGGCAATGGCAATGGGTGGACGTGCAGCAGAAGAGATTAAGTTTGGATATGATAAAGTAACTTCAGGTGCTAGTTCGGATATAGAGCAAGTTACGCGGATAGCCACAGCTATGGTTACAGAATGGGGTCTATCAGACGCAATTGGACCTATAGCATTTAAAGATACCGACCAGCAAAGTTTTCATCCAGGAATAGGCAGGGGTTCTGCGATTTCACCTGAGACAGCTAAACTAATTGAGTCTGAGATTAGACGTTTTGTTACTGAGGCTCATGAAACCGCATTAAAAATACTGAAAAAGAAAAAGAAAGACTGGACCACGCTCGCCGAAGCACTTTTAGAATATGAAACCCTATCAGGGGATGAAATCACTGTGCTTTTGTCTGATGGGATAAAACCCAAGCGCACTGATGGTAAATTTGGAACTAAGCCAGCAGTGCCGGCTGTGCCATCAACTAAAAAAGGATCAATCGGGAGTCCACAACCCGAGTCATAATCATTACTGTATGTTGTGTGCCCGAGTATCTGGGTGTTTTTGAGGCTAAAATGCAGATAAGGTCCTGTTAATGATATTCAAGCGTCCTAGAGTAATGGGAATTGTAAATGTCACTCCTGACTCATTTTCGGATGGAGGTGATTTTTATTCTCACGACTCAGCGATCAAGCAATCACTAAAACTGCTCGATGATGGAGCTGATATTATAGATATTGGTGGAGAGAGTACTCGACCTGGTGCATCAGAAATTAGTACTGATGAAGAAATATCTCGGGTATTACCCGTCATAGCTGCTTTGAGAGATATTATCAAAGGGTCTTACGATGAAGCCTCTATTTCAATTGACACAAGAAAGTCTATAGTAGCGAATGCAGCTGTAAATGCAGGTGCCGATATTTGGAATGATGTTTCGGGCTTAACATTTGACGATTCTTCAGTGGATGTCGCCGCTGATTTAGAGTGTCCTTTAATAATTATGCATTCCAAGGGATTACCAATAAACATGCAAAACAATCCGAATTATGAAGACGTAGTAAGGGAAATAAAAAATTGGTTTCACAAAAGAATAGAGGCTTTTGAAAAAAAGGGAATATATCATAATAAAGTCACTATCGATCCTGGCTTAGGGTTTGGTAAGAGACAGATTGATAATTTATCTATATTAAAAAACTTAAATTCATTTAAAGATTTAGGTTGTCCAATCTTAGTTGGAGCATCGAGGAAAAGTTTTATTGGGAATATTGATGCATCAAAATCAGAGGACCGTTTGGGCGGTAGCATTGCTTCCGCATTATGGTCTATAAATAAAGGAGCAGAAATTTTACGTGTGCATGATGTGAAAGAAACTATTCAGGCTATTCGTGTTTGGACACAGATTGCATCGTCCAATTGATAGCGCTACTAGATAATTATTACTTATTTAAAATATATGAAGTCGCCTTTATACAACTTCATGCACTTAGGAGTTGAAACTAATGGATAAGGCTAATATTCCAAAGGTATTAATCATCGCCGGATCTGACTCTTCTGGGGGCGCTGGCGTCCAAGCGGATATAAAGACCTGTGCAGCATTTGGAGTTTATACCTCCACTGCAATTACAGCAATTACTGCTCAAAATACAGTCGGTGTTCAAGATATAATGAATGTTCCGCCTAAGCTAGTGCGGGAGCAAATTAAAAGCGTGCTCTCAGATGTAGGAGCTGATGTCATTAAAATTGGAATGCTTGGAGATTCTGATATTATTAAAGCTGTTGCGGAAGAAATAGAAGATTCAAATGCCTTTATTATACTGGATCCAGTGATGGTTGCATCGACGGGTTCTGTCTTATTGGAAAAAGGTTCGATTGATTGTTTGAAGTCTAATCTTTTACCTCTAGCTGATTTAATAACACCAAATGTTCCCGAAGCAGAATTACTTACTGGTAACATAATTAATGATGTTGATGACTTAGTGAGGTCAGGTGAGTTTCTATTATCGCAGAATTCTTATTCAGCCTTAATGAAGGGAGGGCATTTGAAAGGAAAATCAGTTTTTGATGTCCTAGTAACAAATGAAGGTGCTAATATAATGTCTGGACCTCGCTTAAATTCTCGCCATACCCATGGAACAGGATGCACTTTATCTAGTGGAATAGCATCTTGCATTGCTCTGGGTTCTTCGATTGAAGAGGCTGTCATTAGTTCCCGTGAATTTGTTTATGAAGCAATTAAGTCTGCACCTAAACTCGGGCAAGGAAATGGTCCACTTAATCACGGTCTAGTGAATACTAATTCAGTAAGTTCTCAACCAACTGATGTAAATAATCCGTTTAGTGTTTTAAAGAGCCTTTGATTTTTTTATTTGTGAAATAAACATTCCAATTAAAATAATAACAAAAGCTATAAATATCCTTATACTTAAAATTTCATCTAAAATAATCACACCAAATATAACTGAAGCTAGGGGTACAAAATAATTAATTTTAGCAACAGTGCTGGGGCCAGTTTGGTCAATTATATATAATAAAAGTATTGATGCAAAAGCAGTTGAACCTACTCCCAATCCAAACGCTGTTAAAATACCAAGCAATGGCGGCATACTAGAAGGAAAGCCAGTTAATAAAGCTACGAATAAGCATGCAGTAGCGGCGCATATTAACATCATACAAGCCCCTATAGTGGCGGGTGTGTCGGGTGCCCTTTTGGCTATAATTGTAGTTACTGCATAACAAAATGCAGCAATAATAATTATCAGTTGTGAAAACCAGTTTTCTGTTATCTCAATGCTAAAGTCAGATGGTAAAAAAAGTATAACTATACCTATAAACCCAAAGATAAATCCAATAATTTTCGTAATAGACAACTTTTCATTTGTAAAAAAGTGAGCCAAGATAACAGTTATTAATGGCATAGTTCCTACCATTATTGCAGTCAGACCACTATCAATTATGACTTGGCCTGTCGATAATAAAAAAAATGGAATAACCATGCCAATTAAGCCCATGGCAAAGTACCATATCCATCGTTTATCTCTAATGTTTGGTAGATTTAGGCCTTTAAATTTAACATAAATAATTACAATAATTGCACCTATAATAAGCCTGTATGTGACCAACCATAATGGTGATATATACTTCACACCTATGCTTACTAGAGTGAAGGCACTACCCCATACAATAACCATTAAAAATGCCATGAATAACAGCATGTTCTTACTAATGGGCTTTATTTTTTTTGGTAACAAGGTGTTAACCTTTAAAAGGATCTCGCATTAGGATGACATCCTCTCTTTCCGGTGAAGTTGACACCATACTAACTGGGCATCCAATCAATTCTTCGACACGCCGAACGTATTTTACAGCTTCAGCAGGAAGTTCAGCCCAAGATCGTGCTCCCCTAGTTGAACCGTTCCAGCCAGGGAGGCTTTCGTAAATAGGTTCGACCCTAGCTTGCGCAGAGGCATTTGCCGGCAATCTTTTTAAAGTTACACCATCAAGTTTGTAAGCAATACAAATTTTTAGTTCTTCCATCCCATCTAATACATCTAATTTAGTTAATGATATTCCTGTTATTCCGCCGGTGGTTATTGCTTGTTTAACCATTACAGCATCAAACCAGCCACATCTTCTTTGACGTCCGGTAACGGTTCCAAACTCATGTCCTCGCTCACCAAGACGTTGACCTACATTATCATGTAATTCAGTCGGAAATGGTCCTTCTCCAACTCGTGTTGTATAAGCTTTTGTGATACCCAATACATAGTTTAGGGCACTTGGTCCTACTCCTGAGCCCGCCGCTGCCTGTCCAGCTATCGTATTAGAACTTGTAACAAAAGGATAAGTACCATGATCAATGTCTAGCATGGCTCCTTGGGCTCCCTCAAAAAGTATTTTTTTATCGTTTTGACGGGCCTCATCCAATGCATTCCATACAGGAGAGATAAAGGGTATTATTTTTGGTGCTATCTCTAGTAATTTTGTATGTAGATCATCTACATTGGTTTCTGGGTGACCTAAACCTCTACGAAGCGCATTATGATGGTGGAGAAGGTTTTGTAATCTGGAAAAGAGATGGTTTTCATCTTGTAGATCGCATACTCTAATTGACCTTCGAGCAACCTTATCCTCGTAGGCTGGTCCTATTCCACGCTTAGTTGTACCAATTTTTATTCCATCAACACGGTTTTCGCGAATACCATCGAGTTCAGAGTGGATGGGTAGTATCAATGATGCCGACTCAGATATTATGAGATTCTCTGGAGTTACCAAAACACCCTGGGATTTAATACGCTCAATTTCCGATAAAAAAGCCCAGGGGTCTAAAACGACTCCATTACCTATCACGGATAGTTTTCCTCCGCGCACCACCCCTGATGGTAAAAGAGAGAGCTTATAGGTAACACCGTCAACAACCAGAGTGTGGCCAGCATTATGGCCACCTTGAAACCTTACTACTACATCTGCTCTGTTAGAGAGCCAGTCTACTATCTTACCTTTTCCTTCATCACCCCATTGTGACCCAACAACAACAACATTAGCCATGGCTTACTACCTTATAATAAAGCGTAAAATAATTTACTCACACTAAGAATCTTTATCTAACGTGTCTTATTTTCTTAGAGTGTTTCTTTTGCAATTGCGAATCGTATCTGCAGTTATCTAGAAAGAAACTAGGTCAACAATTTTGACTTGCTCTATGTCTTGAATAGAGTTGATTGTAGCTCTAGTTACGGAAGCATCAATTGCTACAAGGCATACAGCCTCACCGCCTTCTTCTATTCTTCCCATCGAAAAAGTTCCAATGTTTACTTTTGCATCGCCAAGTATTTTTCCTAGTTTTCCTACAAAACCTGGGCGGTCATCGTTGCGAATATACAGCATATCTTTTGAGAAGGCAGCATCCATTGGCACTCCGAACAACCTTACAATTCGTGGCTCTCCGCGATAAATTGAACCAACAATCGCGAATTTTCGTTCTGATGTTGTCACAGTGACTCTGATCAAACTTTCAGCTCTCTCAGCTTCTTCTACACAAGATTCTGTTAAATCAATTCCTCTTTCTTTAGCTAAAACAGGAGCCGAAACCATGTTAGCCTCGGGCATTGCATTTTTTAAAAGCCCAGCTAAAGCAGCGGCAGTCATGGGCTTATTATTTAAATCTGTTATTCCTCCTTTGTAGGTCATCTCAACACTGGTTACAGGGGAATGAAGAAGTTGACCCATCATAGTTCCAAGCTTTCCAGCTAGATCTACCCAAGGTTTAAGTCGCGGTGCCTCTTCAGCTGAAATACTTGGGGTATTTAACGCATTAGAAACTGCTCCAGAGGTTAGGTAGTCTGCCATTTGTTCAGCCACTTGAACAGCTACATTCTCCTGAGCTTCAAGAGTTGATGCGCCTAAATGAGGTGTGGCTATAAAATTTTTAACTCCAAAAAGAGCGTTATCTTTAGCCGGTTCTACGTTGAATACATCCAGTGCCGCTGCTCTAACATGTCCAGCTTTTAGAGCATCTCTCAAGGCTTCCTCATCAATTAGGCCCCCTCGTGCACAGTTAACAATTATAACCCCTTTCTTTGTCATTCCAAGGCGTTCGCGATTAACTATATTCTTTGTACTTTCGACTAGGGGAGTATGAAGTGTTATCGCATCGGATCTTTGAAATAAGACCTCAAGATCTACTTTTTCAACACCAATTTTTACTGCGCGCTCCTCTGTTAAGTATGGGTCAAACGCAATTACTTTCATACGCAAGCCTAATGCTCTTTCAGCGACAAGTGCACCAATATTCCCACAGCCAATTAAACCCAAGGTTTTATTAAATAGCTCCACACCTTTAAACTCACTTTTAGGCCACTCACCATTTTGCGTGCGCATTGAAGCTGAAGGGATTTGCCGTGCTGCAGAAAATAACATCGCTATAGCATGTTCAGCTGTTGTTATAGCGTTGCCAAATGGCGTGTTCATAACAACTATACCTTTATCTGTAGCAGCCTTTATATCTATATTATCTACACCAATCCCAGCTCTGCCGATAACTTTTAGTTTATTTGCTGCCGCAATTATTTCTGCATCTGGTCTCGTCGATGAACGCACGGCTAAACCGTCATAGTCAGAGATTATTCTAACAAGTTCACTTTTTTTCAGTTCAGTTATGACATCTACGTCAATTCCTCGATTTTTAAAAACTTCTGTGGCTGCTGGAGACATTTTATCAGATATAAGTACTCTAGGCATTCTGTACCTCCTGAATTTTTGTGTTATAAGCCCAGTCCAACCAAGGGATAAGGGCCTCTATGTCTGATTTTTCAATCAGGCCTGATGCCCAGATTCTAAAACCGGCTGGGGCAGTTTTATAAGATCCAAAATCTAACGCTACATTTTCATCACCTAATAATTTAACAATAGATTTTGCAAAGGCAGCTTGTTGTTCTTTTGGTAGTGATGTAATTTTCGGATCTACTATTTTTAAACAAACGCCAGTGTTTGACCTTTCAATTTCTTTTTCTGCTAGATTGGCTATCCAATCTGTTTTATTAATCCAGTTGTAAAGTACTTCCGCATTTGCATCAGCTCGGTCATGCATGAACTGCAGGCCACCATTACCCTTAACCCATTTAAGTGCATCTAAGTGGTCTTCTACACAGAGCAAAGACGGTGTATTTATTGTTGAACCCTCGAAAAGGGCTTCGTTGATTTTACCTTTACTGGTCATTCGAAATATTTTTGGTAAAGGCCAAGGAGGCGTGTAGCTTTCAAGACGTTCTACTGCATGAGGGCTTATAATTATCATTCCATGAGCCGCTTCACCGCCCATATTTTTTTGCCAGCTGTAAGTAACTACATCTAATTTTTTCCAATCTAGCTGCTGCGCAAATACTGCGGAAGTGGCATCACATATTGTAATTCCTTCACGATTATCTGGAATAAAGTCGGCATTGGGAACTCTCACACCAGCTGTTGTGCCATTCCAAGTAAATACTAAATCGCGATCTCCGGTGTAAAGGTCTAGAGGGGGTAATTTTCCGTAGTCTGCTTCGAGTATTCGCAAATCCTCTAAGGGCAATTGATTTTTTGCATCTGTTATCCAAGCATTACCAAAATTCTCCCAAGCTGCTACATCAACTCCTCTAGGGCCTAGCATTGACCACATAGCCATTTCAACGGCACCGGTATCGGATGCCGGAACTATAGCTATTTTGTAGTCTGCTGGGACTTCTAAGACTTCACGTGTAAGGTCAATAACTTCTTTTAGTTTTTCTTTTCCTAAATTTGACCTGTGAGACCGTCCTAAGGCTGCCCCTTGAAGAACTTCAAGAGACCATCCGGGTCGTTTTTTTGTTGGGCCCGCACTAAAGCGGGGATCAACGGGACGTGCCGTTGGTTTTTTGGCTATTGCCATAATATTTCTCCATTACCTCGATTTTTTGTACGAAGCTATGTAGTTCATCTCAGTGGGGAGATGTGGCCCAGGATTGATATCCTATATTTTAGGCGAGTCGTCAAGTTAGGTAATAATAGTTCAGAACCTACTATTAAATCATTCGTATTATATGTTATAGGCTTCTCTATATAAGGAAGTAATCAATGCAAAAACTATCAGAATATGTTCCACCTAAAGTTTGGAAATGGGAGAAAGAAAACAATATAAACCGTTTCTCTAATATTAATCGTCCAATATCAGGCGCTACTTCTGATAAAGACTTACCCAAAGGCGTTCACCCCATTCAGCTCTATTCACTTGGTACACCTAATGGTCAAAAAGTAACTATTATGCTGGAAGAATTGCTTGAAGCAGGACACGCCGATGCGGAATATGATGCCTGGTTAATAAATATTATGGAGCGCGATCAATTTTCCACTGGATTTGTTGGTATAAACCCTAACTCTAAAATTCCGGCTATGGTTGATTATAGTAATGAAAATGACCCACAAAGAGTTTTTGAAAGTGGATCGATACTCTTCTATCTAGCAGAAAAATTTGAATGTTTCTTTCCAAAAGAGAGAAAGGCGCGAACTGAGGCCATGTCTTGGTTAATGTGGCAGATGGGAAGTGGACCTATTCTAGGCGGTGGTTTTGGTCACTTTTATGCTTATGCGCCATTTAAAATAGAGTATGCTGTAGATCGTTTTTCTATGGAAGTTAAACGTCAACTTGATGTGCTGGATAAACAGCTTGAAAATAATGAATTCATTATTGGTAATGAATTAACCATAGCTGATTTTGCGATTTACCCTTGGTATGGCGCTATGGCTCGTGGTCTTTTATACAAGGCTGGAGATTTTTTAGAGGTAGAAACTTATACGCACCTTTCAAGATGGGCTAAGCAGCTTTCCAAGAGACCCGCATTTAAAAAAGGCTCAATTGTAAATCGTTCATGGGGTTCGGAAAAGGGTATTAAGGAGCGACATAGCGCATCTGATTTTAAAGGTAAGGTCTAATTATATCGAGTACTGCTACTTAAAACATTTTTAAGTTAAATTTTATCAAGAACACTCTGTAATGCAGCATCCAATCTTTCTTCGTCTGCGCCTGGTATGAGATCATCACCTATAATGAAGAAAGGTGTTCCTGATAATGATGGAATGCGAGTAGCTAGAGCTAAAGTATCAGCTAGGTAAAGTTCAACTTTTGGATCATTCATGTCTTGTTTTAGTTTTATTATGTTAAGACCCTCTTCTTCTGCTATTTTATAAATCCTATCCTCAGAAATACTGCGTTCATTCATTAATGCAAAATGAATTTCAGCAAACTTCCCCTGCTTATTTGCAGCTATAGCTGCCTTTGCTGCAATTTTTGATGTTTTTGTTCTAGAGTCTAGTATCGGAAGTTCTTTAAAGATAACTTTTACATCTTTAGGATAAGTCTCAATAACTTTTTCAACCCAGCCAGCTGACTTTTTACAAAACCCACAGTTGTAATCAAAAAATTCTACTATTGTTACTTTTGCATTTTTTTGTCCAATAGAAGAATCTCTTTGATCATTGTACAGTGCATCAGAAATTTCTGCTAAAGCTAGTCTATCTTGTTTTTTATCAAGTTCTATAAATGCATCCCTCAGTATTTCAGGATTTTCTAATAAGTAGTTCTTAATTATGGCTTCAACTTCTGAGGTTTTTAAATCTATACCCGACTTGGCTTGAGCGCAGCCAAAAAATGCTATGCTTGAGAGAAATATTGCAGAGATTAAAGTTGATTTCATAATGGTTTCTTTATTTTTTTAGTTTTTGCAATTAAGCCATAAAAACCTAAATGTCATTGTTATTGTTATTATTATTGATACTTTAAGGTTTGCGACCACGATTTCTACTATTTTTTTTTGCGAGTTGCGCATCTGATACAACTATAATGTCGGAAGCTCGGCGCCAAAGTGGATTTCCGCGTTCTAAATCAGTTTGTGCCCTTTTTGCAAATGAGCTAGCCCTTGCAAGATCTCCAATCGCATAAGCTTGTTCGGCGGTAGCATACTTGGCTTCAGCTTTCATCCCTACTTCGCCATAAGCTCTCGAAAGTGTATACCAAGCATAGCTATTTTCTCTCTCGGTATTTAGTGCTGATTTTAAGAGTTTAATAGCTTCAAAAGCTGATGAGTCATCACTTTCCTCGAGTAGAGATTGCGCAAGCGCTAATTTTAATAAGGGAGCATTTGGTTTTAACTCTAGTGCCTTGCGAGCTGGCTTGAGAGATGCTTGACCTTGCCCGCTTTCATAGAGTATTTGAGCTTTTAACTCAAAAAAATATGGATTTTTGTTATTTTCCAAAATTAAACTATCGATTTCTTTTAAAGCATTTTTTAAATCAGCTGCTTTGAAATGCGCGACAGACCGAGCATAGCGAGCAGGCTGCGATTGATCAGTTGGTGGATACTTTGAAAAGACTACTTGTGGGCCTTCAAGGAAACCCCTTAATTTTGCTTTTGCCATTTCTAGTCTATACTGCTCTTCTTCTGTATCCTTTACGTCTGTGTATTCACTTTCATCCACGACCTCTCTTAAAGCATCTATTCTATCAGATGATAGAGGATGACCTCTGAAATAAGGATACCTTCTAGCATTTGAAAGTACCTCTTGAGCTCTAAATCTATCAAAGAAATCTATAAGCCCTTGTCCAGATTGTTTAGTTGCTTCCATATACTGAGCTGCATACTGGTCAGCTGCTGACTCATTTGTTCTAGAGTACGCGAGGGCCTCTAATTGACCAAATTGTTGAGAGCCGCCCAAGACCATCGCTCCAGCTTCTGCTTCTCCTGCCAGGATTGCAGCAATACCTATGCCAGCTGCAATCAACATCGCTCCATAAGCAGACCTGTTTCCGTAATCACTTCGAACAATATGTCCACCAGCGATATGTCCAGCTTCATGGGCTATTACGCCTTTTAATTGATTAGGTGTATCAGACTGCAAAATAATACCACTATGAAGAAAAATATTCTGACCCCGGGTAACAAATGCATTCAAGCTTGGATCATTTACAAGGTAAAGATCTACACTACTCGGGCTCAAGCCTGCAGCTAATAGTATAGGTTTTGTATAATCTATCATTGTCTCTTCAATTTCCGTATCTCGCAATAGAGATTGTGAAAAAGCCAAAGTGTGAGTTATCAATACCAAGAAGAATGAGCTTAAACTAATTAGTAATAAATTTTTTAATCTACAAATCACTTCAAGTACTCTTTATCTAAATATAGAGGTATCCCTCTTATGACGGTTAGCGTCAAGTTAATCACTAGTAATGTTTGAGATAAATTAATTTCATTAATAGGTGCAATTTTTTACTTAACCAAATTCTGGGCGTATACCTCTGTAAGTCTTGTCAAAATAAGCTTTAATATCATCATTATCTTTTTTAATATCATTACTCAGAGGCCAAATTCTATCAAGTGCAACTTCTTTTTTCTCAGCATCAATTCCTATTAAAAAAACGGGTACTTTTGATGCATAAGCAATTCTTAAGTATCCTTTCTTAAACCCTAGGACTTTCGAACGAGTGCCTTCAGGCGTCAAGCCTAAGTAGGCATTATCTTGCGAGTTAAACCATTCTGACATTTGGATGGTGATATCATTTTTTTTACTTCGGTCTATCGGAACGCCTCCTAAGTATTTCCAGAACGAAGAAAACGGCCAGAAAAAAGCTTGTTTTTTCATCATAAATTTAAATTTCAATCTCAAAGACATCACGGCACTCATCGCAATTATAAAGTCCCAATTAGATGTATGCGGGGCGCCAATGATAATAATTTTTTTTTCATGTGGAAATTGGCCTGTAATTTTCCAACCCATAATTCTAAGAATAAAAGTTCCAATGATACTTCCAATCTTAGTTCCCTTGCGCGGAACATGAACATTCATTGCTGGATGATCTTTTTTAGTCATTTGGTGCTCCTTTTTGTGCTCAGATAGCGAAATTTGTCTATAACTGCAATCCATGACTTGCAGGGCGCTTCTGCCCCTGCTAACCCGCGCATGAGCAATAATGGAGTTTTTCGTGAGCAATCAAAAAAATGTTGTCAACGTGGAAGATGTTAAAAAAATAGCAAGACTATCAAGACTGCACGTTGAAGATACAGAATT
>Ga0206127_1002687_pt1 | contig 17291 bp, 19 predicted proteins | sample Helgoland_Spring_6_FD_148646 | JGI IMG/M metagenome (GOLD analysis project Ga0206127, IMG submission 148646) | Pelagic subsurface seawater microbial communities from Kabeltonne, Helgoland, North Sea - Helgoland_Spring_Bloom_20160419_1 | ecosystem: Environmental > Aquatic > Marine > Epipelagic ...
GGCCACTTACAGTGCAGATGCATTGTCCTTGGATGAAACTGACGGTGTGAGCCTCGCGTTCAAGGATTGGCGCTTTAACTTGCGCCGTTCAAACACCGAACCGCTGGTGCGCCTTAATATTGAATCACGCGGTGGGTCTGAAAGCCTTAAATTGAGGGTTGCGGACATATCAAAGTTGCTTGGCGGCACAGTCGCTTAAGCATGCCGATAATTTAAGGTTATGGGCAGTCAGCTGACTTTCCTTTGCGCTATTTTAGCAAAATAAAATGCACTTATTTAGTTGGGAGTGAACAGACTTGATCGATGCGCTAACTCTAGCAATATGATGTACGCTCATAAGTAACTGGCATTAATAATTTTATAGTATCAACCACAGAAAAGAAGATGAGGATTATGGGTCAAAAAATAACTGTAGTTGGCGGTTCTGGTTTTGTTGGTACAAATTTGTGTCAAAGCTTAACGTTAAGACAACACAATTTTGAAATTATTGACAAAGTGATGAGTAATCAGTTTCCGGATAAGTGTAAAATCGCTGATGTCAGAGATGTCGAGAGTTTGCGTAGGGCGATTACAGGTGACGTTGTTGTGAACTTAGCAGCTGTCCACCGAGATGACATCGTTAATACTGTCGAATACCAACAAACAAACGTTGATGGTGCGAAGAATATAGCAATTGTTTGTAATGAAAAAAAAATAAATAAGATTGTTTTTACAAGTACAGTTGCCGTTTATGGATTTGCGGAGCCAGGAACTGGCGAAGATGGTGAAATCAATCCGTTCAATGAATACGGCCGAACAAAGTTTGAAGCTGAGGAAGAATTACGCTCCTGGCACAATAATGGTAAAAATTCATTGGTTATTGTTAGACCCACGGTTATCTTCGGCGAGGGAAACCGCGGAAATGTATTTAACTTACTTAACCAAATTGCCTCTGGAAAATTTATTATGGTTGGAAGGGGAAATAATAAGAAGTCAATGGCCTATATCGGGAATATCGTTGAATTTCTAGAAGCATGTATTTCAACTGATAAGAAATACGGTGTTTTTAATTATGTCGACACACCTGATCTTACAATGAATTCTTTGGTGTCGCAGGTAAGGCAAAAACTCAGAGGCAAAGATGGTGTCGGAATTCGGCTACCTTATTGGATAGGAATTCTTCTAGGCTACATCGCAGATGGAATTGTCAAAACTACGGGAGCTAGATTACCAATAAGCTCGATCAGAGTTAAAAAGTTTGCTTCTTCAACCGAATTTCGGAGTGAAAAAAATAGTTTAGAAGGTTTCAAACCACGATACAGCCTCAGCGAGGGTATTGAGCGAACGCTTCAAAGTGAGTTTTTGTCGCCAGACCCATCAAGAGAGATTTTTTATACAGAATGAAAAACAAATTTTTCTAATACGATTTAATAATGATTAGTCATAAATAAAATACCAATGGAAGTATGGTAAATAAAAATGATAAGCGTGTTGATTAATAGATATTTGTACGAACGAGGGTAAGTACAGTGGAAAAAATAATAATATTTTGCACAAAAAATAGTGAAGAAACCGTAGGTTTACAATTAAAAGAACTCGAAAATACTTACGAAATTCTTATACAAACGCCGGATGTATCAACGTATGAAAACTTTAAAGAAAAATACCGATATTTAAGCATAAGAGATGATAAAGAATTTGAAAATGATGTTATTCAAAGTGAGCTGAAAAAAGGAGCTGGAAAAAAACGTGGTTGGTACTGGCAGCAGTATCTAAAATTAAGAAGCATTGATTTTGAGGAAAAGAGATTTTTAATTCTTGATGGAGACACATTTTTGAAGAAAAGTGTAATAAATGATATTTTTGAGCATAATTATCGCTTGGCTGTAAAAGAAAATTTTGACGTATATAATAGATTAATCAAAATAGTTCTACCGAAGTTCCACTTGCTAAAACATTCGGCAGTAGCAAACTGCTCACTTGTGGAACCAAAAATCATACGTAAGCAAATAAAAAATACTCAGGAGTTTTTCTTGACATTAATATCGAAAATGGGTGGAGACTATTCTTCGGACAGGCTAGATATTAGTGAGTACCAGATAATAAATACAATACAACAAAATGAAACGAAAATTTTCAACCTACATTTATTTAGAAGAGGTGAATTATTAACCAAAAAAAATATTGGGAAAATACGAAAAGCTGATAAAATTTGCTATCATGGTTATGCAAAAGAGACGAGCCACCACAGAAATTTTGTGAAAACTGTAATTGCAAATATAATATTTATGTTGAGGTATAAAAAATGGTAGAAAAAAATAAATTATTTACATCGTGCTAAAACAGTAACCTCAAGATCAAAAGAAATGATAGATTACTTAGTATTTTCAAAAGTGATACAGAAGATATCTATTGAAAATATTGAAAAAGAAAACTATTTAGAATTCGGTCCTGGAAGAGGTGACAAGTTCGATATTATTGAAAAAAATTAGGAACATTTTCAGAAATCACGTTTGTCGATTTTGATGAGCGTACATTAGATTTTCTAAAAGAAAAAGAATTCTGGACGGAAAATAAATTATACACACGCGAGCGCTGATGAGAAAATAAATGGTATAATTAAAGCTGATATCATTTTGAGTTCCCATGTTGTAGAACACTTGCAAAATCCTAAAGAACATATTCAGAATATAAAAGAAATGTTGAAAGATGAAGGAGTTGCATATTTAGAGACACCAAACTTATCTTCAGCTGATGCTTTAAAAATGAAGGATAAGTGGAGAGGGTATATCGATCCTACGCACATCAATCTAATGACAATAAAACAGGTTCGGGAACTTTGTTTGTCAGAGAGGTTACAGATCATAAAGTGCGGTACTTCATTATATTTTCGCTCTCCATGGGAAATGATATCGTTTCTGAGGGGTTTTGAGTTTACATTCAGATCAAGCGGCCAGGGTGATGCATGTTCTTTTCTATTAAAAAAATCAAATTAGAACTTATATTTTATATAATTCCCAGCTTAGGTAGTTTAATAAATTTATTTATTTTTCTAATCATTCCAACGGTAACAGATTTTGGCGAGTTTGAGATTTTTGTTAAAAATAATGTAATAGCCGGTCTTTATTTAGCCATTGTTGCGCAAGGTGCACACAATATTACTGCTATCAGTTTGGAAAATAAAGAAGATAAATCTCTTTTGACTTATCAATTAATATCTTTTTTTACTTGTATTCTAACTCTGATTTATTCACTAATAACCCTTAATTTCTTAGTATTTTTTCTGGTAGCTGCATATCTAGTGCAACAGCAAATAATAGTTATCGTTATTTTTTTAAGAAAGCAATACGATGGTGTGCGAACAAAGCTGTACCTGTTATTACAGCCATGTCTATTGTTAATAAATTTATGTGTTTTGAGTATTTTTAATGTCGATAACTTTTGGATTATTTCATATTGTGCTGCATCAGTAATGACGGTGATGATTATAATTTTAGATTCAAAATTTCCATTAAATTTACATAAACATCTATACAACAAACTTAAGAAAAAAGATTTAGTAAATGTAGCTACGATTTTATTCTCTAGTTCAGCAATATCAATTTTTATTCACTTCGATTATATTTTGCTAAAAAATCCAACAGAATTGTCACAGTTTGTTATTTTAAGCAAATTTCTATATTCGGTTCCAATGTCCCTGTGCTCGTTAATAATATACCGAGATTTTAGAGATAAAAAATCAGTTTGGTCGATAAAAAACTTTATAACAAATTTGGGAATAGGAATTTTTTCGTTTATTTTACTCAAAATGTATAGCAATTTTATTGGAATAAGTTTGAATACCAGTGGTATTTACTTGTTTATATTTAGTATATTATTTGCCAATTTCAACTTTTTAGTGTCCTTTGAAAATTTGAAAAATCCATTGTTTACATTTAAAGTAACAACTTTATTAGTAATTTCTTTAATTTTGCTTTCGCAAATTTATACCAACCTGCAATTAAATACAGTCATTGAAATAAAAGTAATCTTGATGTTTGCGGTAATATTTGTACTTCTAATAAAAGAAAAACGGAGTGAGCGTTAATATGTTTGAAAATAGAAGAGTGTGCATAATCGGCATGGGTTACGTTGGCTTGACGCTGGGAATCGCGCTGGCAAGCCGAGGCGTAAATGTAACTGGTGTCGAAATAAATGAGGCTATTTTAACCTCACTCAAGTCCGGTGAGGCGCACTTTAAGGAAGCGGGTATCAACGATGCCTTGCAGTCATGTTTAATGAAAGGTCAGATTGATTTTACAGATAAATTACCCAATAGCAGCTATAATTTTATAATAATTACAGTTGGAACCCCACTTGATGATGATGGAAATGTAAATTTTGATGGATTAAATAAGGCTATAGATAGTTTGCCGTATTTTCAACTAGCGCAAGAAACTGTAGTGGTTTTGAGAAGTACTGTAGCGGTTGGTAGCAGTAAGGCTCTTTTCGAAAAATTTCGTTCAAAAGGAATTGAAAATATTAGTTTTGCACCAGAGCGAACAATTGAAGGAAATGCCCTGCAAGAATTATACAGTCTTCCACAAATAGTAGGAGCCAATAATAGTCATGCGTTGGAGAGAACAAGTGAACTTTTTTCAATTATGACAGATAAGATTGTTAAAGTATCATCGTTAGAAATCGCCGAACTTGCAAAATTATTCAATAATACCTATCGAGATATTACATTTGCCGTAGGGAACTATTTTTCCCTCGTTGCTCAGCAATTTGGAAGTAACGGTATTGAGGCTATTAACGCAGCGAATTTAGATTATCCCCGTGGTGGAATACCTTCTCCGGGTTTGGTTGGTGGGCCGTGCTTAGAAAAAGATCCATATATTTTATCATACCCAAAATATATCACACATAACATCCCTTTGCTTCATCAGTTTAACTTTACGACGATGAGCAGAACTTTTAATGAAAGTTTAATAACTTCATTTAGTGAACTTATCATTAAGCATTCCAATGGAACACCAATAGTTGTGTCTGGACTCGCGTTCAAAGGAAGGCCAGCAACCAGTGATTTACGCGGATCTATGGGTATGCGGCTTTTCAAACAACTAGAACTCGCTTGTGAAATTCACAGTATTCATGATTTTGAAGCATTTAGTGAAGAGTTGATCAATGAAACTAATTTGGATCACTTGGGGTTGCCTGCTAATGGTGACGGTAAATGTCTTTTAATATTAAACAATCATCAGTCTTATGAAAATCTTACAGTAGAATACTTAAAAGCCTTCGATTTGATTATTGATGTTCAGGGAGCTTTAACCGCTTATCAATCGTCATCGCTAAACAACAAAATTGACTTTGGGAATATTGCCTTATGAAAAAAGCTTTAATTATTGGAGCCGCTGGTTTCATTGGAACGTATCTTACTCAGCGTTTGCAGAAGCATATGGACTTAATTTGTATTGATAACTTGGTTAATGGAAGTTTAAATCGTTTTAAATTAGTCAATCCAAATTCTGAGCTAATTAGAAAGGATATTTGTCAATTATCTATTTCTGAACTGCCAAATTTAGATTATGTATTTGACCTTTCATATATAAACGGCACTCACCAATTTTATACTCGAGGCTCAGAGATTTTACAGTGTGCTGCGTTAAACGTTACCGCTGCTATAAATATAGCTAAGGCAAAAAAGGCTCGGTTGATTTATTTCTCAACTCCTGAAGTTTTTGGGGAGGTTACAACAATACCTACGCCTGAAAACACTCCGTTTCAAATTCCAGATATTACTAATCCTAGGTGGTCATATTCGATTGGTAAAATTTATAGCGAATCGTTGCTACATAATACAAAGATTAGTGATCCGGATTTTGATTTTAATATAGTAAGACCTAACAATGCTTATGGACCTTATGATCGTTACCATGTGATCCCAGATCTCATGCAACTTATAAGTCATGAAAATGATATATTGGAAGTCAAAGGTGATCCTAAATCTACGAGATCTTATTGTTTTGTGAATGATATGATAGAGCAAATTTATTCAGTTGCTACTAAAGCTCCAGTTGGTGAGACCTATAATCTTGGTAACGCAACCGAAACATCACTTCTTGAATTGGTAGATAACGTTCTACTAGTAAATGGCAAACCAAAGAAAGTGACCTTCACGGAAGCTCCACGTGGATCACCAATGAGAAGAGCGCCTTGTACCAAAAAAATTGATAAACTATGCTATTTGACGAAGACTTCATTAGTTGAAGGATTGACAAAAATTTTAAAGGCTAATGAATATGACCCGTACGAAAACTTCTAGTTTAAATGTGCCAATTATAATTGGCTCATGTAAAAAGTATAGTTCTGTTTTTAAAAAGGTTTATCAATCTATTAAATTTTATTTACCTAACCAAACAGTTCATGTTATTTCAGATGTTTCCTTTGATGTTTTTCAAGGAGATCGCTCTGTCCTATCGAAAGACAGAGGCTGGAACCAAAACCTCTTAGAACTGCTAGAAGATTTCGATCCAACAGATTACGTAATACTAACGATGGATGATTTACTTTTTACTTCATCGTCAGAAGAAAGCTTTTTCACGTTAACTATCGAGTCCTTAATTAAAGCTGATTATGATTATGTTTCGCTTTATGCACCCCCTGCTGTCAAATTAAAGCGAGCTGTACAAACGAATTTTAATCTCTTCAGCAATATATCGCCTGACCACTCAATTTCGGCAATGGTTTCATTGATAAGAGTCAGTTTATTACGTGAAATTCTCATATCTACAAATAGTCCATGGGAATTTGAGAAAAATAGTTATAAATTTTTGAATAATTATAGAGCTGTTAATTTAAATTATAATCTCGTTAATGTGAGTAATCTTATCGTTCAAGGCAAAAAGATAAGTTGGAGAAATAAAAATCAAGATATTACTTTCATTGAGTTGTTGTACAGTGTGAAATATTTTCTCAAAGTTTTGACATATTCGTCCAAACATTTATTGGGTTTGAAGTTCATTAAGTTTTTGCTTAAATAATGAGATTTTCAAGTTCATCAAAGTTATTTATAACATATGCGATTTGCTTATCCTTCACGGTAATTATTTTTCAGAATCTATTTTATCAAATAGATTTTACAAAAAACTCTCAATCACATTACATTATCGATGGTTTTTATTATTATAAGGTGGCTTTGACTTATAGTTATTCAAATATAATGGATATCATATACAACCCAATAAATGTTTCCTCTTTTGGCGTTCTTTTAGTTAATAAGATTTATTCAATTTTATTTCCTTTTGCCTATTTTCCAGTTATCAACGTTTCAGTGTTATTTTTTGTATTGAGTTCACTTTATAATATTAAAAGTTCATTATTTCTATCTTTGGTTGTTATGTTAATTTCTCCATACTTGGGGGTTGTGAGTAAAGAATTTATAATCTTACTTGGCCTTTTGTGCCTTTTTTCCCGTGCTAATTTTTTTATTCGTTTTCTCGGGCTTGTGTTATTAGTGCTTGGGCGACCTGAAGCAGCTTTCCTATTTATCTTTTCAACGATTTTTTATTATGTTTTTTGGTCAAAAAAGGTTTTTTTACAGATTTCTTTTATAGTTATTTGCACATCAATATATATTTTTGTTCTTCGAGAATTTGTTTACGAAACCAGCTTATTATTTCAAAGTCCTAATCAAAGCTCTGATTATTCTTGTGAAATCCCGGTCTTTCGTACGTGCTTAACCTCGTCTCATTTGATGGAGTTTACTTTTTTCCAAAGATCTTTTGCAATTTTTTTGCTTCCAGTGAAATGGGTATTAGACGTCTTTAACAATCAGAGTATATTTTCGTATTTATACTTTTTCACCTCCTTTTACCTTACTTTTTTTCTTTTATTTACCAATCATGTAAAAAACCTTTTTATTCGATCTCCTATATTGGTTATATTTTGTTTTTTAAATATTATTGTTTACCTGAGTATTCTTTTTCTAGCTCCGTCTCGGCCTGTCTTTTTCAATTTTTACATATTAATGTTATTTGCAGTCCTTCAGCCCAGACTCAAACTTTTCTAGAGGATCTTAAATGACCGCCCATTCTCCAGCAGTATTGTGTATCAAGAAAAATCATTTTTTGGAGTCGTTTGCGACCAGCCTAATTGTTGCTGACCCACGGGTGCGATTACTTATTTACGATGGTTTTACTGACCTTTTAGTTAAATTGCGACCTGTTGGCACAAATTCTAAAATTATTTTTTATGTTCCTGAGTTTTACTTATTATTATTGATTTTCCGGTATTATCTGAAATTTAATTTCTACTATTTCGTACATGAACCAAGGATTTCATTTAGTAGATCCCCAAGCGTTAAATTCTTTTTTGCATACAAGGTGTGGTTATTTTTGATAAGTTTATCGTGCAATCCTATTTTTCTGTCTTTTTATGGGTTGTCGCTAGGTCGAATTGGCAAAAAGCGTCCCATTGTCATACCTTTATTATTTGATAATCCATCTAATACTTTGGCCTTAGATCTCAAAAAAGAAAAAAAATTTGACGTGGTAATGTGGGGCTCTCTTAACACAGAGAAAGGGTTAGATAGATTTATATCCTTTGCTAGCGCGTTTCCCAACTTAAGTTTCGGCGTTTTAGCTAGAAAAAATGCCCGACTTGTTGAGTTGAGAGAAAGTCTAATGAAATTACCAAATTTAGATTGGGATCTCCGCGAAGATTATATTCCAGACATCGAAATTTTTAAATTTGTTCAATCGGGTAAGATAGCGTTTTTGTGCCAACGAGAGAGCACTCAAAGTGCTCAACTTCCGCTAGCCCTTTCCCTTGGTTTACCTGTTGTCACGTCTGATTGCGGCTCTTTCCCAGAATTTATTGGTATAGCTAAATTTAGTCGTTGCTTTTTTAATGGATTGTCAGATGACGCACTTTCTAAAGAACTAGGTCAACACATCCCTATCATACTTTCTAACCTCAGTGCTGCATCAGAAGAAGCATTTGATTTTTATAATGATAATTTTGATCCGCGAATGGTGGAGTTCGCTGATTGGAGTAACCAGTTATGAGTCTATTGGGTATTAATCTCAGGCATAAGGATCTTAACCCTGTTTTATTCATCCTTTCTGGTCTGTTAAGATGCTTTGCATTGATTGCCCCAAGTTTCTTGAAAAAAATATTTTGGCTTAATTTAGGGAAAAAAAAATGACCAAAACTGCACTAATTACGGGAATTACAGGCCAGGATGGGTCATACCTTGCAGACCTTTTGTTGGAAAAAGGATATTTTGTTCATGGGATCAAACGTAGATCTTCTAATTTTAATACTCAGCGTATCGATCATATTTACGTCGATCCCCACGTTAGCGAAGGCCGTTTCAAGCTGCATTATGGTGATTTAACTGACACGTCCAATTTGACTCGGATATTGGGTGATATTAAGCCTGATGAAGTTTACAACTTGGGTGCTCAATCTCATGTTGCGGTCAGTTTCGAAAGTCCAGAATATACAGCCGATGTAGATGCGGTCGGATCTCTTCGTTTACTTGAGGCTATAAGGTTTTTAGGATTATCAAAAAAAACAAAGTTCTATCAGGCGTCTACTTCGGAGCTTTATGGTTTGGTTCAAGAAAGTCCACAAAAAGAAACTACGCCATTTTATCCAAGATCTCCCTACGCTGTTGCCAAGATGTATTCGTATTGGATGTGCGTGAATTACAGAGAAGCTTACGGCTTATACGCATGTAACGGTATTTTGTTTAACCACGAGAGCCCACGAAGGGGCGAAACCTTTGTAACAAGAAAAATTACACGTGGATTATCACATATTGCTCTTGGCATGGAGGGGTGCCTCCACATGGGTAACATTGATGCGCTACGTGACTGGGGGCATGCTAAAGATTATGTTCGAATGCAGTGGATGATGCTGCAGCAAGATGAGGCTCGTGATTATGTTATTGCAACAGGTAAACAGTACTCTGTCAGAGAATTTATAACGTGGTCTGCCAATGTTTTGGGTATTGATATTGAGTTCAGAGGTTCCGGTTTGGATGAGATCGGCGTTGTGATTGGTATTTCTGGAAATTTGGCTACGGGAATTTCAATTGGGCAAACAATCGTTAAAATTGATAAGCGTTATTTTAGGCCAACTGAGGTCGAGACGCTATTAGGTGATCCTTCTAAAGCTAAATTAGAACTAGGTTGGGAGCCCCAAATCACTGCACAGGAGATGTGTATAGAAATGGTGCAAGAGGATTATAAAGCTGCGCACCGTTTAGCTTTTCTTAAAGAAAATAATCTTCACACCCCAGTTTTTCCTGGGACCTAAGGACTACACAATGATTAAGTATTTTATTGCTGGGCATAAGGGTATGGTAGGTAGCGCTATCGCCCGAAAGCTCCAAGCTAGTGGTGAGACAAACATCCTGACCCGCACCCGTTCAGAGTTAGATCTTACTGATCAGTCGGCCGTCCGAGATTTCATGCAATTAGAACGACCTGATGTTGTGATCCTAGCTGCCGCTAAGGTAGGTGGAATACACGCCAATAATACCTATCCAGCAGAGTTCATTTATGAAAACCTGATGATTGAATGTAATGTGATCCATCAGGCATTTCAGGCTGGAATCACGCAGTTGCTCCAATTAGGATCATCCTGCATCTACCCTAAACATGCTCCGCAGCCGATGAGTGAGGCCGCTCTGCTAACAGGTAAACTAGAGCCAACAAATGAGCCCTATGCTGTGGCCAAAATCGCAGGTATCAAACTTTGCGAAAGTTACAACCGCCAGTATGGTGTTGATTATCGCTCCGTGATGCCCACAAACCTGTACGGTCCTGGAGATAATTTCCACCCCGACAACAGTCATGTTGTGCCAGCCCTTATTCGCCGGTTCCATGAAGCAGCTCGAGATAATTTGGATGAGGTAGTTATTTGGGGTAGTGGCACACCGCGACGTGAGTTCTTGCATGTTGATGACATGGCTGCCGCTTCGCTTTTTGTCCAAAGCCTTCCCCAAGAAGTGTATGAAGCAAACACTGTCCCTATGCTCAGCCACATTAACGTTGGTACCGGCACAGACATCTCTATATTCGAGCTTTCACAGTTAGTTGCTAAAATCACCGATTATAAAGGACAGATAAGTACAGATGTTACTAGGCCTGATGGAGCTGCACGTAAACTTATGAGGGTTGATCGCTTAACTAAGATGGGGTGGAGCGCAGACATAGAACTCGAACAGGGGCTGCAAACTACCTATGAGTGGTACCTTTCAAATACACAAGCCGTTCGGAAATGAAGGAATCGCAATCATGAATAATATAATAAACCCTGTGATTATGTGCGGTGGGTCTGGTTCGCGCCTTTGGCCACTATCGCGTAAGTCATACCCTAAACAATTTGTGAAAATTATAGGTGAGGAAAGTCTTTTCCAATCTTCTGCTCGTCGCTTGCATGGGGAGAATTTTGCTGCGCCCATTATATTGAGTGGCTCTGACTATCGCTTTACGGTGTTAGAACAACTTGCTGCTATTGAAATTCTGCCACAGAGTATCTTAATCGAACCTTCTGCTAGAAACACAGCGGCTGCCATTTGTGCCGCAGCTGTGGAGCTTGATGCTAAAAATGGTTGCAGCTTGATGCTGGTTGCTCCCTCCGATCATGTTATTCCTGATGCTGACGAGTTTCAGAGGACAGTTGACGCGGCAGTGCCAACGGCACTCGAGGGTAGAATCGTTACCTTCGGCATTCGTCCAGATCGGGCTGAAACGGGGTATGGTTGGCTAAAACTCGGTTCAAAACCCTCGAATGATCTTGCACCAGCCACACAACCGCTTTTGTCATTCGTCGAAAAACCCAACGCTGAAAGTGCTAATGCCTTGTATATGGGTGGAATGCATCTCTGGAACGCGGGCATTTTTCTTTTTTCTACGTCAACGATCTTGGAAGCATTTGAGCAATATGCGCCTAGAACACTTGCTAATGTACGCAATGCGTTTCACAGCGCAGAAACTGATCTTGGCTTTACGCGTCTTGCATCCAAACCATGGTCCCAACTTGAAGATATTTCAATTGATTATGCAATCATGGAGCGTGCCCCAAACCTTTCTGTGGTACCTTACGAGGGATCATGGTCTGATCTAGGAGACTGGGAGGCTATTTGGCGTGAGGGGGAGGCTGATAGTGATGGTGTTGTGATGAATGGTCCATCCACAGCTTTGGATTGCAAGAATACTCTGCTTCAAGCTACAAATGAAGCCCAAGAACTTGTAGCTATTGGTCTGGAGGATATCATGGTAGTTGCAATGCCTGATGCAGTGTTAGTAGCCCATAGAGATTGGACCCAAGAGGTCAAAGTCGCAGTTGAAAAACTCAAGGCTAAAGGCGTCGCTCAAGCAGAGAGTCTGCCGCGGGATTATCGTCCATGGGGCTGGTACGAAGGTATTGCCATTGGACCACGTTTTCAAGTTAAACGAATTGTTGTTAATTCTGGTGCCGCCCTTTCCCTCCAATCTCATAACCACCGTGCTGAACATTGGATTGTTGTTGAGGGTACTGCGAAAGTGACTATCGATGATGAGATTAAAATTATTACTGAAAACCAATCTGTTTATATACCTTTAGGAGCGATTCATCGCTTGGAGAACCCTGGAAAGCTTTCCCTGACATTAATTGAAGTGCAAACGGGGAGTTACTTTGGTGAAGATGATATTGTTCGCTACGAAGATGTTTATTCGCGTGGGCAAGGCGCAAAAGGATAAGAATTAACATGTTTTTTGTCTTTTTGGCATATCTAACCAGACCGCAAAATAAAGATAGCCATAATCTTTTTTGATAATTCTTTAATCCTTATTTTTAATATCATTTTATATCAATTAGCACCCAGTGCCACTAATCGTTTGCTGAGAATTGTATTTACTATGTTTCCTGCAGTATTTTTATTTTCTGAAGGTAAGCGCGAAATTTGTAAATCAGCCGCTGTCTTGTTTTTTTATGGTATTGCTAGCCTTTTCTTTATTACAAAGTCTAATACATTCAGTATCTTGCAATTAGTTTGATCTGAGCCATTCGAAAATATTTAATTTGATATTATTTTACATATTATTAACGTTAATGATTTTACTATTTGTTGTTGATGAGGCCTGAAGCCTCCTTAATCAAGTTACCTCTTGAGTTTGTATGTTTTTTAGATTCAATCGTCTAGGAGTTTGACGCTATGGAGCACTTGTCAGGTTATTCTTTTACAGTCCTTATTTCGTGCTATCGAAATGATGACCCAAATAAATTCTCGATGGCACTTCAATCGATAGCAGATAATACACTATCACCTGTGATGGTCGTATTGGTTGTTGATGGCTCAATACCAGATGATTTGAATGACGTAATATTAACGTTTGCTAAAACGCTTCCTCTTAATGTTCAGAGGTTACCCGAGAACGTCGGTTTAGCTTTAGCTTTGAACCATGGTCTTTCATTTGTTGAAACGGACTTTTGTATCAGGGCCGATGCCGACGATTTAAACTTGCTCGATAGATTTGACCAAATCATTGATAAATTGAAGAGCGGTATAGACGTGGTTGGATCATACATCGCTGAGTATGATTCTGTTAGTAATGCTTATGTTTCGACCAAATATGTTCCCGTTAATCATCAAAGCATTTTGAAATTTGCTGTAAAAAGGAATCCGTTCAATCATATGTCAGTTGGCTTTGTTACCAGCAAGGTTAGAGATGTTGGTGGTTACCCCAATATTTATTTGCGAGAAGATTACGGATTGTGGATAAAGTTGTTAAAAAATGGAGCGATAACTTATAATATTCCAAAGGTAATGGTTCACGCGTCCGCTGGAACAGGCATGTTCAAACGTAGGGGTGGAATATCACACATTAAGGCTGAAATAGAAATGCAGCGCTTACTTGTAAATTTGGGTTTTAAGAGCGTGTGGAGGGGTGTCATTCATTGGACCTCTAAAAGTATTGTATATTTGTTGCCGCCATTTTTACGCAAATACATCTACTTATATTTTCTTCGTAATTAGGAGTTTCCTCACATATGAGGATGTAGTCCTTAATAGATCATGATTGAAAGGAATTTGATTTACAGAATGAATGAAATTAAACATAAACCTTATGTCTTGGTTACTGGCGGCGCTGGTTATATCGGTTCACACGCCTGCAAGGCCCTTTATGATTCACAATACATTCCTATATCATTTGATAATCTTTGCACAGGCTGGCAAGATGCTGTCAAATTCGGTCCTTTCATCAAAGGCGATTTGCGGAACAAGTCTGACATTGATCGTGTTTTTAAAATGTATTCACCTATTGCAGTAATGCATTTTGCTGCTCTTAGCGAAGTCGGTGAAAGTATGCAGAAGCCAGGAGTTTATTGGGAAAATAACGTAATGGGATCACTGAATTTAATTCAGTCAGCCGTTGACCATAATTGTATGAATTTTGTATTTTCTTCGACATGCGCAACATATGGTGATCAAGATAATATTCTATTGGACGAGAATAGCGTTCAACAACCAATAAATGCTTATGGTGCGTCCAAGCGTGCTGTGGAAAATATATTGGCTGACTATCTTTCTGCTTTTAATCTGAAACATGTGATTTTTAGGTATTTTAATGTAGCTGGTGCTGACTCAGATGCTGAAATAGGAGAATTTCATCGACCCGAAACGCACCTTATTCCTCTGATCCTTGATGCTGTTGACGGAAAGCGAGACGCACTCACAGTTTATGGTACTGACTACGACACACCAGATGGTACATGCATCCGCGATTATGTACACGTTTGTGACCTCGTCGACGCACATATCCTGGGTTTGAAGTGGCTAGAAAAAGGGCAAGAGAGCCGAGTTTTCAACCTTGGTACTGGCGTTGGCTTTTCTGTTCGGGAGGTAATAGATCAGGCTGGTCATGTGACAAACAAGCCGGTCCCAATTTTAGAGGGTGTGAGGCGGCCTGGAGACTGCACGAGGCTAGTTTCAGGGTCGTCACGGGCGATAAAAGATCTTGGCTGGTCAGCGAATAGGTCAAATATGAAGCAAATGATTACTGACGCTTGGCGATGGCACCAAAGCGTTGGTTATAAAAAATAGTGTTATCTATAATTTGTAGTACCACACATCCTTTGAACTTTTTTCACTATTTTAAAAGTTGAGTGAAAGAGATTCTATTAAAAATATTTAAAGCAGTATTCCCAGTAGCAGGCTTTGGAACACGCTTTTTACCTGCTACCAAAGGAATGCCCAAAGAGTTACTCCCAATTGTTGACAAACCTCTCATTCAATATGCTGCTTAAGAGGCAATCTCAGCAGGTATTGATACATTGATCTTTGTGACTGGCCGTAACAAGCGTGCTATTGAAAAACATTTTGACAATAACCAAGAGCTTGAAATGGCGCTGCGTACTAAGTCTAAGGGTAAAGATGTTCAGGCAGATATGGTTAAAAATATCTTACCAAAAGTTGTCGAGTGTACTTTTGTTCGCCAGCCTGAGTAATTGGGACTAGGCCATGCGATTCTCTGCGCCGAGCGCGTAGTTGGCAATGATCCTATAGCAGTCCTTCTTGCGGATGACTTTCTTACCCATATTGGTAACGGCGTTACGTCAAATCTTGTGAATGCTTTTGAAGTCTTAGGGAGATCACAGCTTAGTGTTACGGAAGTCGCTGGACCAAATATTTCTAAAAATGGTGTTAATATCCTTGGTAGTGAGCCGGGATTGATGAGTGGTCTTTTTGAAAAACCAGATGCGGACAAAGCACCTGCAAACTTGGCGAGTATTGGACGTTATTTTTTGACGCCTGATATCTTCGATGTTTTGCGTAATCAGCCTGCTGGAGCTGGTGGCGAGATCCAATTGGTTGATGCTATTAACACCCAGGCTGAAAACGACGCTGTTGAAGCTGTTAGGCTTAATGGGCGTCGCTTTGATTGTGGTAGTGTGGACGGTTATTTAGATGCTATCATGCAGGTCGTTAATCTTATATCGCTGTATAGCCTACTGACTAGGTCTGAGCATAGACACCATTCAGTTCCAAATATTATGCTGTGAATACTGCAAATACCTCGAGACAGTAGTTGGGTCTGACCATCCTCCCGCGCGCATAATTGCCGCGAGATCAAAACCCTTGATTAATAAATCTTGAGCGGCACCGACACGCAGTGAGTGTCCTGAAACTTCCAAGTCGCTAGGCCGCTCGCACCGCTTCACCCGCACGATACTACGCTTGATGATTTCGTTTACTTGTCTGTCGCATATTGCGCGGTTCAAACATCGATTATGATTAATGGCGCAGAAGACTGACTGTATTTCGATAGGCTTTGATTTTAACCATTTACTAACCAGTTTCGCACTCCGTGTTGATCCGAACACAAGCCGACCTTTCCCGTATTGGTCGGTTTTGCTTTTTCTGATCATGCCTTTGAGTGCGCCGTCTGGTGTAAACTTTAAATCGTCATTACGAATTGCTACGAGTTCTGAGCGGCGCGCCAGAAAATCATAGCCAAGTGAAAGGAGGGCGCGGTTGCGTATGCCCACCAAAGTGTCAGGCTGTGCGTCAATCATTTTGAAGAGGATGTCGTGGTTGATGCCCACTGCTTGCTTTTGGTCAAGACATTTTGAGCGTTTTGCACGGCGAATTGTGAGGTAAACCTCCTCAGTGTGAGTGTCATCTTCAAATTCCAGAAGCTTGTTTATTCTTTTAAGGGCTGAGATGCGTCGGCGGATGGTGCTGTAGCTATACTTGATCTGCATAAGTTCGATATAGCTGCTGAGATTTGATGAGCTCAGTGGAAATGGTGTTATATTTCTTTTAATGCACCAATCGACAAATGATCGCACATCCGAATAGTATGAACGAAGTGTATTGGGCGCGTAGGCTCCTTCCAGCGAAGCTAAGGCGGTCTGAGTATTTTGATTATAATAGCTCATATGAGCTATTTAAGCTCATAGGTTAATGATGTCAATGCTGACTTGTAATCAGATCTGTATGTCTCGTGCCGCTCTTGGGTGGAGTATTTCAACACTGTCTGAACGTTCTGCAGTCAGCGTCAGCACGATTAAAAGGCTAGAAACTGAGGTAGGATTTTTAAAAGCTACCGAAGCGAATTTAAGATTAATCCGTGAAACCCTCGAAGTTGCGGGCATCGAATTCATCGGTGATGCAGACGAGGGCCCTGGCGTTCGCCTTTGGGCCGCGCCGAAGTAGTCTTGAAACAAACCCACTTATCGACGTCACATATTGTGTAGAGGTGTGCGGTATTTCTACATGTGGTAATGTGTTAAAGTATGCTCACCCTCAATAACGATGAGCAGTAATA
>Ga0206127_1002697_pt1 | contig 17262 bp, 16 predicted proteins | sample Helgoland_Spring_6_FD_148646 | JGI IMG/M metagenome (GOLD analysis project Ga0206127, IMG submission 148646) | Pelagic subsurface seawater microbial communities from Kabeltonne, Helgoland, North Sea - Helgoland_Spring_Bloom_20160419_1 | ecosystem: Environmental > Aquatic > Marine > Epipelagic ...
GAGAAGATGTTGCTAGGTACATGAAATATTATAATGTTGAGCGACTACATTCAGCTAATTTGGATCAATCGCCAATTGAATTTGAAAACTCCTTTAGAAAAGTGTCCGGTTGGACTTGACCAGAACAATCATTGTCAAACTTATAAGCGGTTAATATTTAGGTGTTTTTATGAAGTTTGTTTATTTGTGTGAGTCCATTTTAAACATGCTGGCTGATAACAAGATGCGCCATCGAATACTGTTATTTACGACTAACATGTCAGCCAGAAAGCCAAGTATTCTCTGGACTTTGTTGAAGCTGACTCAGTTAATCCACACGTCCCTAGCCATCAATACTATGGATATATCAAGGCTAGATTGGGTAGTTTTTAGATACGAAATATAAAGTAGTGCTGGTTATACATGGAAAGAAAAAATGGGTAAGACCAATTTTACATGAACCCATATCCAAAAATTTCCACAGGATTGAAATGCAATAAAATGGGCAAATAACTATATTCAATCATTACTTACCACTAATACAATTTTGTTATGTTGAATTAAGCTATAAGGCGATATGTAACAGAACTGTATTGCTTAATGCATTATGAGCATTATCTATATTAAAGATCGGCAAAGTAGTACTGAGGTTTAGTTGTTTTAAAGTCATCAGCCCACCCTTATGCTTGAGAAATAAAACACATTCAGTAGCGAATTGACTATTGATTGTAATAGTAATAATGTTCTTTTACTTTCGCTCGTGCACTTTGACCGATAGACATAAAAGAGATTGAATGGCGTGAGTATAAAAACAAGCGAAGTAGACGTATTAATTATTGGCGCTGGCATTTCTGGTATCGGGACGGCCTATCATCTTCAGAAGCATTGCCCGAGCAAATCATACGCGATTATTGAAGCTCGAAGCGACGTTGGCGGTACTTGGGATCTATTTCGCTATCCAGGTATCCGTTCTGATTCAGACATGTTTACTTTTGGCTTCAACTTCAAACCTTGGCGCTCACCCAAAGCCATTTCCCCTGGGCAGGATATCAAACATTATATCTCTGAAGCGGCATCTGAAAATGGCATCAATAAACACATATTATTCGAGCACAAAGTGGTCGCAGCCAACTGGGATAGCCCAAGTGCCAAATGGCATACTGAGATCCACAACCTAAAAACGGGTGAGAGTTGCCAATATATCAGCCGTTTCTTTTTTTCTGGTGCCGGTTATTACAATTATGAGAATGGTTACACCCCAGATTTTAAAGGGGCTAATAATTTTTCAGGTGAAGTCATTCACCCGCAACATTGGCCAAAAACCCTCGATTACGCAGGTAAAAACGTGATTGTAATTGGCAGTGGAGCTACGGCTGTTACCATTGTGCCAGCCATGGCAACCACGGCTGGGCATGTGACTATGCTGCAACGCTCACCTACCTACATTGCCTCAAGACCTCAGCAGGATGCATTTGCTAATGTGATGCGTCGCTATCTTCCAGCAAAACTGGCTTACAGTCTCAGTCGCTGGAACAAAATACTGCAAGGCATGTTTATGTTTAGCATGGCGAGGCGACGCCCCGAGTCTGTAAAAAAAGTCATCCGAGACGGCGTAATTGACGCACTGGGAGAAGACTACCCGGTTGATAAACACTTTAAACCTAGCTACCAGCCTTGGGACCAACGAGCTTGCTTAGTGCCTGACGGTGATTTATTTAATGCCATAAAAAATGGCTCTGCCAGTGTTGTCACCGCACATATAGACACATTCACAGCCACAGGCATTAAGTTGCAGTCTGGTGAAGAGCTGACTGCCGATATTATTATCACGGCGACCGGGCTTAACTTAGATATACTCGGCTCTTTTGAGCTAAGCGTTGATAATAAACCATTTAATGCCGCAGACAGTTATTGTTACAAAGGCATGATGTTGAGTGGTTTACCTAACTTCGCGTTTTCAATGGGTTATACCAATGCGTCCTGGACCCTAAAGTCAGATTTGGTCGGGCAGTATGTGTGCCGTTTGATTAACCATATGGATAAGCATCAACATCATTTCTGTCAGCCTGTGTTACCCGTTAATGGTATTGAAACCGAAGCTTTCATGAATTTTACCTCTGGCTATATTACTCGGGCATTAGATAAGATCCCCAAACAGGGCCGGGAAAAGCCCTGGAAACTTAACCAAAATTATATACTTGATCGGATGAGCTTGAGCTATGAATCTGTGGTTAATGACAGTATTGTTTTCTCATCGATTACACCTAAATAAACCCATGAAAACTTAAATATGTCCCAAATGGTTCAGTTATTAGAAACAACATGTAAAATGGCAAAATTAAGCTGTACCCAAAAGCCACAAATCAACCCAATTGATCCTTAAGGGTTCAGAAATTTATAATGAGGCTTTATCTTTACTTTGCATTAAATCCTGAAGATAAATCCCTCCCTTGATACCATCCATTGCCGCATCAATATATTCAGCAATCTTGTCAATATCAGGGATAGTATCTCGACAGGCCATTAAGCCAAAATCAATATCATCACAATAACTGACCACAGTAATATTTAATGACTGGCCGTCAATTAACACAGATAAAGGATAAGTGGCTTGTAGCTTTGCCTGACCAAAATACAAAGGTTGCCTAGGACCTGGGACGTTGGATATGGTCACGTTTGCAACAGGTGGTAATAAGTTGGTCATATTGAGTTGATTCATCACTGCAACCAACCCCTGAGCAATCACAGCAAAACTAGTAGCAGCATCCGCAGAAACTGCGCCCAGTTCTTCTTTCGCATCCTTGGTTGATGCGCCAATTTTGGCTAATCGCGTCATAGTATCAGGTTCGTCAGTGGCCAAATTAGCAGTGACATAAGTAATTTGGTTACCTGTGCGATTCATCTGTCTCACAGAAACAGGAACCGAGGCAATTAAAGACTTTGTAGGTAACGCACCTCTTTCTTGCATGTATTTTCGCAATGCACCAGAGCATAGTGCAAGTACCATATCATTCACTGTAGCATTGGCTTGTTTACCGATGCTCTTGAGCTCTGTAAGCGAAAGTGATTTGACCGCAAAACGGCGAGCCCCTGTAATAGGCACATTAAAAATAGATTTTGGCGCTGTAAAAGGCACAGGAGAGGTGTTTTTACTGATCCCGGTGGCTTTAAGGCCTTGTCCCCAAAACATTTTTGACAGGTCCTGAACCATACTTGCACTGTCTTTAACTTGTGAAGCTAAATTAGCTGTTTTTTCACCCAAACTTATTGAACTTTGAGGACGAGGATGAAGGTGTTTTTTCAGGCCCGCCCAAGGAGCACGGACCTCGTCTTGGCCAGATAAACTAAAACAATCTTCCATCAACTCGATGCCACCCATACCGTCAATAGCAGCGTGATGCATCTTCATGTACAGAGCAAACTTGTTACCTTCCAACCCTTCAATCAAATGAAACTCCCACAAAGGGCGTTCCCTATCCAATAGACGGCTATGCAGACGTGAGGCTAATTCTAACAAGTCAGCCATTTTGCCAGGTTTAGGCAAGGCTGAATGACGAACATGGTAATGAATATCAAAATGTTCATCGGTTACCCAACTTGGCAGCTTGGCGCTGCTAACATGGCTTAACTTTTGATTGAAAGGAGAGCCTGCAGGTTGGACTTCTAATTTGTCCATCAAATCTCGAGGGAAATTACCCTTGTACCCTTTAGGTATCTCAAAAATCGCCAAGCTAGCAACGTTGACGGGTGTAGTCTGCTTTTCTAAAGACAGAAAAGCGAGGTCCAGAGCAGTTAATTTATTTGACACTGAGATAACCTAAAAAATCCATGTGGTCAGACTATACAATGAAATTTATCAGTTTTATTTGTTATTTCTGCACCGTCAAAATTTAGCTCCTATGTTTAGCTATATTTTACTGCGTTTAAATGGCGTGTAGGCACCACATGCTAACGTAAGGAAGCAGATTATCATCGCTATATATTTATATTTAAAGACTGACTTAACTTAACTTAACTTAACTTAACTTAACTTAACTTAACTTAACTTAACTAATAAAGGGTTTCAGTTCTTGCTTCAATACTATTTTAAATGGCTGTTTTTCAAATTCAATCATATCACCGGCCATAATCTTTTTACGTCGTCTGGTTTCAACCTCACCATTGACTAACACCCGCCCCTCATCAATTGCCACTTTAGCCTCCCCCCCGCTGGAGACCATGGCTTCTAATTTTAATATCTGATAAAGAGCGATGGGCTCGGCATAAATTTCAATATCTTTCATCGGTAACGTTTCCACTTATTTATTTAACCCTATTTTCATTTAATTCAAATACCCCATCTGTATGAACTCAAAAGACATACAGACGATAACAAACACAACGCTAATGCAAAACATCTAAACACCAAGTGATTGTTTAATCAAAGCCATTTTATTCTAAATAATTAATATCAATATGCACCAAAAACACTGATCCGTATAACAATACGACAAGTAAAGTTTAGTACACATACGCATTATGGTTATAATAGCGTCGACTTTTACTTCCCAAATTTAATAAACGAGCTGTATTGATGAAACTATTGATTAACCTTATCCGTAACCTGTTAGGTGGCATTATTGCTGCCATTGATTTTATCACCCGTGGTACAAAATTAAAACGCACATCACAAGCCCAACAACAAGTAGAAACAGAACTAGAAAAGATTTCTTTGTATCAATTTTTTGCATGTCCATTTTGCATCAAAACACGCAGAGCTATGTACAAACTCAATCTGCCTATCGTCAAACGTAATGCCTCGCAAGGTTCGCCTTATCGTGATGAGTTATTACAAGGTGGCGGGAGGGTTCAAACTCCTTGTTTACGTATTGAAAAAGATGATGCTGTTGAGTGGCTGTATGAATCTTCAGAGATCATTCGTTACCTTGAAAAGCGTTTTGTTTAAAAACGCCTATACAATTTTACTTTAAAGCATCAGAGTGCCACTTATTTTCACTCTGTTGCACACTTCAATTTAATAATGCCCCTCGCTACCTGTTCATCATCTACAGTTAAACGCCATGCTGCATATATACTAAAAATACGCTATATTTTTTCGCCGTGATGTCTAATTGTTTGTTGGCCAGAAAAGAATTTCAGTTCGTTTTCGTCTGGATAATTATTTCCAGATATTTCTGGAAATTCAACCAATAAAGAAGTGCGTCTCCCCGATATTTATGACACATAATTCATCGGTAATGCCCCAAACTTGCTCTATATTTAACGCCTGACGCAGTCAAATCAATAATAGTTTGTGTGTATAGATCATATTGAGACAGGTAAGAAATGTTTTTACTCTTAAAATTTAGCCCGGACACTTTTTCACCTGTGTATTACCAAGGCAAGACTTCACCATTTGAATGCCAGAAGGTGCCAGTATTTTCTAAATTCAATTCTTCAATACGCCTTATTAAACGTTCAACTGCAACAGCAGCAGAAATATCGCCACTATTATTGACCATCTCAGTTTGCACATATCCCGGGTGTAATAAGGCGACAGCCACTTCTTGCTCTTTTAGATCATGAGCCAACGACACACCAGCAATATTTAAAGCGGCTTTGGACATACGATAACCATAACGACCACCAGAAGTGTTGTCTGTTACTGAGCCCATGCGACTGGTTATTAAGGCTACTTTTGCACCTTTAACCAGTTGCTTTCTCAGCATTTGAGTGACCATTAAAGGCCCTATTGCATTGACTCTAAATTGGTATTCGAGTGTCGTAACTGACATATGTTCTAAGGTTTCATTAGCTAACACACCAGCGTTATTGATCAGTAAATCAATTTTCAAATCGCTCAACACTGGCAGAATTTTTTCTAAACATTCAGGACTTCCCACATCAACTTTATCGATCACTTTGGCGCTTGTTTGACTCAGTTCGTCGCTAGTGTTTCGGCAAAGTGCGATCACTTTTTCACCCTTAGCTAAGTATTGTTTTACAAACTCTAAACCCATGCCACGATTGGCTCCGGTAATAACAACAGTTGCCATAAAAACGCCTTAATTACTTATATTAAAAGGATTGACTAGCTAATAATCTAGCTAAATCTTCTGGGGTATCGATGCCAACAGGTGGCGTGATTCTGGCTTCCTGCACATGGATTTTTTCACCATGCCACAACACCCGAAGTTGCTCTAATGATTCAATTTGCTCTAAGCCTGAAGGCGACATATTCACATATTGTTTAATAAAACCTGCTCGATACGCATAAATACCAATATGCCGAAAATAAAAATCACCTATCTCATCAATACTGTCTGAATCTAGAAAACGGGCTCTGTCATAAGGGATAGTCGAACGTGAGAAATACATAGCATAACCTTGTTTATCCATCACAACCTTTACGGTATTGGGATTAAACGCTTCTTCTACATCGGTAATCTTAACCGCCAATGTCGCCATTTCAGCTTGCTGGTGGTTATGAAGATTTTCTGCTACTTGTAAAATATTTTCAGCAGGGATAAAAGGTTCATCACCCTGCACGTTCACCACTAATTCATGGGATAGCATGTTTTGTAAATCGACAACTTCAGCTAAACGTTCTGTCCCAGATTCGTGATGTGTACCTGTCATACAATATCTGCCACCAAAATCATCTACGGCTTTGGCGATCCTAACATCATCAGTAGCCACTAGAATATTGCTCGCCCCTGACTCTTGAGCTCGTTCGTATACATGTTGCACCATTGGTTTACCTTGTATTTCTACTAAGGGTTTACCAGGGAAACGGCTGGACGCGTATCGTGCAGGAATAATGACACTAAATTGCATTCTTAGATCTCTTCAATCTTTTTAATAAACGTGGCCAATATATAACACTAACGGCTTTTTAACAGTTGTTCTATTTCTTCACTAGACGCATGTTTGGCTTCTGACTCCAACAACACCGGTATATTTTCCCGAATAGGATAAACCATACGATCGAATTTACAGATAAGTTGTGCCTGTTTATCTTGATATAATAATTTTCCCTTACAAACTGGGCAAGCTAAAATATCTAACAATTTTTTATCAAAGGCCATTATATTCTCTTAGTTTGTTTTTATTTGCAGTCACTTGTTTGAGTTTTTGTAAGAGCTGCGATTCAAATTGAGTGGTTAATTGAGCACTGACAGGTAAATACCAGCAATCATCATGTGCTATCTGGGTACATTTTACTGCATCTTTTTCTGTCATGATCACCGTACCGCTAGGGATATCTTCTTTAATAAAAGCATGGTGATCGACAAAACTTATTTGGTTCTTTAGCTTAACGTGCTTTTTTTGTAACAAAGCAAAGAAACGTTGGGGGTTGCCTATTCCAGCTAGAGCGATGACTGGAGAACGCAAATCATTTATGGATAAGCTTTTATTTGGGTATTTGACGTTTATCAATTTCCCTGCTTCCAGCGACATTAAATACTCACCATTTGTAACTAAGCCGCCATTTAACACTAAAAAATCAGCCGTATCTAAACGCCACGAAGCTTCACGCAACGGGCCTGCGGGTAATAACAGATGATTACCACAGCGCCTTTTTCCGTCCATTACCACAATCTCAATATCTCTATTTAAAGCATAATGCTGCAAGCCATCATCACAAATAATCACATTACATTTATGTTTCTCGACTAGTTCCATCGCTCCTCTTGCTCGATTAGGATCAACGACCAAAGGGCAGTTAATGTGCTGGCGCATCAATATGGCTTCATCACCTACCCAATCAACTTTACTGACAGCATCTACCGACAAGGGATAACTGGCATTTTTCCCGCCATAACCTCGACTTAATACGCCAGGATGATAACCTTCTTGTTTTAAGCGCTTTGCCAAATACACCACTAGTGGCGTTTTCCCATTGCCACCTACACTGATATTACCCACCACAATGACTAGAGCGGGAATAGTCTGCGAAGGCTTAATCTGCAATCGAAATAATGACCTACGAACTCCAGACAATATCCAAAACAGTGCGGTTAAAGGTAATAACACAATAATGACTGGCCAATGGAACCAACTCGGTGAATACCACATGTTGTCAATCCAATTCACTTGACGACTAGCTCCTCACCAAATTGCATATGATATAATTGTGAATATGCACCATTTTGCGCCAGCAAACTTTGGTGATTACCTTGCTCTATAATTTCACCTGCTTCGACCACTAAGATCGTATCGGCATTTTCGATAGTCGACAACCTGTGTGCTACCACTATGCTAGTGCGATTTTGTTGCAGTTTTTCTAGTGCATCTTGGATCAATCTCTCAGATTCTGTGTCTAATGCTGATGTGGCTTCATCTAAAATCAAGATAGGCGCGTCTAATAACAATGCACGGGCAATAGCTAATCGTTGACGTTGACCACCAGACAACATGAAACCATTTTCACCTACTATGGTATCCAAGCCTTCTGGTAATTGTTCTAAAAACTCCATCACATGCGCTGTTTCAGCCGCTGCGAGTATCTGCTCGCGACTCACTTTACCTTCTGAACCATAAGCGATATTGTTGGCAATGGTGTCATTAAATAACACCACATGCTGTGATACCAATGCAAATTGTCGTCGTAGGTCTTTCAGTGGAATATTTCTTAGTAACACATCGTCTAATAATATTTCACCTGTTTGATTATCGTAGAAACGTGTCAGCAAACTTGAAATAGTGGATTTACCACTACCAGATCGGCCCACCAAAGCAAAGGTCTGCCCGGGTTTGACTGAAAAAGACAGATGTTTTATCGCGGCATGTTCTTTACTCGGGTAACTAAAAGTCACATCGTTGAAGTCTATTTTCCCCTGAGCCTTAGTAATACGTTGAGTACCTTTGTCTTCTTCGATTTGTTGATCTAACACATTGAAAATACTCACGCAGGCCGCCATACCTTTTTGGAATTCGCTGTTGACGGTAGTCAGTTGTTTAAGAGGTTTTAACAGCATGGTCATAAATACCACTATGCTAACAAATACGCCTGGGGTTAACGTTGCTACTAACCCAGGGGTACTGGCTACGTAAAGCACCACAGCCAGTGCGATAGAAGCAATCACCTGAATCGAGGAAACACTCAGAATTCTAGCCACAACTAATTTCATGTTTTGTTGACGGTTGTGGTTATTTTTGTCAGCGAAAGAGTCATTCTCTATATCTTGACCGCCAAACATTAACACCACTTTATGGCCTTTTAATACTTGTTCAACTGAAGAAGTTAACCCACCCATAGCATCTTGAATACGTCGACTGACTAATCTAAAACGCTTGCTAACCACTGAAACAATAACAGCAACTAAAGGGCCAATTAGGATAAAAATAAGTGACAATTGCCACGATTTATAAAACATCGCAATTAGTAAGCCTATAACTAACGCACCTTCACGAACAAGAATGATCAGTGCCCTACTTGACGCATTAGCAACCTGCTCTGTGTCATAAATAACTTTAGAAATTAGTTGGCCTGTACTGTTGTTGTCATGAAACTCCACAGGAAAGTGGATATAACGGCTAAACAATTGTTGACGCATACGCATCACCACATGGTTACCTATCCACGAAACCGAATAGGTTCCAAGAAAATTCAAAATACCTCTGAAAATAAATATAGGCACAATAAAATAAGCTGCCAAACGCAAATATTCATAATCGCCTTGACCTAGGCTATCGTCAACTAGCGTTTCAAGCTGGGCTAGAACCAATACATCAATCACTGAATAGCCAACCATCCCCATAATAGCTAAAGCAAACGCCAGTTTATAATCTTTAAGGTAGACGCGAAATCGTCTAAATATTGAAGATGGTTCTTGAGGATCCAAATTTGTGTGTGTGCTCATTAAATAACTTTTTTCTGGTGTAAGGCAAGAACGTCTTTATTGTAACCGTTAGGACGAAATTCCCCAACTATCAAGAGGATATTTATTATAGGTGTGGTGAATTTGCATACCAATAAGGATACATATCCTGTCTAAAGGTTTTGACTAGAATGGCTTTAGGTGAATCATACTCAATAATAAAAGACACTTGGCCTGAGTCAGACGTTGCGAAGTATTTGCTTTGTGTGCCCTTGTTATCGTTTACCTGCTCGAATCTGTCTAACACTTCTCGCCTAGGGAAACGCCAACGATTTAAAAACCCTTGACTAAAAATGACGTATTCAGCCCCTACTCTTTCAATAAATTCACTTGAAGAAGACGTATTACTGCCATGATGAGCCGCCATCAAAATATCAGCTTTTAATTGTTTTGGATATAATTCCACCAGCTGCTGTTCGATGCTTTTATCAATATCACCGGGTAACAAAATACTGTGAAATTTATCAGATACTTTGATGACACATGAACCATTGTTGTTGCTGTAATTAAATGCATTGTCTGGCCATAGGGCTTCAATCTTCAAACCTTGCCAATTGATAGCAAACTGTTGCTGACACCTATCTTGATTAGTTAAAACCTGTGATACCTGAATACCTTTGAGTAATTGCGGCAAACTTCCAGCATGATCATTATCTTGGTGACTGATAAACACTAAGTCTACTTTTGATAGTCCTCTAGCCTGCAATATAGGTAACAACACACTGTCGGCCATATTAAAGCCAGAAGGGTAACTTGCCCCTACATCATAAACGATGGCATGCTGGTTTTTACTAATCATCACAGCCAACCCCTGCCCCACATCTAAAACGTCAACCTGCCAAGTATGGGTTGTTTGAGGTAATAAATGGCTGATCAGCGGCAGCAGCAACACACAAAGATACTTTTTATTTATCCCAAAAGAAGGTAAGCAACAACCCAACACAAACAGGAATACAAAAAACCACACTGCACCTGGGAACGACTGAATAGTAAAAAATGAAGCATTGAGCTGTAACGTAAAATCAAGAAAAGTCAGGCTATAACTCAGCATATGGTCTGCTAAAGAAAATAACGCAAAAGCCCAATCAGAATTGAATGCTAAACAGATTACTGCTAGCAAGCAAAGAGGTACCAAGATCATCGTCACTGCAGGTACGGCGATTAAATTAACGAAGGGGGAAACGGTTGAGATATAAGAAAATTGCCAAGCCACTAATGGCAACATCAATACAGTCAAACATAATTGCACTTTGACCATGGCGGACAGTACCGCTAACAAAGAAAAATCACTTTTTTTAACCGGCCATCGCCAAAACACAAAACAAATAATGCTCACTGCACAAAAGCTTAACCAAAAACTCAAACCAAATATGCTTAGAGGGAATAATAATATAAAGCAGGTAAGCGACAACAAAATTAATTTTTTTGCTCCAAGATGTTTATTGCATAGAAAAAACACACTAAACAGAAGCAACATCAGCCATGCTCTCAGTGTAGGCAAACCAAAACCAGCTAAAGCTGAATAAGCCAAGGTGGGAAAAAGTGTCAAAAACATGGCCATGTTATGCAAGTTAATATGATGTAAAGAATAAAATCTGCTGATCAACACACCACCGACCCAAGCTATCAACACATAACTGAGACTTGCAACCAAGGCCAAATGTAGACCTGAAATGGCAATAAGATGTGCCACCCCAGTTTTTTGAACTAAATGCCAGTCTTGCGGTTGCAACAATCCTCGATAACCAAACGTCAGTGCAGCTAGCCAAGACTGATGGGGTAAAAAAAAGTCTAACATTCGATTCAGTAATGTTTGCCTAATGGTTTTAACATCGTCAAGCAACGTATTGTCTAAATGTGATTTAACATAACCAGTTGCATTTATACCCTCACTAAACAGCCACTGTTGATAATTAAAGCCAGCTTCATTGGCCAATCCATGAGGGGGTTTAATCTTAACCAAAAGTGTCACTTTTTGACCCTGCTGCACCTGCCAAACAGGCTCACGCCAATTAAGGCGGAAACGTCTAGCAAAAAACAAATCTTGGTCTTCGATCTGTGTAACCTTAATATTAAAACGTATATTTTGCTCTGCAATGACCACACTGCTGACCTTGCCTATTATTTGTATTGGTTGACTAATTTGTTCTGAAGATAGTTGCAAATAGTATTGCCAATGCCCTACACTCGCCATCCATACTATGCCTAGCAAAAAAAAACCAAGGTGTTGATGTTTTCTAATTGCTAGGCCAGCACAAATTAATAATAAAAGAGTAATCAGCATGCTAGGCAAGCTTATCCAGAATAAACTGGAAAACGAGGCGGCAATGAAACTGCAAAGTTTACTGTCCATATTAAGTGGTAAATGCTTTCCGTAGCTGCATGAAATTAAAGTATAGAGAACTATTCTGAAAAAGTTTATTAAGCGCTTTCTACCCAGTCCAAAGAAAGTCAAAGAACATAAAATATTGTCAATTTTTGGTACTTTGCTTCACGATCCTAATCTTTGGCATTTAAATAGACGCTCAGCGTCAGGGGCCTTTGCTGTGGGATTATTCTTCGCATTTTGGCCTGTGCCTTTTCAAATGTGGTTGGCAGCAGCATTGGCCATCCCCTTGCGGGTTAACTTACCGTTGTCTGTGGCTACAGTCTGGATAACTAATCCTTTCACTATGACGCCCATTTTTTACAGTGCTTATATTGTAGGTACTTCAGTAATGGGCTCCCCACAAAAAGATTTTAATTTTGAATTGAGCTGGGACTGGGTACTACAAAGCATTGAAACCATTGGCCCAGCGTTTTTGGTAGGTTGCCTGATATGTTCAATATTTTTTAGTGCCGTGGGGTTCTTTAGTTTAAATTATCTGTGGAGGTTATCAGTTACTAAAGCATGGGAAAAACGTATCCAGAAACGTTACCCAAAAGCCTAAAGTGATACAGGAAAAGTGATTATTCAATCACTTTTTTGAGTCTTTATTAATAAAAAATCTATAGTGCTTCTTTTTAATTTATTTGCAAAAATAGTCTACTAAAAACAACGATATCCTCTTAGCTACGTATGCATCATAAATCCTCTGGTATCGTTTGGGCTCATTGCAAGCATTAGCAGGTCACATGACGCCTTAACTTTATATTTTGCTTGAAATGAATAGGCCCAAAGTCAGCTTGATATAATGAACACAATAATTGTGCACTTCCGAAAAATGTAACAATAAATATATCAGCTAGAGGGTATTGGTCACCTAGCTGGGCACTACTTTTTAACAATAATCAATTCATCAAGACTTAGCTTCTCAGGCCGGTATAGATTGACTTTATCATCTTCTTTTGGGTAACCAAGAGCCAAACCACAGACTAATTTGTACCCTTTTGGAATATCAAAATATTTTTCTAAAGGTGAACGCCACATACCAAGAGCGCCCTGTGGGCATGTCCCTAAACCTCTGTCTGTAGCTGATAACATAAGTGATTGCATCATGATCCCTGAATCAACCAATGCGGTAAATTTCATACTTGGATGAATAAAGACAAAAATAGCAACGGGTGCATCAAAAAACGTAAAATTTCGGGCCATAGCCTCATCCCTAGCCTGTTTGTCACCACGAGCGATACCAAGAGTGTCGTATAAACCTTTGCCCGTTGCCATTCTACGGTTTTGAAATATACCAGGATATTTACCCAAAATAGGTTTGTAATCTCCATCAGGCATGGCCTGACTTGTGGCTGCACTAAACAACTTAAGTGGCAATGGCAGACGTTGTATTTTGTTTATTTTATAATATCTAGACAGCAATTCCTGTCCAAGTTGTTTGCATGTGTCGCCATCAGCAACAGCCACTTTGTAGGGTTGAGTATTAGAGCTTGAGGGTGATTCAATGGCATCCAATAAAATATCGTTAATCGTGTCCTTTTGAACCGGTCGATCGGAAAATGCTCGAATACTTCTGCGCGAACGCAGTACTGCTGAAAATTCCATGTGTATCCTTATGAAAACTAGATTGTTGGATCTTTCATGAATTTAGCATAGCAGTCAACTCGCACAGACCATAATAACTGTCCATATATGTTCCTGCTGGTTGCGAAGGTTGCTCTTTGATTAAATCATATATGGGACAGAACACAGTACTTGTAACTGCTCTGATAGCTTTGATTTTAATCCAGCGCATATGCGACATCATTTTGTCGTTTAAACAGGCTCACCTTGAGTACCACTGAGTCATTAATTTCTTCAAATGTCACTTCTAATGAGTAGCCAATAATAGATATTTAACAGTAATATTTATCTCATTAGGAAAATGAGTTCTTGATGGCTGACTCACTCAGGATGTTAACCTTTGCTTGAGGCTGGCTTTGTAGAGAAAATGTTCGTTGAGTGTTGAAATATATAGCCTACCCTGCAACCACACAAGTTTCTCGGCTATTACCAAAGACTATTTCAGGCTATCTAGCTGCTATCATACTATCTATCAGCAGCTCCTCATCCTAAAATTAATCACCTTCGAAATTGAACATGGGACTAAGACAAACGGATGCGTCTAGCCTTTATATATATTTGGTTTAAAAGAGATGAATATAAATATACACAGGAAATTGTATTAGAATTTCAAAAATAAAATAATGTTACCCTTTAACGTTGTTTGGCCATAATAAATAGCGCATCACGTACTGTTTGAGACAAGTAATGTGGTAAAGTAGATACCCATTCAATTCCCCAACACTCAGATTAATTAAGCTCACCTTATGATCCCATGGACCCACCTCGACACTGCAAAAATCCCCAACGATGGCGGTGAATTAAAACTGTCCCAGCGTGGTGATGAATTCTCTATAAAATTGTCAGGTAAACGCGGCGAATTAATGAATAGCCGTGTCTATAATTCAGAAAAAGCGCTATCCCAATTAGGGTGTGCTCATATTAAGCCACACTTAGATGCGCACATTTTAGTAGGCGGTTTAGGCATGGGGTATACTTTAGCAGCAGCACTAAAAGCAGTGAATGCTGACTCTCAGGTCACGGTTGCCGAATTAATACCTGAAGTAGTAAAATGGAACGAAGGACCACTAGGCAACTGTGCTGGGAACCCTTTGCAAGACTCGCGCACTAAAGTACACATTGGCGATGTCAAACAATTGTTGATCACAAGACAACCATCATTCGATGCAATTTTACTGGATGTTGATAACGGCCCCAAGGGGTTGACACACTCAGATAATAATTGGATTTATTCTGAAGACGGACTAAAAGACATATATGACACACTGCAACCCAATGGCATGTTGGCCATATGGTCTGCAGGCCCTGATTATCTATTTACCGTTCGCTTAAAAAAGATAGGCTTTAGAGTAGATACACGTAATGTACAAGCTCGTCCGAGGAAAGGCAGTCAACATACCATTTTCCTAGCCAAGAAACTTTAGCTCCAAATCTACAAGGCAACCCATGTCATTTTCATCTTTGCAGTTATCCCCCCCCATTCTCAAAGCTATCACTGATTTAGGGTATGCCCAACCGACGCCCATTCAAGAAAAAGCTATCCCAGTTATTTTATCGGGTAAAAACTTAATTGCGGCTGCCCAAACTGGCACAGGTAAAACCGCCAGTTTTGTGTTGCCTATTTTACAAAAACTTAATACTGGTCATAAGCTGCGAGGTAAACGTGTACGTGCCCTTATCCTTGTGCCCACCAGGGAATTGGCAGTGCAAGTTGAAAAAAGTATTTCAGCATACGGTCAACATTTAGAACTGATATCAATGGCCATGTATGGCGGCGTTGATGCCTCTGAACAAACACAACGTTTAATTTGGGGCGTTGATATACTGGTTGCTACGCCGGGTCGTCTTTTAGACCTCGCACATCAACGTGCATTGCATTTTGATGAACTTGAAATTTTAGTATTAGATGAAGCCGACAGAATGCTGGATATGGGTTTTATTGGCGACATTAATAAAATTATTGAACGTTTACCAGAGCAACGTCAAAACTTGTTATTTTCTGCGACTATTTCAAATGAAGTCCGTGCCTTAGCAAAACGCTCTATCTACAAACCCGTTGAAATATCTATCAAGCAAAACACAGCGTCTACGCCCAAGATTGACCAATGGTTAGTGACAGTTGATAAAGGCAATAAATCAGCATTATTAAGCCATCTCATTAAAGAACAAGAATGGGAGCAAGCGCTTATTTTTATTGAAACAAAACAAGGTGCAGCTAAGTTAGTCAGTCAATTAGACAAACGTGGTATTCCAGTAGACAGTATTCACGGTGACCGAACCCAAGCCGTTCGCGAAAGAATTCTAGCCGATTTTAAGTCTGGTCAAATTAAGTTTTTGGTCGCAACAGGAGTTGCTGCACGCGGGCTTGATATTCAAAATTTGTCACGCGTTGTTAACTATGACATACCTGATCAAGTTGAAGATTATATTCATCGAATTGGAAGAACAGGCCGAGCTGGTGCGTTAGGAGAAGCCATTTCATTTGTGGCTAAAGATAACTTTAGAAATCTATGCGCCATCGAAAGCCGTCTTGGTCATGTCATTACCAGAAAAATGTTTGAAGGATTTGAAGTCAAAAAAACCGTGCCAGAATCTATTCTAAACTACGTGCCTAAAAACAAACGGAAATAGGTTTTCAAATTTTTTAAAGAGACAAATCGGCAGCATGTTCAAGCTAGGCACCCGTAAGCTGTGAACATTTTTTCGTTGTGCCCATTACATTAGAAATCAACGCAACGTTTAAACGCATCAACGGTAGCAACACCTGGCTCTTTGGCACCAAGATTTCTTGACACTTATGTTTTAGCGCCACAACAATTTAACACCTTATTCCAAGGGTCAGTTCAATGCCCTAGACCCAACAAAAATAATGCCTGTTAAATAGACAAGGAATGTGGTCTATTGTTTAACTATTGGCATAAGTTAATGTGCCCTTTCTTTAAATCCAGCTTTGACATTGAAGCAGATCCTAACCTAGAGAAAATATGAAAGTCTTTATTTTATATGCACACCCAGAACCTAATGCCTCGTTTCAGGGGGCCTTACTGAAAAAAGGAGTGGAAACTCTAGAGTCCGAGGGACACGAAGTCATTGTTTCAGATCTCTACAAAATGGGCTTCAACCCTGTGGCCAGTGCTGAGGACTTTACTACGCGCCGCTTTCCTGACCGATTACAGTATGACCGTGAGCAGAAATTCGCGGTGGAAAATAATGAACTTCCCAATGATGTGAAAGCTGAGCTGGAAAAAATATTTTGGTGTGATCTATTTATTGTACAGTTTCCACTTTACTGGTTTTCGACGCCAGCAATTCTTAAAGGCTGGTTTGATCGTGTATTCGTCAACTCTGTAGTGTATGGCGCAGGAAAACGTTACGAAACCGGTGGCCTAAAAGGTCGCAAGGCTATGGTGGTAACAAGTTGTGGTG
>Ga0206127_1002698_pt1 | contig 17261 bp, 16 predicted proteins | sample Helgoland_Spring_6_FD_148646 | JGI IMG/M metagenome (GOLD analysis project Ga0206127, IMG submission 148646) | Pelagic subsurface seawater microbial communities from Kabeltonne, Helgoland, North Sea - Helgoland_Spring_Bloom_20160419_1 | ecosystem: Environmental > Aquatic > Marine > Epipelagic ...
ACCTCTCAGATATGCGGTTACACATAACGGGTCTGCTGTTGCTGGTAGGTAGGTTGATGCATGGCATTTGCTTCGGCTTCATGGAGTTCAACATGCCATTACGTGTCGGGGGTATGGTTCTGACACTAGCAGCTTTGGTGAATATCTCCATTAGCCTCTTGTTAATGTCGATCTGATCGCCAAGTGTTTATGCTGAACACCATCACAGATAACAGACTGAGCATTACATATGCCGTTTGTCAGCTAGGCGCGATATTTGTGACCATTAGATTGAATTAGGTATATTAGGTTTCTATTCAATATGCATAATTCTCTTAAATAAGCTATTGGAAGACTAATATGCTGATCCTTCGTTCCTATGTTATTGCCATTTTTCTTTTGCTTTTTCCAGCCCATGCCTTTGCTGGAACAACAGAAAGCACCCTCCAGTACATCTTAGATGTTTACCAAGCTGAATGCGTAGCTTCTCAAAAGGAGTCTATGGAGCCTGTGCCCGAGGGTGAAGACCTCAGTGCCGTTAGAATAACGTTTCATGATGACAGCATCTACGAGATCGACATTACTGCTGACGGTAAGAAGGCAACTGTCTTTTACGCAAACCCTTGGTGTCCACAGATTGGCTCAGGTTGGTGTGGTACAGGTGGCTGTCAATCTTATGTGATCGTAGATGGTCTCAGCTTTGAGACTGGAGGGTTTAAGCCGAGGTCAGTTGTAGTCAGTGAAAACCGTGTAGTTGTGATGGTCCCTCGTTCAGGCGGTGCTTGTGTGAATACCAACGGTGAGACACCGTCCAATAACGTTAGCTGCTATTCTGTGGCTGTCTGGGATGATCAATCCAAAACGTTCAACAGTCTCGGGTCAGGTGATCCAGTCTTCAAACTAAGTGATTTTAATCCATGACTGAGATGGATAACTACCTGCACCCTGCCAATGCTCATAAGCAACGATGCCCAAGATGTCAGTCTTTACTGAACACGGTTGTGGTTCACGGTCATGAGCAGTGTCAGGTGTGTAAGTCTAATATCTTTGAGTGCTGCTCAGGGGATACCTGTGAGACAGATCATAATTTGGCTGTTGGGTATAAACGGGGTTAAATAACCAATGAAAGATACAGTCTATTATCTCCCTGGTATGGGTGGACGCCTTAACACTGGTCTTGGTCGAGGCATTCATGACCGTGGTTATAAAGTAGTGGGCCGTGAAACACTTGGCGAGTTTCAGAAGTACAGCTTTCAAGATAAAATTGATCTGGTGGCAAACGACCTTGTAGAGCATTTCTGGCACGAAAAATCCAAGGTGATTGTTAACTCTTTCGGTGCGTATCTATTCTTACATGCCCAACTTCAGATGAAACCCTATCCTGGGCGTGTACTAATACTGTCACCAATCATTGGTGGGTCTAATCACAACGAAACCATGATGAGGTTCTACCCTCCTCGTGCTGATGTGTTGGTTCAGGCAGCAACAGATGGCGTATTTCCCTGCCCACTTAACGCACAGATTCATGTGGGTTCAGAGGACTGGCAGAGTGGCCCTGATGGTGTAGTGAGCTTTGGTGCTATAACTGGGATGCCTGTAAGTGTTGTTGATAGGCAAGGCCATATGCTTAGCGTGGATCGCGTGGGTGCACTGCTTGATGAACATCTTACCAGATAGAACTGAGATAAAGCCGAGTAAAATCTACGCTGACATTGTTCACTGAGCAATTCGACTTACTCAATCGATGAGTACGCGACTTACAGCGACAGCCGTCCCCGAGCTTCGGCTTCCAGACTTGCAGGAGATGAACGCACAACATAGGATAATTTTGCAAGCAGATGGATAGGTCAGGCTCATGGATAAATCACAGTTGAGCGAAGCAGACATCATCAGCAAGTTCATTCTGCCCGCAATAGATAAGGCGGGATGGGACTTCATGTCCCAAATGCGGCAGGAAGTTAAGCTTAGGGATGGCAAGGTCATTGTCCGCGGCCAAGTTGGTATGCGCAAAACTGTAAAATCCGCAGATATTGTCCTGTACCACAAACCTAATATGCCGTTAGCCGTGATAGAAGCAAAAGCAAATCAGCACGAAGTTGGTAAAGGTATTCAACAGGGCTTGGACTACGCACGTCTTCTCGATGTACCCTTTATATTTGCTAGCAATGGTGATGGTTTTATTTTCCACGATAAAACTGCACCTGTAGGGCAACCTATTGAAACCGAGATAGGACTCGATGATTTCCCAAGCCCAGAAAAATTATGGCAGAAATATGTAAACTTTAAAGGTTATACGACCGCACAATTACCAACGATCACACAAGACTATCACGATGATGGAACAGGAAAATCTCCCCGCTATTATCAGCTACAAGCAATCAACAAGACAGTTGAAGCTATATCAAGTGGTCGGAATCGAGTTCTTCTAGTGATGGCAACAGGCACTGGTAAGACCTATACAGCGTTTCAAATTATCTGGAGGCTATGGAAGGCTAAGAAGAAGAAAAGAATTCTATTTCTTGCAGACCGAAACATTCTTGTGGATCAAACCAGAAATAATGACTTCCAACCCTTTGGAACAGCCATGACTAAGGTTAAAGGGCGAAAGGTTGATCCAGCATACGAAGTTCACCTTGCGCTTTATCAAGCTTTAACTGGTCCTGAAGAATCTCAAAAAGCCTACAAACAGGTAGATAGAGATTTCTTTGACCTTATCGTGATCGATGAATGCCACCGTGGCAGTGCAGCAGATGACAGTGCTTGGCGCGAAATTTTAGAATATTTCAGTTCGGCTGCTCAGATTGGTTTAACCGCCACTCCGAAAGAGACTGAAGGCGTTTCTAACATCGATTATTTCGGCGACCCCGTTTACACTTATTCACTTAAAGAAGGCATCGAGGACGGCTTTCTAGCCCCCTACAAAGTAATTAGAGTAGACCTAGATATTGATGCCTTTGGCTGGCGTCCCGAAGAAGGACAAGTCGACAACAAGGGTGAGTTGATCGATGATCGAATTTACAACGGCAAAGATTTTGACCGAACAATTGTCATTGATGAGCGGACTGATTTAGTCGCAAAAACAGTAAGCTCGTATCTTAAACGTACAGACCCGATGTCTAAGACTATCATTTTTTGCAATGACATCGATCATGCAGAACGCATGCGCAGAGCCATAATTAATCATAATCTTGAGCAAGTAAAAAAGAACGATAAATACGTCATGAAAATTACGGGTGATGACGAAATTGGCAAAGCTCAGTTAGACAACTTTATTAATCCCAAAAAGCCCTACCCAGTTATAGCGACAACATCTGAACTGATGACCACAGGCGTGGATGCCAAGACCTGTAAGTTGATCGTGCTAGACCAAAATATCCAATCTATGACGAAGTTTAAACAAGTTATTGGCCGAGGCACTCGTATCGACGACAATTACAACAAATTATGGTTCACAATTTTAGACTTCAAAAAAGCCACTGAATTATTCGCTGATCCTACTTTTGATGGTGACCCAGAGCAGGTTTTAGTCCGCAGTGAAGATGACATTAACGATTTAGACAACGATAGTTTCGACCAAGATATTAATGACGATGAAAACCAAGATGATGTGAACCCGACCACAGATGATGATAATTCTTTTACCGAAGACGGTCCGATTGACGACGAAAATCCAGATGCCAGTTATACTAAATACTACGTCTCGGGCGTTGAGGTTCGCAAGGTAGCAGAGCGGGTGCAGTATTATGGCACTGACGGCAAGCTCGTCACAGAGTCGTTTAAGGACTACACTCGAAAAGCAGTAATGGCACAGTTCGCCTCGCTAGATGATTTCGTAAAGCGATGGAGCGATGCTGACCGCAAACAGGCTGTGATCGATGAATTAGCAAATGCTGGAGTGATATGGGAAGCCTTGGAAGACGACATAAGCAACCAAATGGGACCATTTGATCTTATCTGCCACGTTGTTTTCGATCAGCCAGCCCTAACCCGTCGTGAGCGTGCTGAGAACGTAAAAAAGAGAAACTATTTCAGTAAATATAGCGAACCAGCGCAAGCCGTTTTAAATGCTTTATTGGATAAGTATGCTGATAACGGCGTTACAGAAATTGAATCTCAAAATGTTCTAAAGGTTACGCCCTTTGACAAAATGGGTCGCCCCAGAGAAATCATCACTAAAGCCTTTGGTGGCAAGCCTGAATATGAGAAAGCAATTAGTGATCTTGAGCATGCTCTGTACAGCAATTATGTTCAGAAGAGTGCCTAAGCCAACCAACAAAAATACTTCAAAGAAAGTCTCACATGTCCATTTCAACTGTTATCAAATCGATCCAAGACATTATGCGCAAAGACGATGGTGTTGATGGTGATGCACAACGATTATCTCAGTTATCATGGCTTTTGTTCTTAAAGATATTTGATGCTCAAGAAGAAGATTTAGAGTTCGAACAAGCCAACTATCGAGCGCCTATTCCAGAGCAGTATCTGTGGCGTAATTGGGCTGCCGACAAACAAGGCATGACTGGTGAAGAGTTGATGGATTTCGTCAATAATCAGCTACTTCCAGAAATTAAAATATTGCAAGCACCGCTAGCATCCAACCCTCGTGGATTTGTGGTTCGTGAAGGGCTGAGTGAAGCCTTTAACTACATGAAAAATGGCACATTGTTGCGGCAGGTCATCAACAAGCTGAACGATATAGACTTCACCAGTTCCGAAGAGCGTCATCTATTCGGTGATATATATGAACAATTGTTACGAGACCTCCAAGCTGCAGGTAATTCTGGGGAGTTCTATACCCCACGAGCAGTAACAAGATTTGCAGTGCAGATGATTGATCCTAAGCTTGGTGAGTCAATATATGACCCTGCCTGTGGTACAGGTGGCTTTTTAGCATGCTCGATAGACTTGCTTAAAACTCAAATTAAAACTGCCGACGATCAAAAGGGGTTTCAAACCGCGGTCAGTGGCATCGAGAAAAAACAGCTTCCACATTTGTTATGTACTACAAATATGATGCTACATGGCATCGAAGTACCGCAACAAATCCGCCAAGGTAATACGCTCAAACGACCGCTTTCTAGTATCGAAGCATCAGAGATGGTTGACGTAATTGTGACCAACCCTCCTTTTGGTGGCAGTGAAGAAGATGGGATTGAGAAAAACTTCCCTTCAGAACTTCAAACCAAAGAAACCGCAGACCTCTTTCTTCAATATATTATTGAAATGCTTAAAGACGGCGGAAGGGCGGCGGTGGTGTTGCCAGACGGCACATTGTTTGGCGAAGGCGTCAAAACAAAAATTAAAAAACTATTGTTGGATGAATGTAATTTACATACCCTTATCCGCTTACCTAGCTCAGTATTCGCACCTTATACTCCAATTAAAACCAACATCTTGTTCTTTGAAAAAGGTACGCCGACACAAGATGTTTGGTATTATGAAGTCCCTATGCCCATTGGTGTAAAGGCGTTCAATAAGACTAAGCCAATGAAGTTGGATGACTTCTCAGCTTGTCTCGACTGGTGGGGTGAAGGCAGTACAATTACAGAAAAAGCAGCAAGATTAGGACGTCAAGAAACCGATCAGGCGTGGAAGGTCAGTATCGATGAGATCATCGAGCGTGATTACAATCTAGACATTAAAAACCCTCATGTAGCTGAGGTGATTAATCACGATCCAGAAGAACTACTAAGTAGCTACGCCGATCAGCAAGCTGATATTCAAAACCTCCGCGATCAACTCAAATCCATCTTAGCGTCTGCACTAGTGAGTAAATCGTGATGGGCGCTGTAGAGAATATCATCACAGATAACCTGCCCATTTGGTCATCTGCAATTCAGTCAAAATCTTCTGCTGGTCGAGGAACAAACACTAAACGAAACCTCTATGGCGTTAAAAAACTGCGTGAACTGATATTAGATTTAGCCGTTCGTGGTTTGCTGGTTCCACAAGACCCTAATGATGAACCTGCAAGTGTTTTGTTGGAGAAGATTGCGGCAGAAAAAAAACGGTTGGTTAACGAAGGTGCAATTCGTAAAGGTAAAAAGTCGTCCTCTAATTATGAAGACATTGAGCCTTACTGCCTAATACCTAGTGCTTGGAGATGGGTAGAGTTATCCGAAATTGGACATGATTGGGGGCAAAAAAAGCCTGATCGTGAATTTTCTTATATTGATGTTGGTTCAATCAACAAAGATCAGGGAAAAATTCAGACACTTAACAGCTTGTTACCTCAAAATGCGCCATCACGAGCCCGAAAAATTGTCCGTGAGAATACGGTAATATATTCAACAGTACGACCATACTTGTTAAATATAGCTGTAATCAAAGAAAATATTCATCCCGAGCCCATTGCAAGCACAGCATTTGCAATTATTCATCCGTTTTGCAAGATATCGTCTGATTACGTTTATTATTACTTACGTTCTAAAATTTTCACTAAATATGTTGAAAGCTATCAGACTGGAACTTCATACCCTGCGATAAACGATAAAAACTTTTTTGCTGGATTAATACCGCTCCCACCCCTTGCCGAACAGCATCGCATCGTCGCTAAGGTAGATGAACTGATGGCTCTGTGTGACACCCTAGAGCAGCAGCAAGAAGACAGCATCCAAGCTCATGAGACGTTGGTAGAGGTCTTATTAGAGGCTCTGAGCAATGCAGTTGATGCAGATGCCTTCCAAGCTGCATGGGGGAGTATATCAGAGCATTTTGACTCTCTTTTCACAACAGAGCACAGCATCAACAAACTTAAAGAGACAATTCTTCGGTTGGCCGTAATGGGTAAACTTGTTTCTCAAGACCCAAGTGATGAACCTGCTAGTGTTTTGTTGGAGAAGATTGCGGCTGAGAAAGAGCGTTTGGTTAAAGAGGGTGAGATTAAAAAGCATAAAGTAACACCTATCCATGAAAGTGAGCATCCATTCATCTTGCCGCCTGGTTGGAAATGGCAAAGACTTATCTCGCTAACAAAATTAATTACAAAAGGCTCATCTCCAAAGTGGCAAGGTGTATCGTATAGTGAAAATACCGATGATGTGCTTTTTGTTACGAGTGAAAATGTTGATTCATTCAAACTTAAATTTATAAAAAAGAAGTATGTCGAAATAAAATTTAACGAAATTGAACCACGATCAGTTTTGAAACGAAACGATATTCTAATGAATATTGTAGGTGCGTCTATTGGTAGGACCGCCGTTTTTGACATAGATACCTTAGCAAATATTAATCAGGCTGTTTGTCTTATACGAACTTTAGGAAATTTTTTATCTGGAAACTTCTTACTGATTTTTTTCAATAGTGAGGTTTGCAAAAATTATATGTTTGATAAGCAGGTTGACAATGCACGGGCGAACTTGAGTATGGGGAACATATCAAACTTTGTGCTTCCAATCCCCCCCCTTGCCGAACAACATCGCATCGTGGCTAAGGTGGATGAACTGATGGCTCTTTGTGACCAATTACGAAGTTCGCTTCAACAAGCACAGGAAACTCAAATTCAACTGACTGATGCTGTGGTGGAAAACGCTCTGTAGCTTAAGTGGATTGTCTATTGTTTTAGGTAAATAAGAACCCAGTCCTTCAATTCAAACACTTTTCCCGTTTCTGCTGAAACTCCTCTTCAATCAAACATAACTGTTTGAACATATTCTCTGTTGGCGAAGACTTAGTCTTTGGTGGGTAAAGATCATGAGGAAATACACTTGGTACGTAAGTATCGATACCGTGCTTCTGCGCATGATTATCAGTTTTGAACATGTAATTGATGTAGTTTGAAAACGACGAGGAGAACTTATGCCTTATTACGATATCCATTCATGGAATTCGTCATAAGGGTTGAGCCCCATTCTTCTCATATAACCTTCGCACCTAACTACCTTCTTTAATCGCCATTTAGGTATCTTCCTTGTTCGATTTGACTCCTCAAACCAGTCCGCATGGCCTTGTTTTGTGTAGTCTGATGCAATGCTGCGGCCGATGACTTGGTTACACGCGTGTTCCATTGCTCGAAGTAACTCATGTTTCTGATCGTCAGCTACGATGAAGCTGTCATGTACACAAAGGACAGGGATTGATTTATTGGTTAACCGCTCAATGACACTCTCAGCTATACGGCTGTCGAGGTACATTAGTTCCAAACCTTTACCTGTGCATAGGAAGGGCTCTAACTTGGGGTGCTTCTTAATGAATGCATCAAGTAATTGAGATAGTTCGATGTTTTTCATCTTTTTCAAAGGGTCGCCTTTCGCTTGGTCGCTGCGAAATGCTGAAAATGCTGACTTGCGAGACACGGCATTTATTGCCATCAAGACTAGCCCCTTCACCGCCTTACGTTGATCGAAGTCGTTCTTGTGAGGAAATATCGATCCATTCAAAGTGTAGGGATCATCATTGGCATTGGGAGCATCGTCCGTATCAATCAAACGTGATGCACTGAACTTTTGAAAGAAGTCTGATCCTTGCTGAGGTTCACCGCCTTTAACCACAACCAGATCAAGTTCTGGTTTTTCAGCCACTTCTGCCTGTAACAAAGAGATATGCATTGCATTGAAGTCAATCTCAACGACTGGGTTGTCATTGATCATAATATCTGGCCGAAGTTCTTTGCTTATATGCTGCCACCAGCCTCCGTAGAAGCGGCCACCTAATTCCCAACTCTCGTTGTTGAATACGCGTCTAACAAAGTGGTTTCGACCTGTAATATAATTGCGAACAACTTTCTCTTCCTTACCTGCTTTTTTCTCAATTCTTTCGAAGTAAGGTTCCTCCAAAGAAAACACGTCCAAACGAGTTTCATTCAATAATTCATTGTATTTATTAAGAACTCCACGCATCCGTATCGTTTCAGGAGTATCGTCATATTCTAAAGTTGGCTTCTTCCGTTTTTTACTTGAGGTATGAACTTCCATTTCGTCTGGCTCTTCTGACATACCGCGAAGAATTATAGGGTCTTTCATGTAGTCAAATACAACTTCCGAAATGGGGAATTTAAGGTCACGAAAAAGAAGCTGTAATTGTCGATTAGCACGTATCCTAGTGAGAGTACCCTGATGTCCTTTTTGGAACTCCAGAATGTCTACTGCTACTAACTCTTTAATGATGCCAATCATACGTTCAGAAAGATGTAGCGCATTATACCTACTGTTCACCTTCCAACCAGAGTTGGACATATGAACACCCAGGTACATGTTGGGATCAGTCATCCAACACACATACAAATCAAGAAGAAGGGTTTTGAAATGAACCTTTGATGTCGCTTTGGGTTTAGGACCAGGAAGAACGGTACTGTCGTCACTAGGAAAATATTTTGGCCACAACTTTTCAATAAGCTTATTAAATTCGGGATACTCAGACCAAACATGTACATCAAAAGGCCGAGAATTGTTAATGTTACTAGATGTAGAAAGATGATTACTCATAGACAGATACTCCTCAAGATAAATAATATTGTCTACTATTTATAACCCAACCTTAACTAACAAATATGAACCTCATTTTTAGATAATAAGTCACAACTGTGAACATCTAAGTTATTATTATTAATAGATATAATATCTAATCATCATCATATTGAAACTTATACAGACTGTTACCTATTCCATTACTAGTAAGTATTAATTGGTCAAACACCAGATCACCAAGATCATCTCTCAAATGACACTTCACTGAAGCCCATATTAGACCCTTAAGGCCACTTTTGGGCAGGAACTTTAATGAAAACTCTAGCCCAAATGCATCCCAAACAATTACTGAACAGATATTTGAAAGTAGAGCGTTAGCTCAAATAACATGCCGAACCATGCAACATACAATTCTGATGCTCATAGGTTTCTTCCAAATTTAAAGTCCAGAAACACCTGAGTACATAACAGTGTAACAATGCGTTTCCTTCGCTCTATCCGACAACATTCTTCGGAGTCTTTAATTTCCACTGAGGAAGTATTTTGCTTTTGTTATGCTGGAAAAACGATGTCAGATATAACAAACATTTTCCATTCACCGCTCACTTTTTTATAAGCATAGAAACCCGTGGCTTCTTCAATCAACGAACCATCTTTGCGAAGCCTTCGAGTGTTTCGCATTAAAAGATGAGCTTTATTCTCACCAACAGCCACAACGTCAATCTCAAATGAATCGCTTCTATCCCAGCCCTTAGAAGCCTTTATATCGGCTGGATTGATTGGAAACTGATCCAACAGAGTTACACCATCGCCACCTATATAAGCTAATGGATAGCTGACACAGTCGTTGATGGCATCTAAGTCGTTAGCGTTAAATGCTGCTAAGTAGCTTTGGTAAGCACCAAGTAGGCTAGCACGTTCCACTTTATCCATTATCAAAACCTTTTTCTATTAATAACATTTAAGCGTTACGTATGTGACTGGGTCAACTGATTATCATGCCAATTCAGGCTCTATTCTATTTTAACGGTAACACCTGAGTACACTTAAAGGTGGCTGGTGGATGTTACTATATGACAGTAACATTATGGTTATATTTGATTTACTTGTTACTACTATCATCATATACTAGACTCAAATGTTACCAAAGAGGTATGTGATGTCTTTAATCGGGTATAAGCGCGTTAGTTCTGAAGGTCAGTCAACAGATCGTCAGGATTTGGGTGAACTTGATAAAGTCTTTGAGGAAAAGCTATCAGGCAAAAGTGCATCTGACCGACCAGCATTATTGGCTATGATTGATTATGCTCGTGATGGCGACACGGTTAAGGTTCACTCCATAGACCGACTGGCAAGAGACTTACGTGATCTACAGGCGATCATTAGCCAGCTTAACGACAAAGGAGTTACAATCTCGTTTTTAAGTGAAAGCCTAACGTTTGGTGCAGGTGCTGATGATGCATTCGCTAAACTTCAACTACAAATGATGGGGGCTTTTGCTGAGTTTGAGCGCAACATCATTCGCAAGCGTCAGGCGGAAGGCATAGCCAAAGCTAAAGCCCGTGGCGTTTATAAAGATCGAAAGCGTTCAACAGTTATTGATCGTGATGAGGTGCGCAAGCTCAAGACTGAAGGGCTGTCTACTTACAAGATAGCTGACAAGATGGGCATCTCACGGATGTCAGTCCATCGTATCCTTAACAACGCTGCTTGATAGGTGAAAGGGTGTGCCTCCAGAAGGCTGTAGCGCCTCACTGAGGGGCCGCAAGCTTTGGGCCACACGAGTTCATTGAGGCTACTGTGAACCTGTAAAGTGTGCCTGAGGGGCAGTGGAGCCTATGTAAAGCCGAAGAACTTTTCGGTTGGTCCGTCATTGATCTGAAAATCCAAGTTAAATGTTATCCTTCTGGTCGGCTAGCCTTTAGCTGATCGAGACTTTACAGCCCGACTTTTGGCCTTATCGTAAGTTCAGCACTAGTTTTCAGAGGACCAGAGCGAGCATAACACGTATTCAATTCGCACTAGCAACACTATCGAACGATGTGCGCCGCCTCTGGTTGACCAAGGCCATGCTGATAATTTTTTCATGGTTAGCTTTATTTAAAAGAAGGGCAAAGCTATCCTTCAAGACTATTCTAAAAAGCAGAATTGCTTCAACCTCTGATCAGCAAGCCTCACATTACTCATGAATATGAAGGAATAAAAATATCATGGAACTGTTTTTGAGTATAAATGGTCATGCAAATAGAGAGTCTCTTCCATTACGATATGGATTGCAGATAACTGAAAAACATCAACAATTCTGTATATTACATGATGCCATTCACGATACCGAAGGCACTAAGTCTCAACGCCAAAATGAAATAGAAAAAGGCAGAAAGCATTTTGGTGGCAAGCTTGAAATTATGGGCGTTGATCCAAATAAAAATCATGAACCTTTTAGTACTAAATGTGTAATCGAAGAGACAAATGATAAATTTAAATTACCACCAATTGTAACGTTACTAAGAGACGGCAGTAGAAGTGACTTAGCAACGACCATGCACATTGGGAATATGGTAAAGCGTGGAAAGATTGATGTCGAAGACATCATAAAATACCTGCATCCGGAATATATTGATGGAAATATTAGAGATTCAAACGATGTAGAGGAAATATATCAAACAAAGATTTTACCTTTGCGGCAGGGATCGGAAATTGAAACAGAAGGAACGGGACTAAGTATTTCATATGATATTCCAAAAATCATAGAAACAATAGCAAGTATTCCAGATGATGAAGGTATTAATTTACCACCTAGATTTAAAAAGTTGGAGTTAAGCAGCAGCGTTAAATATAAATATTCTATGGCAGATGCATTTGTTGAAGATGTATGGATGGATAATGAAAAAATTTATTTGAAAGTAATCGGGTCTAATGAAGAAAGTACAAATCTTCACTCATTTAAACAACGTTCACACTTAGCTATCCATCACAAAAAAACATATGAATACCTAAAATCTCGCATTGGTCAGAGGGCTATCTTTGCTGTCTGTATGAGTGAACCCTGTAAAGGGTTTTTGGCTGAAAGCGTTACTTCAATTGCATTACAGGTTATGAGGCAATAATTCGTTAAGGAGGAACTCATGTGTTAAATTCAGAGATATTCGGAAAACCGAGCACCGAAACTTCAGAAGACCTTTTAAGTATGTCTCCCGAGGAGCGAAGCGCCGATTATGATAAGGCAGTGGCTAAAGGTGATGTTGAGCGCCTCCAGGAGCATGAAGATTTAATCAAGTCTGTAATGGGTGGGCTTGGTCTTGATTAGTCAAACTTTTTAATTTTTGTGTAATTTCAGGCTGTACTTGCAGATGTTGACTCAAAATAAATGCCGTAAGCCACCTCAGACTTACAATCAACACAAGCGACCTTAGTCGTATCGTATGTCACGGTCCGTCCGCTACACACCAGGCAAATGGCCTAAACATCATCGTTGAACATGATGAGTTATTTTCCTTGGGTACATGTGGTTCATTGAGTTAAACACCTTGGCAACCAAACTCAGCGCATTTAAATGATTACTCATTTTCAGCTTCTGCTGATGGCTTTCTTTTCCTGCGAAAGCGTCTCTTACTCTTCTCAAAAATCGTATCTGTCTTTGAACTATTTTCAAGTGAAACAATTTCTTGCTGTCGTTGGTTGGCTAGTTGGCTTAACTCGTCCAGTATTTTTGCCTTTGCTTGAATTGTATCATGTTGTTCTTTTCGAGATTTATCCAAAATAGTCTCGTAAGAAGCCTTTAAGTTCTCCAACTTTTCCTTGAAGGAAACCTCCGCTTTCAGTAGCTTTTCCTGCTCACGCTTTATTTTTCTCTGTAGATAATTATTGGAGATAATTCCTAGTGTGACAAACAAAAAGAATACGCTGTACGAAACACTTTCGAGAAGCTCTGAAGTATGGTGATTTGCCACGTATTTTATAAAGTGGAAAATAACAGCAACAACAGACATACCAAATAGGCCAGCAGATATACCAAGTATGATTTGTGAGCTTTCCAATATCTTGGCAAACATCTTTGAAAAAAAATTAAGTCTGGACTTTAACGTATCAGTCAATTCACTCACCAGTGGATCACTTTTTAGTTGATCTGACTTATCAATAACATTCTGAATACCTGAGCTTAACTTCTCATCAATTTGGGATTTCATAGGATTTGCCTCACCTGTGGGGAGAAGCAGTTTGCGCTTGTGAATTTGCAAGTCCTTATACAATGGCCTTATTTTCAAAAAAACAAATGTCAGCACAAGGAGGAGCACTATACATATGATGCTCAGTATACTTACTAACATTTAAGAATCTCCACTGAATTTCTCTTTGGTTTTTCTGATGTCTTCACTGACTGTTTTTTGCACTGTCTTTGCAAAACCCGAGTACTCATCAGTCATTCCATTTACGATGCCAGTAGGACTTAAATTGGTGTGCATTAGCAGACCCAAAAAAGATGTTGTGATGAAAATAAATCCTGTAATGCCCATCTCAGTTGAAATTTTAGTCGCAGAATAGACCCCAGCGATAAAGACTAGTATCCAAACTATCCCCGCAATCGCACGCACCCCAAGCCAAGATAGGACAACAGCGATGGCTATTAAATAAAGAGAAACTTCACCTCCACCAGCGTACGCTAGCTTTGAAATCGACGAAAAAACTGCAAGTAATAATACGAACATTATTAGCCCATAAATTGAAGACGACCATTTAAGTATCCCTCTGCCATAAAGCGGAATTACCAAAGCCAAAGCTATAGTGGCCGACAAAAGATCAGGTGCTATGGAAATATCTTTGGGGAAGAAGAAAAGCCTCGTTCCTACTATCGATTGAAAAGAGAGTAGGAAAGAAATCAAAAGAAAAACAACAGAGAGGATTTTCTTTGATTGACCCGAAAATTCTTCTTCGCTGGTGATATTATCGAGCGCCTTTTGCAGTAATGAGTTCGTTTGTTTCATAATCCATTCCTCAATTACAACGGAAGTACCACTCTGCAGGTGGATACCACAAAGACAACAGAACTCATTAGCTGAGTTTTAGCTAGTCGGCATCGCTTTTCTTTGACCACCATGTGCCAACTTTCCCACCAAAATCAGAAACCGCTCCTTCGCCAGTCTCCCACCAGTCTTTGATATCAGGCATTTCCATTCCCTTAATATCTTCCAAACTTGGAGTAGCTTCCTTTGCTATCTCCCATGCTTTGCTTGGAGATGCTTTGACAGCAGCCATAATTTCTTCTTTGGGCGGCACTTTAACAGCGCAAACTTTTAAATCGTTATCATTTGTTGTAAAATTAGGATCAAAAGCTCGCTGTAGTTCAGTCATATCTTTCATCGTAAGGCAGAGGTCTCTGATCTCCAGTGACGTCACTCCGACAATTACAGCAGTCCCAATCCATGGAATTGCTTCACCAGGCATCGATGCTACGTTTCGTGCAGCAGAGCGTGCAGACCGTTTTCCAATCTGCTCTGAAGTTTGAGCTACAGCTTTCTTTAAAGCAACTTTTTCACCTTTAAACGTAACCAACCCAGCTAACATATCATTATAACGGGATTTCAGAATGCCGTTTGATGCTTTCTGTGTCGCGAGTTCTCCAGCTTGGCTAGTAATTTTTGACTGGAGTGTCCTCTTGGCTTGTTTTTCAATGACAAGGTTTTGTGAAGCGCGGCCTAATTGTGACTTTAGTTCACTCTTGATCTTTTTTTCTGCTGCTAATTCTACCGACGTTTGGGCCAATTGAGTAGACAGTTCGCGCTTCATCTTTTTCTCAGTTATCAGTTTGGCACTTGTTTCGCCCAATTCGGTTTTGAGTTCGCGTTTTACTTGCCGCTCAACTACTAAATTATCACCTAATTGAGCAATTTCTGCTTTGTTGCGAGAGCCAATTGTTTGTATGTTTGTTACTGCTTCAAAGCCACTGTTCAAAATTGAGAACAGAGAGCCGCCAAGGAAGAGAGCCAGATTGATACAAAGCGATAATACCAAAACGAACGATACCAAAATGAATTTGACAGTTTTAAGTGCGCGCCAGATGAGTTTTAAAGTTTTCAAGTTGGGTTCCATCCATCAAAATAATCAAAATTTACTGTGTCTACGTAATACACTTTGAACAACCCCAAAAGACAACAAGCCCCTCAGATCAACTGTGAGCAACCTTTTTATGGGAGACACAAGGCTGGCACAACGGCATTAGCAAATGAAGATATTCCATTTTGGATGGAACTTTCTCAGCACTCAAATGGCACCTCAACGAAATTGTTATACCGCCTTCTCCAACCACTCCCTCATCACACTTAGGGGATAGCCTGATCCGTCCCCCTGCCCTACACCATCAGTCGTCCACCCACCTATCTGCTAGGTAGTATCTGAAGGACATTGTACTGCCCTCAATCTGTCTCGCATTGAGTGGCTGAAGCTGTGCATCGTGCATCCATCAGGAACGTACTGTTCTAACCATTTATTAAGTGCTGCTGTGGGTGATGTTCTATTTTACCTTGGGAAGGTAAAGTCTGAAAAACTGCCCTGCCCACTTTAAGTATGCTTAATCTGACAGCGCCAACAGAAAGGCTGACACAAGAAACTAAAAATCTCTTCTGCCAAAACTAGTTTAACATTTAGACTGGACTGAAAATCAAAAGAGCATAGGCTTATTTTAATAAATCTTTGGAGAAGTCTAAATGTCAAATTCACTAGCGAGTAAGTCTTTCAGCAATCCAGATGTGTTAAAAGAACCCGATAAAACTCATTCTGCTTCAGTCGATTTGGGTGTGGCAACAGCTACAAAATTGGTTCTTCAACCGGGCTGGAAATGGTCAGAATGTGTCAAGCCTTTGGTGGGCGGTCACAGTTGCCAAGCGGCTCATGTTGGCGTTGTCATTCAAGGCTCGATGACTGTTGCCCATGATGATGGAACTGAAATCACAGTACATGCAGGTGACGCATATACATTTGCTCCAGGCCATGACGGCTGGGTGAATGGCGATGTCGAGTTTATTGGCTATGAAGTCACAGTTTCCACCAAAAATTTCGGAGCCTGGAGCAGCGTTAATACGTAAGTTTTCATCAAAAAACTGCGTAGTCCTTCTTTGTCTTAATCAAAGGTGGGCTACTCTCACAAGACAATTTCGTCCGTCCTAGGCTCGCATACGAATAGATGAGCCTGAGAAATAATTAATATGACCAGCGGGATCATTACTCAAAGAGTATCAACTTTAATTGGAAAGATTATGCAAAAACTATCTATCATTAGGTTCAAACCTAAACCTGAATGTTTTAAAGAATTTACAGCAAATATTACTGCTTTTAATGAGACAAAGCACCGTATTTTTCATTTGATGCAATCAGGTGATGAGCTTCATGCAATTGTGATAAGAAATTCAGAAATACTTACTCAAGATGCGGCTGATGGTGTGAATTGGTTGGATGGTCAACGGCATCTTCTACAAGAATTTGATGCGATCAACCGACACACAATAGCGCTGAGCGGTGACCTGCTTCATAGCACTGTCGAATAAAAGTCTTTGCACTCTTCAACTGACTTTAATTTGAAAGAACTTCGCAGTCACTAAAAGGAGAAATAAATGTTATTTATGATAACAATGACGCACGACTATTCAACTTGCCAAACCCATGACCCAGAAAGAGGGCCACTGTGGAAAAATACGCTCGCAAGTTTACCAGACCACGGGCTCAAGATTCACGCAAATTACGTAAACAGGCTTGAACACACGGGCTATATGGTTGTTGAAGCTGATAGTTTTGAACAAATTGATGCTGCTTTTGATCCAGTCTTAGAGATGGGTCATTTTGAAGTAACGCCAGTTATGCAGCGTTAATTACGTTGAGCCAATCGAA
>Ga0206127_1002703_pt1 | contig 17244 bp, 10 predicted proteins | sample Helgoland_Spring_6_FD_148646 | JGI IMG/M metagenome (GOLD analysis project Ga0206127, IMG submission 148646) | Pelagic subsurface seawater microbial communities from Kabeltonne, Helgoland, North Sea - Helgoland_Spring_Bloom_20160419_1 | ecosystem: Environmental > Aquatic > Marine > Epipelagic ...
CGGTCGAGTTGGTCTCTGGCAGAATTACCCTTGCCTGCTATACGTTGACCATTGATCAACAGGTTGCCTCCGGTGCCGAGGCCGCGATCACCTCTGCCGCTACCCGGCCCACCACCTCTTAGAGAGACACCTGGAATGCGGTCTAGCATGTCGCTGGCAGTTACGGGGTTGTACTGAGAAAAAGAATCAGCAGTGTAGATGACTGTGGAGTTGGCGCTCTCATCAGTATTGGATGGGTTTCGCGCCGCAGCGTCGGCAATCGGCTGTGCCGCAGAGGCGGTATTTTGCGCTAAACCGCTTTGTGCAGATAGTAATAGCAAGCAGAGACAGAAAAAGGTCAGAGCTGAACGCGTCTTAATTTTTTTCATGGAGCTTGTGCCTTGGCAAAAGTCTATTATCTTATCAGATATTAGTAGCAAGTGAGAAAATGGGGTTAATTTGAGGCAAGAGATATGATGAAGATTAGTCCATTAAGGTTAGTAAATTAAATTACATGTTCAGTGATGTACTGTGAATTACGTTATGATCATTGATAAATACACTCAGTTATGGCCAAAAATTCAGTACTTAGCACTGCATAAATTACTATTATTGCTCACCCGTTGAAGTACCTTCTCTATACTCTGAGGCAGCTGCAGCTGCTATATTGATCATTTCAATTCGTATGCATAGAAATAAAAAACGATCCGAGTGACATATCAATATTAAATTTACTGACTGATTTTGCCTCGGACTATTTAATCGTCCAGTAACCGCTTGATCTGTATATTTAGGCCCTCTGTGTGGTGGAACGGCTTGTATTATAAACCCACATGTCAAGCAGACTTGGCAAAGGTGTAAAGCCCTGACCGTCAAGGGCAAGAAAAAGCGTCGATTTCACTGGATGCTAAGGGAAGTTATCGCCCAATAATCCTCGTCTGAGAAGCTAGAGATAAATTTAATGTTCTGCTAACTCCATCAATCCACAGTCAAGAAGATACTTATAAGTTCCATCGTAAAAAGCGGGAGGGCGAGTCTGATCAGTAGAATCGCCACTGGGAACAAAAATCACCATACCCTGTCTAGCCCGGGTTAGTAGGACTCGATAGCTATTTTTTAGGTAAGTTCGCTTTCGTTCGTCATTGACGTTTTGCCACTTGGTTCCTTTAAAAGCATGCTGAGTCCAGCTGAAATTTCCACCCTCGTCGCCCGAGTAGCGAAGATTGGCATCCCAAGCCACACAAGCCCAGTCGAGCTCTAAGCCTTGTACATCGAATTCAGTCGCCACCTCTTCTAGATATTGGCAAGAGCGAACATCTTCGGAGCCGTTTAAAAACCAATTTGCGGGGTCTATTTTGACTTTAACATTTAGGCCTTCAGGCCTTAGTCTATTTCCGCCGCTGCTTGCCAATATCCCAGAGAGTTCTGATCCTCTAGCTTTGCTTCTTAACCATGACTTCGCAACACCGAGATCACGAGTAATATAGAGCGGGTACTTATCGGCAAACACGCATTGCAGGCTGCGTGCGCGTTGTTTATCACCTTCCAGTAAGGCGTGGATGTAGTCGGAGATTGTTTCTGCTCTAAAAGATCGTACCGATACAGCAAGATGGAGCGAGCGAGAGTCGGTGGCTCTAACCCCCGTCAGTTGACTTTTCACGGTCCTGCCCAATGTATAATCGGCGGAATTCAGATGGCTCGAATAATAAACCTCCCAGTGCGGAAATCGCTCTCTAATAGCGGCTAGCCACTCGGGAAGTCCAGCTTCACCTGTATTTATCTCTTGCCCGCCACCAATAAGTGCTACAACCGTACACCAATCCTCGTGTCTGTTCATCACATCTATAAGAAACTCAGGTTCTGATTGATTGAACTCAGGCTGGTTTCTTTTTGTCCGCATGAACTTCGATGTATTGTTCCGATCCCACGCTCGCTGTGCCTCATCAAAAATTGCAACCTTCTCTGGAGGCGGCCGCTCTGAGGCTAGGTTATCGTCTCTAAAATGATGGATATTCTGTATAAAGGTCGAAGCTTTTCTTGTCGCTTCTGTCTTAGAGATACCTAATCGGTTTTTTTCATCACGCGCAAGTGCTTCCCTAAGTACGTCAACGAGGGGGCCATTTCCTGACAGAAAGACAGCATGCTCATCTTGGTGAGCGTTCATGCGCGAAGTGGCGATATTTAAACCAGCCAGGGTTTTACCGGCGCCCGGCACTCCTGTCACAAAACAGATACTTTTGATATTGAACGACTTGGAGCGTTCGATTACTCGCGATATTTCGTCTGCAGTCACAGTGAGATTTTCTGCTCCAGCATCACTGCGCGATATTTCTGTAACATCGTGACCCTTATAGAGCGCCTGTGCGGCCTGCACTATCGTGGGGGTCGGTTTATAACTGCTCTGTGACCACTCATAGGGATCAGTAATTTCCTTTACGCTATTCAGCCCTGACTTTGTCAAATTCTTGATACAGCCGTCTAAGGTGCTTGCTAGGGCCTTCGGAGGGATACAGATCGGTTCTGCAAGCCCGTCGTGGTTAATTAGGAGGCTGGTTTTGGAATTTGATTCATCAGCTTCAGTTGCTATTAGCACCGGAATTACCAGCGCAGCGTGACTGCCTGAATGGAAGTGTTTTAAGTCCAAAGCATAATCAAGGGTTTGCTGCACATCTTGGCGATTAAAATTTTTGGCACCGACTTTGAATTCAAGAACAAAAACTAAGCCAGCTAGCACCATTACAACATCTGCGCGCTTGCCCATTCTTGGGATGCCGAACTCCATGAATAGCGCATTTTGTGGATCAACGAATTGCGATAGAACGGGTCGAAGTAATTCGCATTGAGCTTCCCAAGCGCCGCTTTGTTCTATCACTACATCTTGGTGATGATGACGACCAATCTCACCGACCACATGAGAATTAGTATGCTGGAGGAATTCTGCTATCTTTGCGGAGTAGTATGCTCTATTGACCACTTGTCTCTCACTATTTAATACCACGTTCTAAAATTGACTATAGCGTCTCTTTAATCTGTTTTAATTTTCTCCAATCGACACAATCTGGATGACCAATTAGAAATAAATTGCTTTCCTCAAAAGCATAGCCCATCGCACTTTTATATCCATTCTCTAGCAGCCAGCTAACCCCATTTTGTTGAGCTCTTTCCAAAGCGCGAATATAGTTAGTCTCAACCAAATACCGACAATTTTTTTCAAGCTTTTCTTCATAACTTAAATCGGAAGGATCGGGAGGGAATAAAAAAGACCCTAATTTAAGTAAATAAACGAACCCAAAAAATAAAATAGTTAGCAATATCATATATTTAAGTAAATACACCGATCGTACCCTCAGCTTAATTTTCTAGTTGGTTTCTCTAGCCATTCAATAAATCACCTCTCGAGCGTCCAGTAACCGCTTGATCTGCATATTCAGGGCCTCTGTGAAATGCTTAAGCCTGTATTATAACCCCGCGTGTCAAGCAGACTCTGACCTCACCCCCTAAAACCTCAAAATAGGCCTAGTCAGCACCCCACCTACGGGGGTACCCCCACTTGCTCAAAAAGGTTCCCTATTATGCTAGTACATACTAATGTGGGTGAAAGGCAGGGGATTTCTAAAGATTGCACGGCGTCTCAAATCGAGAATAGTAAAAGAGGGTCAGTAAATGCCATTTGAGTTTTATAGTGATCAACCCAGCACTACCGGAGGAGCATTAGAGCGCGTGCTCATAAAAAATGACACTTCCTCCACGATAAATTTACTCACGACAGACAATGACGGAAACATCCTTCATAAAATACCCATTTCCGCTGGCGGAAGCACGCTACACAGAACAATTTCGGGCAATCCAAATGCTATTGAGCGCCTAAATGGCGATAGATTTTGGTTCTATAATTCAGAAAAGGGAACAATAGTTGTTAGCGACTCTGACAAGGACTTTGAGCCATATAATGAAGAGAAAGATAAGGATGCCTTTCTTTTTGATTTTGAGAAAGAACTAAATAATGAAAAAAATGACGGTCCAGAAAAAAATGACGGTCCAGAAAAAATTGGCACGGGCGACGGCATTGATTTTGTTGATGGTCTTCAAGATTGGAGAACGGTTAGCGATGGCTTTGCTACTGACTTTAGAATTACGAATAATACGGATTCTGTAATCACGTTGTATTGGTATGATCGAAGTGGCAAATTAATCCCCTATGCAACATTAAGTCCTGGTCAAAGCCATATACAGGGCACATCTACCGAGCATCCTTGGTATGTCGGTAGTGAAGATAAGAAGTTGGATATTTCGTTTTATCCATCTGACGTTGGCACGATCACCATAGGGGAGTTGAGGGCAGAATTCATTCCATATTCGGATGGAGGTTTCCCGGTTAGACATCTGGAAAGACATAAATTCGTGGAGCCTACAGAAGAAACAATTGACTTTCTTAATACAACCGGTTTTCTGTTCTCAAATTTTTACGGATACGGAGTCCCAAGCGCTGCGAAAGCACTGGGAGTGCCGGAGAACGCCATCGCCCTAACTGAAACCTCTAAAAATAATCACGATCAACTAAACTTACTCGATGCGCACCATGCGTGGGCGGCTGGATTTACAGGTAAAGGAGTTATCGTAGCTGTTATAGATGGTGGGTTTCATCTGCACGAGGAACTAAATCTCGAGTTCTCGTTCGACTTAGATTCAGGTCAATCTAATGTCACGCCAGAGGATAGTTACTATCATGGTAACGGTGTTGCGAGCGCAATAGCTGCAAAATATGAGCCGGATAAGCAGGGTCCTGACATTACCGGTATTGCTCCTGACGTGAGTCTAATGGCGATCGATATCACTGGTGCAGGTGGTCAATCTATACCAAACGCTTTCACCCGCGCGATACGTTACGCAGTTGATAACGGCGCAAGCATAATTCAAATCTCGTGGGGGAATACCGGAACTTATTCGCCTGACTTAGCCTCAGCAGTTCAATACGCTTACGATAATGACGTTTTAGTTGTTTGGGCTGCAATGAACGCAGCCCACTATGGCCTAGAGGGAATGTCGAAGACGGCCGAGCTGGGAATAGCTATTGCAGGCGGCAACATGAACATGAACTTCCTGAAACCCTTCCCCTCTTCTAACTTAGCAGGTGACGTATTTTCTTCATTTTTTATAACGCCCTCTGGGAATAACTATGTTCCCACAGAAGGCGACAGGTATACAGCGATGGCTGATGGCGGAACCTCTTATGCAAGTCCGCTAATTTCCGGTATCGCAGCGCTTCTATATCAACAAAATCGTAATATCACAGTAGACGAAGTAATAGAAAAATTAGCACGCTCCGCGTGGCAACCGTCTATCGGGAAAAATGCTGAAATCAATGAATTAGGCCAACAAATACTTACTCAGCAAACCATTGACACAGCTTTACTAAGATCGCCCATAACAGATGTTCTTCAATTTGATACTACGAAAAGTGAAATCTCCCCTGCAATAATCTCTCGCAGTTCCGGATTAACTACAGTCGACGGAAAATCGGTTTCGCTAGTGGACGTTGAACGACTGCAGTTTACCGACGCTAAGATCGCGTTTGATACGGATAGCAACGCCGGGGATGCTCTTCAACTGCTTTATGCAGTCTCAAAAGATCAATATCTCAATAATGATGGGGTAAAGGGCTTGGCAATCGAGCTGATCGACAAAGCTTCGGATAGAGACGAAGTAGTTGATTATGTTATGGGGCTATTAACTGGACCTTCTTGGGATCTCAATGACATGACAACGATCCTTGCGAGAAACATTTATGGGATTGATGTGACAGGAGCAATAGACAATCTAATTGCCGATCTAATGCAGGCCAACGAGTGGGATGATTATGATTTTTTCTGGGCAGTGGCTGAATCAGAAACAGCATCTAGCGCTATAGGCTTAGTGGGCCTAGCTGATTCCGGAATTTCATATACCTAATCTTGTTCATGACTTTTCCCATTTGAGTCAAGCGGCGCTATTCTGGAGACGGGATGTTAAGCCTTTGTGTGGCTAGCTTACCTCTTAGCCTGCTGCCTCCCGACCATACTTCCACTAATCAGCCCAAGCTCTCGTCCTAGCTTCTCCAGCTCATAAAGTTCCGCCAACTTAGCGCTGCGTTCTTCGCGTACAGCTCGGGTTTCATTGCCGTGCTTGGTGTTGGCTGCTATCTGACGGCTTCTATATGGGTTAAGACGCGCACATTTTAGACCTGTCTCTATTTTTTGCTCAATCTCAGAATGGCATTTGTAAGTTATTTGGTTTGTCTATTTGGGCTCGACCTTGTAACCTTTGAAGATGAATGATTTTTGGTTGCTTTCCTTTATCTTTCTGCTAATTGTCTCAGGGCGAACACCAATAGCCTTCGCCGCATCTTTGATCTGGGTAAAGTGAAAGGTTTTATTAGATTCTGAATTTGTGATTGAGATTTTTCTTGCATTTGGATTCTCAGACGATAACGAATCGAGATAGCATTTTCTACAAATAAAAGTGGCATTGGATGCATCATTAAGCGTTCTAGCAGTGTCTTTATGCCGTCCGAGAGGACAGGCCCACAAGTATTTTCCTGCACCTTTCACACTAACGTCGGAGGGCGATTTAAGGTTCGCATCAGACCAGTGTTTTGCGAGTTCCGGATTTTTCGCTGCTAATGAGTTTTTCTCAATGTACGTAGTTTTTTTCCTCTCTATAGCCTTAAGTCTCCCACACTCACCACATAAAACCTCTGAATGGTTTACGTATCTATTACTAAGTTCGTTTGGGGCTACTTTAAATTCTTCCATACAATTCTCGCAAATGAACCAATAGCCTGTGTTTTCTCCGATCCAAAGGTATCTATGATCAAAGTTATTTTGATCTGACCAAACTTGATTAAGGTTTTGGATCAAAGAGCCTAGGCTTCTTTCAAAGGGTGGTGCTGGATAGTTTTCGAGCCGCATTAGATAGGATTGATATGCTTGTGTAGATATCGAGTGAATCTCAAACGGCTCCGGAAAGCACATTAATTGAATTAGTTTTTCTACGGGCCGCTCCGTATAGTAGTCAGCATTAATGATATTTACTATCTCTCCTTTTATTTTGGGGTTTCGACTATCTCTCAATCTGATGGTTCGTAGCCCCCTTGAAGCGAAGAATTCTGTCTTTTTCATGTCTTTATCAGCACTGTCTTTGTGCCAAGGATAACCATCTAATTCGACAACAATTCCTTTAGAAGGGATGTAAAAATCAGCTTCATGTCCCGCTATCGAGACTCGCCAAGAAACGTCGTGATAAATACATTCGATATAGCTCAGGACATACAGCTCGAGTTTAGATGACTGCGCCAATGAGCATTTAGGACATGAGTGATTTCTTTGGGTGCGGTCTTCAGTAGTAGCTTTGTAACTTATATGTTTGCCGGCTGGACATTTCCACCAATACTTCATTCTCGTGGATCTAACCGGTAAATTGTACGCGTCGATTTCAGGCTCGTTTTTTGACGAGTCCCACTCCTTAAAAATATGGGGGTAGCGCTCGCCAAGACAATTGCCTTTGGCCAGACGCTTTTCATTTCTCCTTCGAATTGTTTCTCTGTTTCCACATGGCGTACAGCCCTTACCTGCAAGGTGGTCGGATGTAAATTGTTTAAAATCCTTGTGGCCTTGTATTGGGCAAATAATCGTTACTTTTCTTTGCGTTTTATAGAGATCACTCAAGAAGTCTACTTTGTTATAGTCGTACTTATTTCCATGTTTCTCTTTTGCTCTAGTTAAAAACTCTCTTTGAGCTTCTTTTGTTTTCTCCTCCCATTTACAGTCGTCGCACCCAGACCCATTTTTGTGCCTACGGTAAGCGATTTCAAACTCACCATGATTAGAACACACAGCTTGTATTTTCCAGCTAGCTTTGTCACCGAGTAGCCCGATGTATTTGTATAGCCCTTTGTGAATCTGAGTCAGTTCAACGAAGTATTTGTCAGCTAAACGTTGGCGGCGAATTTCTTGGGCGCACTTATCACACGGGCTCAATCTTATCTCAAGGTGCTTACATGCTCTAAGTGTTCTAGTTTCCCGTTTATGATTTATGCAATAGGCTGATATTTCGCTCTGAGCATTATCAGGGCTTAACGAGAATGTGAAGTGAGCTCCAAATTTGTTTTTGAAACGTGTAATCCAGCTATCTGAGTAAGTCGAATCTTGTTTTATTTTTTTTATGCTCATCTAGAATCTTTAGCCTAGGAAATACTTAATGGGTTCAATCGTTTACTTTGACATCGATATTCTATTTTTGGGCTTCTTCACTCCGGATTTTTGTTCAGCGGTTTATTGCTCGTGCAAGCTGACTAAAGCACCGATAGATTACTATATATTATGTTTTTGAGGTGTTTTATGGAGCTCATTAATGACGATGTGCTACTGCTAGCAGGAGGCCGGATTCGGTGTCGTCGTTGTAGTGCCCGTAGCAAGCGCACTAAGTTGAGATGTGGCGCTCCTGCAATGAAGGGAAAAAAGGTGTGTGCTACGCACGGAGGTAAATCAACTGGTCCAAAGACAGAGCAGGGTAAAGCAAACAGCGCTAAAGCCAACTTAAAGCACGGGAAGTACACCAAACAAGCTCAAACAGAACACAGTGAAGCCTCGGCACAACTATCACAACTCGAAGACGCCATGTACCTGCTGGGCATGTCAGACGCACCTAGAAGCACAGGGCGCAAAGCAAAGGGGTACAGGCCGATTACATCGGTTGATGGGGTGCGAACGATGCTGATAGAAACAAAAACCGACTGAACCTCTTGGACTGGGTAATGGGCAAAGCAGTCTCGGTTTCTCGTTTCTTCTCGTTTCGACGGTTTTCGAGACCCGACCACCTCTCGTTTCTCTCGTTCCCCCTACTTAGGGGGACGAAACGAGTCCTAAAAAAAGCGAGAATCAAACCAATGCATATTTGTCATTGGTCAAAACCAACCTGCCGATTTCGAGTAACCCCTTTAACGCTTCTTTAGCCCGCTGCGCTGTATTCGTCGTCTGGTCAGTTAGTGATGCTTTTGCAATGTCGAGAGCTTCATCACTTGCTACTGTTGCTCTAGCACCGAATTTTAGAAGTAGGGCATCTAGTACCGCCTTTTGATTTTTGCCTTTTGGTTGAGCCAGTGTGGGCTTGCGAAATAAGTCTCCTACAGCAACACACGAAGAGATTTCGTCTCCATCCTCATCTTGGCCAAGGACAACACGCTCAAGCCTAAAAGACGTGGCATTACCGCTCGCACCATCTTTCACCTTCGCGCTAAGCCACTCTAGGCCGCCCTGTGTGCGTTTAACCTCTAAGGCAGCATCAAGCGCTGCGTATAAACTAGAATGCCCCCTCGCGCCTCTAGAGGCGTCCTTGCCCGTATGGTGAATAAGCACTACAAGACTGTTAGTCATCCGCTGGAGTAGCTGTGCGTTAGAGATAATTATTCCCATGTGTGCTGACGAATTCTCATCCGAGCCTGGCGCCGACTGAGCGAGGGTATCTATTACAATTACGCCTTCGTTTAATCCTGCCTCGATCACCGCGTCTGCAAAAACTGAAGCCTCAGAGCTGAATAGGGATAGCATGTCGGTAACGATGCGGAATGTGCTCGGCAGCTTAATCTTATGGTGTGTCTCGTAGGCCTCGACTCTCTTCGCTATTCCCCCCGTTCCTTCGAGCGCGACGTAAACTACTGGGCATTGAGTCGTCTTATGTCCATAAAATGCACTACCGCAGGCCACAGCAGCCAAAAGGTCTAGAGCAAGGAACGATTTACCTGAGCCAGAGGGCCCGTAGATTGACCCAAGACCGTGCTCTGGGAATAAGCCCTTCACGCGCCACTTAGTTGTCGGTAGATGTTGTAGTTGGTTGGGCGTCAGAAATGTATATTTTGAAGCTGTAGGTGTTGACTCTTGGCTGGCGTTGCAAGCGCGCATAATACCGTCGAATTCAGCAGAAGTTAGTAATCGTGGAGGCCCCCAAACGTCTGAACTTGAACTCAAGTTGTCTTCATATTCAAGTAAAGGTAGAGGCCATTCTGGATGCCCTGCTGCGAGCTTCTCAAGGTAGGTAACGCGGTATCCCTCTGGATTGCTCCCGCATTCTTTTAAAGCGCGATGGTACCGTGCGATGCACTCGTCTTCATCATAATTTGAATACGGCTTACCAGAGTACTCCCCAGAACTAAATTTTAAAAAATAAGATTTCCCGCTCTCTTGATACACTCGCGCTAATGCGTTGCAAACATTTGTCCAAATTTGTTCATCGCTATTGTCGATATAACTCAAAACTAGCTCTAGTGATTCTTTCCGAAGTACTTTGGTGTTTTTAGGCGCTTCGCTGTTGCTGTCACCTTTCGTTGTAGTAATTAAAGTCTCGGTTCCTACGCCGCCGGATCGAATGGCCCATTTTTCAAGCAAATTCAGTAATTGGCTTAACTTAGAATCTTCGATAAATCGGAGGGTAGAAAGGTGCGGTGCTAATGGCATACCCGTTAGTGCTAAGAAAAACCCCTTGCTAAAAATTTCTACCTCGCTGTGTTGGTACTTTCGTATATTAGGGTAATCTTCAATAAAACGTGACGTCCCGAACTTGACGCAGAATTTGCTTGTAGGGGCTCGCTCAGTAACAAAAAAATATTTGAAACCAGTTTCGCTTGGCGATACCTCTACATAGCTCGGAATCTTTTTAAAGAACTCGCTAACAAAGGGGTCACTTAGCTCGCCGTTAGGAGATCGAAAACCATCGAAATCAAGGCACCACAGGTACCCCATGCCAGAATCGAGTTGAACACTCAGCCCATCTAACAATGATATACCGCAATTGAGACTTGAATTTTCAGCACAACGCTTTTGTATCTCAGGATAACTCATTAGAGAGTCAGTATCATTGTATGGTATCGGGTGCCCATCCTTGGACACCGGAACTTTCTTTTGTTTTTTATTTTTTTCGATACTCTGCCATGCCAAAAATCTATTCGAGCCCTGAAGCTCAGTGGGAATATTCACTAGGTTAGTCATCGTAACCTCGATCGTCATCATTATCGTGGCTACGTATTTCGTTGCCTTTCTCAAATTGAGCGCTTAAAAACTCAAAGTTAGACTTTCCTTTGGGTGTTCCGCCGAGGCGGCGGGAATTGAACATTATTCTTAAGTTATTGTAATTTTTGTATTAATTATATATAAAGTTTATCGATACCATCATTGATACCATCAATTTACTTGCTCTCCGCGCTTAGCAGTTTATTCCCCAGTCATCTTGGGTGGCTCATCGTAAGGCCTTATCGGTCCCGTTAGCTCTAGAATTTCAAAAAATACAAGGTACTTTGGCAGCTCAGAGTCGTGGGTATTTCGCGCCGCAGAGTATTGCTAGCGATAAAGTTATTAAAATCTGTTTACCTAAGACACGCCCTAGCTTAGATATATGAATATTACTAATCTCGCGGATCCAACTCCTTAGTTAAGCCGTTAGAGACAACAAATTCTAAAACAACAAAAAGCGCACTGATCTAGATGCGTGGACAACAAACGGAGAGTAATAGTGCGTAATCATCGAACTTCAAACAGAGCATTCCCATCGCCCCGAAACTTAATAGCAGTGCTGCTTGTTTCGAGAGGTAGTTCTTCGCAGAGAATAGATTTACGCTTCTTTGATCTGAGTTTCTTCAACAGTAAAACCAATGCGAGCTTTAACCTTTCAAGCTGTTTGGTTGTCTTAATAGTGGGCTCTTTTTATGTGGTTTGGTGGTAAGGGCTTTAGGCAAAGTCATGTTTGTGTGACGAGGGGAAAAGGCTAAATGGTGTGCCACCAGCGAAGGCTGAAAATCTAACTAACTTACTGTCCGGAATTAGTTGACCACTACATAGGTAATTTAGAGGAAAGTCGTTAGAACTGTTTATTGAAAGCTAGTATGTTTGAGATAAGTTAGAGAAGCTTAGTCCTAATAGGTGCTTTGTCTACGCTCAGCGAAATCATATGTCCATCTCGCAGCACAAACACGGTCCCCCCGTACGCCTCATTAACGCCCGAAAGGAATGGTCCTTCTAACAGACCGACGGGTAAAGGCGGGATCATATGTGTAAACGCTAGCGACTTTACGCCAGCCTCCGCGGCTACTTGTGCAGCTTCTACTGGTGTCGCATGATAAGAAGGAATATCGTGCATAATCGTCGCTAAGGCGGTCTGACCGTCAGCTAGGGCAATTTGTTCAATGACACCAACCATCTCCGCTTGCAAGCCCTCATGGACCAAAAGGTCGGCATCAGTCGCAGCGAGCACCAGGTTCCGCGAAATCTGGGTGTCGCCACTGATTACAACTTTCATGCCTTGGTATTCAACGCTATATGCTAGAGCCGGTCTCACGGGCCCATGCGGCACAGCGATAGCGCGAATACTCACGCCTTTCGCTGCATAAATTTCCGGGAATTTCCCATTAGGAGGAAGGTCAAATGCCCGAGCTTCAAGCTGCAAAGCTTCGAGAGGTGCATTTAAGCTAGGGTGATGCTCGATGCGATAGGCATGATCTTGAGCAAACGCTAAATTAAATCCTGCCGCAACTTCTTCCACCCCGAGGGCACCATAGAGAGGCAGTGAAGTTTTGATATTGTTACCGAGATTCCGTTGTAACGCCATGCTGCCGAGGCCCGCAATATGATCGGAGTGGAAATGCGTCAAAAAGATAGCGTCAATTCTTGACGGGCGTAAACCTAAAACTCCTAATGTTTCCGCTGATCCTTCTCCTGCATCGAATAAGAACAATTGACCAGCTGCAATTACCGCTGTACAGCCTCCTGACATCGATAAATCAGGCAGCGGCGTTCCACTTCCGCAAGAGATGACATGAAAGCCGTCGGCATAATCTAAAACCAGATCACGAGTAACTTGGGCAGTAATAGCCTGTTTAAAGAGAATCATCGCTAGCGTATTTTTGAATTGATAGGAGGAAAATCCTATAATCGAAATACTCACAAAAACCACTATAAGTCGTTTCATTATTCACTTCTCCTGTAGAATTTTTCCGCTGGCCTCTCCGAAGCCAATTGCGCGAAACTTGCTATCTGAACAACGTGCGCAAAGGGTTAACGTATCTCCGTTATTCAATGCGCTGCGTTGATCTCCGTTTGAAAGTAAAACGGGTTTAGCACCCATTTGACCCAATTCGAGCATCGCACCAGCTTCGCTCGCTTCGGGACCGCTAATTGTTCCTGTGCCAAGTATGTCACCTGGCGACATAGGGCAGCCGTTGGACGCATGGTGCACAACAAGTTGGGCGGGATTCCAATACGAAGAGTTATAATTTGCCGAGGACAAAATTTCGTTCGTACATTCTTCACTTCTTAGGCGCGCCTCGATGCGAATGGAAAAGTGTCCGTTTTTCGCGTTGCTAATAGACGTTAAATGCGGCAACGGTGGCGGATCATTCTCAAAGCGTTTGAATGCCGGAGATCTGAAAGGCGCTAACGCTTCAAGTGTAATTATCCAAGGTGAAATTGTTGTTGCAAAACTTTTTGAGAGAAAAGGCCCGAGCGGTTGATACTCCCAAGCTTGAATGTCACGAGCTGACCAATCGTTAAGTAGCACAAACCCAAAAATTCTGTCCTCAGCGTCGTCTATTCCTACGGTTTCACCCATTTTATTGCCAGGGCCTATAATAATTCCTAACTCAGATTCAAAATCCAAAAAACGAGATGGAGCCATGATAGGCTGATTTTCTCCCACGGGGAGTATTTGTCCATAGGGCCTCAGAATTTCTGTGCCTGATACAACTATTGAAGACGCGCGCCCATGATAGGCTATGGGCATCCATTTGAAGTTTGGTGTTACAGGTTCATCCGGTTTAAAAAGTTTTCCAGTGTTATAGGCATGATAATATGACGTAAAGAAATCGGTATAATCACGTGTGAAAACCGGAAGACCCAGCTCGACATCTTTCAGCGGAAAAAGGTAGGGCTCAAGGGATTCGCGTTGAGTTTCATTAGAAAGTGCATGACTTAGCAAGCCGCGAATTCTAGACCACTCCTGTTTTCCCTTGCTGGCAAGTGTGTTAAGACTATCAACACACTCAACATTAACTGCTCTTAGATCTAGAATAAAATCTCCGATGGCAGTACAGCCTCTAAAGGAGCCTGACTCTCCCCGATGTCGATACAATCCAAATGGTAAGTTCTGTATTGGAAAATCTGTAGTATCTTCGTTAGCAGAAGTTATCCAGCTTTTAAGTTCTGGATTATGTGTTTCGTTTAACTTAATCATTCTGTATCTTACGTTTTTGCCCATAGGGCGTTCCGCCTAAACCAGCATCTGGATTTTTTGAATATATCTTCATCCATGCTCGCTGCAAGACACCTCGTAGGCCAATGTTCAGAGGTGGGTACATTAGCTGCGTAGGAAAAGCGAGTGCACGTTTGAAAATTGGTCTCGGATTCGATAGCTCTTTAAAGCCCTCAATGCCGTGATAACTGCCGAACCCGGAGTGGCCTACACCACCAAACGGCACCGAAGAATTAACAACATGCCAGCCCCAATCGTTAACGGTAACGCCACCGGAGCGAGTTTCGTCGATTACTTTTTTGGCTATGACGTCTTTTTTCGTGAACAAATATAACGCTAAGGGATGGGTTTTTTCCCCTACATACTCGATCGCAGCATCCAAGGATTCATAGCCAACGACTGGCAGGATTGGACCAAAAACTTCTTCATTTGCCAAGCGCATATCGGGGGTGATACCTGTAACGATATGAAGCGGAATCCGATTGCCTTCTCGCCAAGGGGCACATAATGTAACCGAAGCGCCTTTTTCACGAGCGTCGTCGAGCAGGCCTTTAATTCGGGATACCTGTCTATCGTTAACTATGCTGCAGTATTCCGGTCTTCCCTCTGCACCATCGGGGAAGAGACGAGAAAAAGCAGACTGCGCTGCCAGTACAAACTCAGGAATACGGTCGGTTTGAACTAGGGCATAGTCCGGAGATACGCAGATCTGTCCAGACATTGCTGCTTTGCCATGGACTATGCGTAAGGCCGCGTCACTGGTTGAATAGTCTTCTGCAACTATTGCCGGCGATTTACCGCCAAGCTCGAGTGTTACCGGTACTAGATTCTTGGCAGCGGCTTCCATGACCAAACGACCCACGCGTGCACTGCCAGTAAAAATAATATGGTCAAACTCAAGCGCAGTAAATTCCGCAGGATTGGTCAACTCTTCGCCGAACACAGCGACTTCATCTGAATGGAAGATTTCTGTTATTAAGGTTTTAATGACTGCATTCGATTTTGGGGTCTCTTCAGGCAATTTAATCATCACTCTGTTCCCTGCTGCCAATGCTGCAACAAGCGGGCCGAGTGACAGATAGAAAGGCATGTTCCAGGGTGCAATAACGCCTATAACGCCCTTAGGTTGGTAAGTTACCTTCAGCGAATTAGGCCCAGCGAACATAGCCTGTGGAGCACGTCGCTCGGGTTGCATCCAGCGTTTTACATTACGGCTTGCATGATCTAAAACCCACAGAGTGCCAATAACTTCAACAAGCCTACTTTCGAAGTGTGGTCGGCCCCCGAAATCATCACTGACAGCATCGGCAAACACGTCTTGGTATCTTTCAATTTGACGCCTTAACGCTTTGAGTTTCTTCACCCGCACATCAGCATCAGTGGGTGCCAATTTGGCGGCAATTTTCTGTTGGGTTAAACATTCAAGCAGATTCATGCTGGGTATCTCCCTGGGATTTCTCTTGAGCAGCATACTGCTTGTGCTTCGCTTCGAGTTGAGTATTTACACGCGCAATCATTGCCGCAGTGAAGTTCCCGATCAGACTCCCATTATTGTTCATTGTCGTGATCTCTTTATCGGAAAAACCAAGTTCTCGACAGATCGACTGATTTTGCTCTCCTTGTTCAGATGGCGGGCCTGGAATACTTAACTCAGCGGCAGAGAATTTCCACGGTTTACCTGGCAATCGAAAATCGCCACCTTGACGATCTGAAACTTGATATGTGGCGCCCCAGTAATCCGCCCATTGACTGTTAGCTATATGCTCCATAGTTCGTACTTCGCCAATTGCTACCTTTGCCTCATCAAATTGGGCGTCTAGCGTCGCCATATTTGGGAATGTCCAGATCCACTTTTGAACGATATCTACCAACTCGACTAAATTTGTTCGACGCAGCGCGGAGCTCCGAAATCGAGGGTCGTCGATAAGATCTGATCTTCGCATTGCTGCGATAAACCAAGTGAATGTAATCGTATTCACAAGGCTGATAGCACTAAGAAACTGCTCACCGTTGGGCCCTAGGAAGAACGACCCATCGGTCGCGCCGAGAATCGCGGGATCATCGCCCGTGTCTAGTCCATTGAGGTCAATATGTGCATGCTCATTAATTGCCATTAAGGTCGCAGCCATAGCCACGTCTATATGCTGACCCTCGCCTGTGACTTCGCGTTGATGCAGGGCTGCCAAAACGGCAATTGTCGCCTCCATACCGGCATAAATGTCAGCGTGGCTTAGCGCATCGGTTTGAGGTTTTTGCAGATTGTTGCCGTAGTGACGAAGCAGATGATGCGTGAAACCCGCTTCCGCTTGTACAGTGGGCGCATAAGCCATTCGGCCACGCCATGGGCCACCTTGACCGTAGCCGGATATCGATACATAGATAAGTCTTGGATTCCGCTTCTTGAGAGTTTCGTAGTCAAATCCAAATTGAGTGAGCGTGCCAGGTCTAAAGTTCTCAACTACGATATCAGCCTGATCGACTAATCGGTATGCGATCTCTTTTGCATCAGATTTATTCAAGTCAATAGAAATATTCCGCTTACCCGCATTTTGCTGCGCATAATAGCCGCTAACACCATTAGGATTAATAGGCGACGCTAATCTAGAAACATCGCCTCGCGGCGGCTCTATTTTGGTCACTAATGCGCCTAAATCTTGCAAGGTTTTTGCGCAAAACGGACCCGCTAAGACACGCGAAAAATCGATGACTTTAATTCCATCCAATGGTGCGGTCATCACTTAGCGTCCCTTAAATATAGCGAGCCCTGGGCCCTGAGTCATAAGGCTATTTAAACCTATCTCTACGTCCTCAGATTTCCACAGGGGCAGTTGCAACTGCTCCATTCCTTCATCGGCAGCTTGCACACCTTTTGCGGCCGCGAGATTGGCAATTTGCTTCGTGATTGAATGTGCAAGCGTCGGACCATTAGCGAGCTCCATGGCGATTGCCATGGCTGCGTCTTCGAGGTGCTCGTCATCGACAACACGATTAATGATG
>Ga0206127_1002705_pt1 | contig 17241 bp, 31 predicted proteins | sample Helgoland_Spring_6_FD_148646 | JGI IMG/M metagenome (GOLD analysis project Ga0206127, IMG submission 148646) | Pelagic subsurface seawater microbial communities from Kabeltonne, Helgoland, North Sea - Helgoland_Spring_Bloom_20160419_1 | ecosystem: Environmental > Aquatic > Marine > Epipelagic ...
GGTCACCAATTAATCCATCAATAGGGCAGGGAGTTCCTGCATCCATCATAGCCTGAAATACTCTAGGGTCTTGGCACATAACAGATACCGCAGCGACCTTCATTCCCATATTATACAACTGTGTAGCATTCTTAAGTTTCTCACAGTTCATGTCTCTTACTGTAGAACCAGCAGAGATACCAAGAATCTGTGTTTGAACTGCACCTGACACTCCAATAGTGCAAATGTCAGAGTTTGTTGTATTAATGGTAGGCGCAATAGCAGAGGGTGGAGCAGAGATTACTGTGTTAGTAGAATCACTTGTACTGGTGACTGTGCTGGTAGTGGTATTCTCTGTAACGATTGGATCATTAGTTGAAGTTGTTTCTTCTGCATAAGCTGCTGTAGTCACGAACAACATAATGAAAGCAGCAAACAATTTTTTCATCATCGTGTTTGCCTTGGGTTAGTGTATGTAAGATTATTTATAAAAAAGAGGTGTACATTCACGTCTGAATAATATATAATATCTTTATTGAAACAGAAAGGAATTACTATGCCTTCCATTATGGATAAACTGAAAAAGAATTCTAAGCTTAGTCATACTGCAGTACTGTCCGAGTCTGAGTTCTTTAACAATAAAGACATGATCCCGACAGATGTTCCTATGCTGAACGTTGCTCTGTCTGGATCACTAGAAGGTGGATTGGCTCCAGGACTTACTGTACTTGCTGGTCCGTCTAAACACTTTAAGAGTTCATTTGCTCTAAAGATCGCATCAGCTTATATGAAACAGTATCCAGAAGCTGTAATGTTGTTTTACGATTCTGAGTTTGGTTCTCCACAAGAATACTTCCAGAATTTTGATATTGATACCGAACGCGTACTTCATACCCCAGTAACAAACGTTGAGGAGCTAAAGTTTGATCTGATCAACCAGCTTGAACAACTAGAGCGTGATGACAAAGTCATTATCATTATTGACTCCATTGGCAACATCGCTTCCAAGAAAGAATTAGATGATGCGCTGAATGAGAAGTCGGTAGCCGATATGTCTCGTGCCAAAGCATTGAAAGGTCTATTCCGGATGTGTACTCCACATCTGACGATAAAAGATATCCCAATGCTTGCAATCAACCATACATACAAAGAGATTGGTCTGTTCCCTAAAGCTGTGGTATCCGGTGGAACAGGAATCTATTACTCAGCAGATAATATCTGGATCATTGGTCGTCGACAGAACAAGGTTGGCACTGAGATTCAAGGATACGATTTTGTAATTAACGTGGAGAAGTCTAGATATGTCCGTGAAAAATCCATCATTCCTATCACGGTTTCTTGGGAAGGTGGCATCGATGTGGCCTCTGGTCTACTTGATGTGGCTCTTGCAGGTGAGTTTGTCGTCAAACCAAAACAAGGCTGGTACGCCAAAGTCGACCAAGAAACAGGTGAAATCGATGGGAAAAACCTTAGGCAAAAAGAGTTAACAAATGACTTCTGGCATGATATAATCACCTCTGATAAATTCAAGAAGTTTATCGAGGATCAATACAAGATTGGTGTTGTGCCTGAAGAGATTGTAACAATTGTAAACGAGGATGAACTCGAAGATGTATAAAGAAGATGAAGACTGGTCCTACATGGGGATTAATATGCCACCTGGATGGTGTATTGAACTTTTAAAAGGAGACTATAAGGGTGCAAGAGTAATCTTTAGTGATGTTCAACTACAAAAAGCAGATGGAGAACTTATCACCGGAGATGAAGATGTGGATGAAGACATTCGTCTTTCCTTTGGATACGAGACTCTAGAACCACATAAAGACCTTAACCATAGCGATGATTTTGAAGTATATATTTCTGACGTCATGTATTCAATGATCGAAGAAGGCCTAAATGACGATAAAGGAACTATTCAACTCTATGACGCAGAATCTGAACCGAGTGATATTAAGATCACTCCTGAACAATGAAAGCTATCTTCGCAAAGTTATTCCCTTCCTAAAGCCAAACTACTTTGAAGGGTCACTGAAGGTGATCTTTAAGCAGATTGGCGCATTCGTTGATAAACACAACACACTGCCTACTCTGGAAGCATTTCGTATTGATCTCGAACAGGATGAAAAATTATCCGATGATATGTTTACTGAGATCTCAGCTATGCTTCCAGAGATCTTTTCTCCCGCTGACGTTGATGAAGACTTTCTACTAGAAAAGACTGAAAAGTGGTGTCAGGAACGTGCTATTCATATCGGCCTTATGAAGTCTATTGATATTCTTGACGGTAAGGATGAGAATCTAACCAAGAACGCTATTCCTGATATTTTAACTGAAGCATTAGGCGTTGCATTTGATTCGTATGTAGGTCACGATTATATCGATAACGCCGAAGAACGTTATGAGTTCTACACTCGTGATGAAGAAAAGCTTCCATTTGATCTGGATAACTTTAATAAGATCACTAAAGGTGGTTTGCCTGATAAGACACTGAACATTGCGCTGGCAGGTACAGGCGTGGGTAAGTCTTTGTTTATGTGTCACGTTGCCGCTAGCTCAATGCTTCAAGGTAAGAATGTTTTATACATTACTATGGAGATGGCTGAGGAGCGCATCGCTGAACGTATTGATGCTAACTTGCTTGATATTCCTATTGATCAATTAGATAAGCTTCCAAAGACTATGTTTACCGAGAAGGTCAATGCTATTGCTAAGAAGACTGTAGGTAAACTGATCGTTAAGGAGTATCCAACTGGTGCTGCGCATGTTGGTCACTTCCGTGCATTATTAAAAGAGCTCAAACTCAAGCGTTCGTTCGAACCTGATATTGTATTCATCGATTACCTTAATATCTGTTCATCTTCACGCATGAAAGCAATGGGTGGCGCAATTAATTCTTACACCTATGTCAAGGCTATCGCTGAAGAACTACGTGGACTGGCGGTTGAATTTGCGGTACCTCTGGTTAGTGCAACACAAACCACTCGTTCTGGCTATGGTAACTCTGATCCTGGACTTGAGGATACCTCAGAATCGTTTGGCCTGCCTGCTACAGCCGACCTGATGTTTGCTTTGATCTCTAATGAGGAGCTAGAACAATCAGGACAAATTATGGTCAAGCAGCTAAAGAACCGGTACAATGATCCTGGCAAATATAAGCGTTTTGTGCTTGGTATAGATAGATCAAAGATGCGGCTATATGACGTTGACGTAAAAGAACAAACTCTGGTAGACGATGGTATTCCAGTATTTGATAAAACTCCAGCAGGTGCTGGCGATAAATTTAAGGATTTTAAAATATGAACCAAACCGTAATTCCTGTTGCAATTACTTCCTCACTGGTCAATGCCTATCAGGATGGCAGTGGTAAAAAAATGTCTGCTGAAGACATTATTGGATATTGTGCACGAATTTCTAATCCAGACAATCAAAACAATCCTAATAATGGCAAACTGCTGAAATACTTGATTGATAACAAGCACTGGTCCCCATTTGAAATGGTTGATATGGTTCTTGAAATTAATACAACACGGGATATTGCACGGCAGATTCTGCGTCACCGCTCGTTTTCATTCCAAGAGTTTTCACAGCGGTATGCTGACCCGACTAAAGACCTTGCTGTCTATATGCGTGAAGCGCGGTTGCAGGATACCAAGAACCGCCAAAACTCTGTAGAGACAGATGACGATACATTGAAGCGTCAATGGGAAGCAAAGCAGCAGCAGATTGTACATGAGTCTCGACTAGCATATAAGTGGGCACTTGAAAATGGCATTGCTAAAGAACAAGCCCGTGCTGTTCTACCTGAAGGTAATATGCAGTCGCGTATGTATATGAAAGGTAATGTTCGTTCTTGGATTCACTACTGTGAACTTCGTGCTGGTAATGGCACACAAAAAGAGCATCGTGAAATTGCTGTCAAGTGTGCAGAGATTCTTAGAAACCATTTGCCGTTCCTGAAGCCTTGGTATGAGGAGCTGGCTAGTGGCTAAAGTATTAATCTCTGAATACTGGATTCAGGATAACGGTGGAATCGTTCGAGTATATAAGAACGGTTCTGCCTACGAGTTAGTTGCAGAGGAAGATGATGGTACTGTCTTCCTCCACTCTAAAAACATTCCACGGTTAGAAACGGCAGAGAATAGGGCAGAAGAGATTGCTCTTTTGGTGTAAAGGAATTATATTATGAAAATTATTGCAGGACCATGCCAGCTAGAAGAAAACTCTTTTGAGGTGGCAAGATATTGTCAGCGCATTGCTGAAGATCACGGTATGGAATTTTATTTTAAAGCTAGCTTTGATAAAGCCAACCGAACTTCGTTAAATAGTGAAAGGGGTATGGGCGTTGAACGAGCAATGCCTATCTTTGATGAGATTCGACGTAAACTACGTTGTAAGGTTGTTACAGATGTTCATACTACTGGACAGGTAGCAATCATGAAAGAAGTTGTTGATGTTCTACAAATCCCTGCTTTCCTTTGTCGCCAAACAGACTTACTATTGGCAGCAAAAAATACAGGAAAGATTGTCAATGTTAAGAAAGGTCAGTTTCTTGCCCCATGGGACGTAGCTGGCATTATTAGTAAAGTAGGAGATGACAATGTCTGGATTACTGAAAGGGGCACTTCTTTTGGTTATAATACCCTTGTCAATGACTTTACTGGTCTTCAGTATATGCATGAGAACTATCGTACTCCCATTATTTTTGATGCCACTCATTCTGTACAGAAACCCGGTGGCGCTGGCGCTGTTTCTGGTGGCAATCGGGATTATGTACCCGCTCTTGTTCGGGCCGCTGTTGCTACCGGGCATGTAGATGGTATCTTTATGGAAGTGCATCCAGACCCTGACAATGCACCTTCAGACGGACCTAACAGTCTAAACTATGCAATGTATGAAAAAGTAATCAAGCAAATCCAAGTCATTCATGACATGGGTGTTGTTATGGGAGTTAGATAATGTTGAAAACAGCTTGGGTTATCTGGGCAAAGACTATCGGAAGCAAAATTGGTTCTGACAAAGATAGTGATATTGCTGCTATTATTCGTACGGTATGGGTCATGACTCATATGGCTGCATGCTTTTTTATTATTGCACACAATGGTGTGAAACTAGGGTGGTTCTAGATAATGCGATTAAAACCAATTATTATTATTCCTGCACGTTATAACTCTAGCCGATTCCCTGGCAAGATGCTAGAGAAGCTAGGTGATAAGACAGTACTGGAACAAACCATCGAGACTGGTAAACGCACTGGCCTTCCTGTCTATGTTGCTACAGACAATCGTGATATTGCTAATCTATGCATTCAGATTGGTCAAGAATATGTGATGACAAGTCCTGACCATAAGAACGGTACTGAGCGAGTAGCTGAGGCTATGGTAAAGCTTATTGACAAGCACGGTGAAGAGTTTAGTAATGAGTTTGATTATGTAATCAATCTGCAGGGCGACTCTCCACTTATTCCTGACTATGTCTTTAAGATGATGATGGAAGAGTACGAAAGGATGTATGCACACGACAAACCGTTTGATGTCATTACTCCAACATTCAGAATGAATATGGAAACTGCCGAACGGTTCTTAGATTGTCGTGCAGAAGGCAGAGCAGGTGGTACGACTGTGGTAACTGATACCGATGGAGCTGCACTATACTTTTCTAAGGAGATGATTCCATATGGCGCAAACCTAACCAATGTGCAATCATCATCTGAAAAAATTCCCATGTACTATCACATTGGCATGTATGCCTATAAGCCAGAGGCTTTGTTTGAATACTCTATGCTAGAGGAAAGTCCACTAGAAAAGACTGAAGGCTTGGAGCAGATTCGATTCTTGGAGAACGGTTACACAATCCATTGTATGAAGATGAATCCATTGCACTTTGATTTCTGGGAAGTCAATAATCCTGAGGATATCGAGATCGTTGAAAAAAGTTTACATCATGTGCGATAAAACTGTGTACAAAGGTTTTTAACTGTGGTATAAGGAAAGAGTCTAACAAAAGGATTACATATATGTTCTGCTACAGCGAAAACGAAAACCTTTCTCGTCGTTTCTCCGGCTCCTTTGATCCCTCTAGCTTTGACTCTAACCGCGCAATCTCTACACACCTTCAAAACTATTTTTTCCTTAAATTCATCCTTCAAAAAAGTGATGATCCTCGTGAAAAAATCCAAGCTTCTAAAGAACTTACTATCTGCGAACGAAAAATAAACTACTGGAAACGCCAAGACAACTTCTCACAAACTCGATATGAACGAGACATTAAAAAATTCAAAGACTCCTTCCAGCTGTAACCTAAATATCACAACCCCTAAAAAGATTCAACAAAAGTCTTTTTAGGGGTTTACTTTTATGTGGAAACGTTTATATTAGAATTATAACAACGTAAGGAATACATCACATGTCTGCTCAAACTTCTATTCACCTCGATGTCTCTTCCGAAGCCTCCCTGGCTGATGTTCAATACTACGCTCGGGAATACAACTGTACCGCTAAGCTTTTCATCGAAAACGGACCAGCCGGCGGAAACCCAGTTTATGAATTCTTCGGAACCCTTGATGATCTTCAACGTCTCGAATCCGAATTCTAACTGTTACTGAAATGTAACACCTCTAATTTGATTTTACAAAAAGTCATTTTAAAGGTGTACTTTTCTGTGTAGAAGTACTATATTCATATTATAACAACGACACGAAAAGAGACTATTATGACTAAAAAGCAAAAGCAGCAGTTTAAAACACGTGCGCTCGGTATGAGTACTGAAATCCGTAAGGTCAAAGCTCAGCTGGTTGGTTTTCCAGAAAAGATGGAAGCCCTTCACGTCAAGCTCACTGATCTTATTGAGAGAGGGAAGTAATCAATGACAAGTTTAGCATCCCGCATTGTTAACGATACCGTATGTGTTATCGAAGGCGATCAGTCTGAGCTTCAACAAGCATGGGCAGAAATTTCTGGCTGGCGTATGTCTGAAGAATGTAAGGAACGTAAGTTAGATTATGGCTGGATCGATCAGCTAAAGAAAGCTGAAAGGGCTATTAGTCATCGTGTAGAAGAACTTAAAGCCCTTGATCAGGCAACCGACTAAAAAGGAATTATGTAATGATTGAAAGTGTTGATATGCCAAACCAAGAATTGATCCTCATTAAGTTTGAGGACTCTGCCGACTTTATTCAGGTTAACACCATGGACTCTGCATGGAAAGAAATCCTGGAACGTGGTCCGGACACACTCGAGTACATCGAGACCTGGGACCCTGAGAAGGAAGAACGTGCAGCTGCTCGTGCAAAAGCAGCAGATATTAATGATCTAAAGTTAATGTAGGGGGTTTACATGGAAGCTCACATAGTGTATGATGACAAACTATCGAATCTTGAGTCCGATACTATACTCCGCATTGCGCGGTTTTCTCGTTCTCGTGGATTTGATTATCACGCCGCAGCTTACACGCCAGAAGGTCGTCGTGCAGCTGCTAAACTCTTTTGGGATCACTACTTTGAAACAGAGGTTGAACTATGAGTAATCAAAGATCAGGCAACACCTACCGTGCTGCAGCTAATGACAACAGCGGTATGAGCACAGTACTATTCTTCAAGTACGCCACTAAAGCTCTTACGGATGCTGGATATGAAGACCCTGCATTTTACTTTGAACAAATCGTCGATCATCTGCGTGATGGCAACTCTCTCCCAACCAGTCAACGTGAAGTTGAAAAGGCTCTCGGACTATGAATTATGTAGCAAATGAGGCGGACGCTAAGTTCGCCTCTAACCTTATTAGGGCTGTAAATGCTTATCAAGCGCAAAAAGGTAAGCCACAATTTCAAATTCAAACTAAAAAGAAAGACATCTACGTCGTATTAAGATCCTAATTGTATAAATATATTCAAATATACACTTTAGATTTAATGGGATAATCGATGGCTCAGTATTCAGTTACCCGCAAAGGGAAATTCTCTTCCCATAACAGAGATATACATGAAGTAGTAATGCTTGCCGATAAAGACGGCAACATTATTAATACTGCAGGGTCTGCATCGAATATCCCAATTGCTGGCGGTGACGTCAGCGGATACTCACATATCAATAAGTTTGGGTTTAACCAGTCTGTAGGTACTGGATTTGAAGTAGTTACTGATACTGGTGGAACACAATCATATCCATCTTCAGCAACCGTAGCTACTATTACTAGTTCTTCCGGAGCTACCGACTCCGGTGTAGAGATTGAAGTCCAAGGACTAGATTCTAATTATAATCAAATTACAGAAACTGTTACTCTTAATGCTAGTGGCACAAAAGATACTGTAGCCCAGTTTATTCGAGTGTTTCGAATGATTGCTAATACAGATCATGTCGGAAGTATTTCTGTTACTGTTGATTCAGTAGTAATCGATACTATGCCAGCTGATGCTGGTCAGACTCTTATGGCAATCTATACAGTACCTGCCGGGAAAACCGCATACCTTCTTAAGTTTCAGGGTAATGTTGAAAAAGATACCGGAACAATTTTTAGATTTCTAGCCAGATCATTTGGCGGTGCATTTAACGTTAAAGGTCAATTTGGAACATTTGGTTCTGCAGTAACCTTTGACTATCCAGTTCCTTTAGTGTTTACTGAAAAAACAGATATCGAAGTGAATGTTAAAGCTCAAGGTACTACTGGAGCTGGAGCAATCTTTGATCTAATTTTGGTGGATAACTAATATGGCTTGGCAAAATATTCCAAACAATCCAAACTGGCAATATAACAATAGCCCACCTGATCCAGGTGCTAATAGTCCATTACGGCCTTTGTGGCAAAAACAAACAAACGGAATTCGTGACTTTAAAGGTCATAAGGTATACACTCAAGTTCGTAAAATTACTGATCCAACAGATAATAATTTTAGTGCCGGCGAGCTTAGTAAAACTTATTGGGATAACCGATAAAAAATATGAATACATTTAAAAAGTTCGTAGCTGAACAGAAAAACACACATATGACCCATATCGAGGACAATGTCCTTTATGGTGGTGTCAAAGGAACTAGAGATGCTATCCTAGCGCTTCGGTCTCTACGTGATATGATGAAGGGTCAACATTCTGGTAATGTTAGTGTAAAGTGGGATGGTGCGCCTGCAGTTTTCTGTGGCACTGATCCTACTGATGGAAAGTTCTTTGTTGCCAAGAAAGGCATTTTCAATAAGAATCCCAAAGTATATAAGACTAATGCAGATATCGATGCAGATGCATCTGGTGACCTAGCTGAAAAGTTGAAGATGTCACTGAAATATTTTTCTGGACTAGGCATTAAAGGAGTTATCCAAGGTGATTTACTTTTTACAAAATCTACTCTCAAATCCGAAAAGATCGATGGAGTGGATTACATCACGTTTCATCCTAATAAGATTGTCTATGCTGTCGAGAAGAGCAGCAAGGATGCTCAAGAAATTAGAGCAGCGCAAATTGGAGTCGTCTGGCATACCGAATACAAAGGAGACAGCTTCGAAAGCATGAAAGCTAGCTATGGTGTAGATGTTACCAAGTTAAAGAAGACGTCTGCAGTTTGGCAGCAAGATGCTATGCTGCGTGATCTAACTAGAGTGGCAACATTGTCTGATAAAGAAACAGCTGCTGTTAACAGGCACTTGTCTGAGGCCGGTAAGCTATTCAACCAGATTAAAAGTTCCACTCTTAGGGAACTTCAAAATGATCGCAAATTGGCAGAAATGATTGAACAGTTTAATAATACATTTGTAAGATCAGGAGCGCAAATAGGTGATACTACTCAGCATGTTCGTAATCTCATCGCTTTTATCAGTAATAAATATCAGAAAGAAATCGATTCTAAAAAGACTGAAAAAGGCAAACAGTCGTGGAAAGACAAACAATCTGAAGTATTAAAATTCTTTTCACCTGATAATAAAAAGAGTCTAAAGGGCATGTTTGACCTTCAAAAGTCAATTGTGTCCGCAAAATTATTACTTATAAATAAACTGAACAGTATTAAGAACATTAAAACGTTCTTAAAAACAACCAAAGGGTTTAGATCAACTGAACCTGAAGGTTACGTCGCTATTGATAAGCTAGCTGGTAATGCTGTTAAGCTAGTAAATCGTTATGAATTTTCAACAAATAACTTTGACCCAACGATTCTCTCGGGTTGGAGTAAATAATGAGGAACGATATGAAATATCTTATTTCCGCAATTGTGGCTATGTCCGTAGCCGCTCCTGCAATTGCACAAGATGCCGCTGGTAATGATGCTCTTATGTCCAACGCGACTGTAGGCGTGTCTACCGATTTAGAAGGTAACGCCGATTGGACCGTTGGTGCAGAATTGGGCGTCGCTGGTTTTGGCGTAGATGCAGGTTTTACACTTAAAGACCGTGGCGACAATACTGCCGATGACTACTCTGTTGGTGTAGGTACCGGTATGGACTTAGGTCTTGCTTCCCTTGATACAAGCATTAACTATGCTTGGGGGGCTTCTGGCGGCGATCTGATTGGTCGTGGCGACGGTAACACCTGGGGTGACCTTACTGTTGATCCTACCTTGAAAATGACTCCTGGTATTATTGGCGGTGAGTATGCATGGGTAGGCGCTTCTATGAATCTGGCTTCTGCTGGTGAAGTAGACCTCGGTTGGGGTGGTGCTTCCTACGGTGTAGGTTACTCGCATGATCTGAACGAGCGTGCTTCTATTGGCATTAGCTACGGTTGGTCTGTAGACGTTGTTGACGACAATGACGATACTACTGTCAACGATTGGACTACTACTGCTGATGGTCTTAAAGTCGGCGTAGGCTTTAAGTTCTAATATGATTGGGTTCAAAGACTTCCTCTCTGCTTTAGCTGAGACTTCCTCTCCTAGTGAGGGGGAGTCTTTACCCATTTCTGAAGTCCTGACTTTTCAGGGCAGACGTAAGAAAGCAATCGCTGCAAGACGTTATAAGCAAAAGCTTCAGCGTCAAAGAAAGATTGCACTTCGTCGTCCTGCTACTCTCGATAGACTAAAAAGACGTGGCCGCAGAACTGCCACAGATGTTATTACTAAGAGATTCTATGGCGGCAAGAGCAAGAGAACCATGTCTCACGCTCAAAAAACAAGAGTAGAGAAACGCATTGCTACTAAGCATCAGCCAGCAATGAAAATAATTTCAAAAAGACTTCTTCCAACTAAGAGAAAGCTTGACGTAGCTAGACGTCAAAGTAAGTCTCGCCCTAAAGCACCTGGAATGTATTAATTATGATTAATGGTTTTAAACAATATTTAGAAGAACAGTCCTCCGTAGGTTACCTGGTTTTTGGCCGGTTTAATCCACCGACGACTGGTCATGAGAAATTGCTAGATAAGTTGGCTAAAACCTCCAGAGGTAAAGACTATTTTATTTTTACTTCTCAATCTTCCGATTCAAAAAAGAATCCTTTAGATTATCAAACTAAAGTAAAATTCATGCGTAAGATGTTTCCTAAGCATGCGCGGAATATTATTATGGATAAGTCTGCAAAGATGTGGTATGATGCTGTGATGCACATCTACAACAAAGGCTTTAAGAACCTAGTTATGGTAGTAGGTTCTGATCGTGTACAAAGATTTGAAAATTTATTAAATGAATATAATGGCAAAAAAGCTAAACACGGCATGTATAAGTTTGATACTATTAAGGTAGTATCTGCTGGTGCGCGTGACCCTGATTCTGATGATGTATCAGGCGTGTCTGCTTCTAAGCAACGTGAGAATGCCAAGAAAAATGATTTCCGCCAATTCTCTATGGGTCTTCCCAAAGGAACTAGTGATTCCTTAGCTAAAGATCTGTTTAATGCAGTTCGAAAAGGAATGAATCTCAATGAAAATAAATCATTTGCTCAACATGTTATGCTGGCGCCAGTTTCCGAAACACGTGAGAGCTATGTTAACGGCGAATTATACGCTATTGGCAGTTCGGTTCGGTTAAGAGAATCTAAAGAAGTTGGTACAGTACGCCATCGTGGCTCCAACTACTTGATCGTAGAGTTTGATGGTAATAAAAAACGTGTATGGTTAGACGCGGTAGAGGAAGCCCAGGACCCTGATATCAAAGATCGTAAGGGTTCACAACCTGCTGCATACCATAAAGGCCTTTCTAAATCTACTAAAGTTAAAAGAGACGCGCAATTTAAGAAGCAGGCTAAAATGGCCGACGATGATCCTAAAGCCTATAAGGCTGCTCCTGGAGATAAGTCCGCTAAGACTAAGCCATCTAAGCACACACTAAGATTTAAACAAATGTATGGAGAGTTCAATGCTTAGTTTCAAATCATATTTAAATGAAGATGCAACTACAGGCTTAAAGAACAAAGCTGAAAAAAGCGGTATGCCATTAGGGATTTTGCGTAAAGTGTATAACCGCGGTGTAGCTGCATGGAAGACAGGACATAGACCCGGGACCACTCCTCAACAATGGGGAATGGCTCGGGTCAATTCATTTGTAACCAAGTCTTCTGGTACCTGGGGTAAAGCAGATAAAGACTTAGCCTCTAAAATAAGGAAATAACTAATGGACTATTTTACTTTTAAGAAGAACTTAACTGAAGCAGTTATTAAAGAAAATCAATATATGCCAAAAGGCGCCACTTCCCGATCTGCATCAGATCATCATCAGGACCATGCTGAAGATCATAAAGAAATGGCTAAAAAACACCGTGAGACCGGTGGACAAAAGCATGAAGCTGCAGCTAAACAACATGATAAAGCAGCTGACTTGCACCAGGATGCTTCTGACCACCACTACGAAATTAGTATGCATAGACAATCTGGTGGAACACACGATGCTGCACATCGCCAGAATAAAAAAGATGCGATGAATAACAGTAGAGCTGCAGCAACTGCATCTAAAACAGCATATAGCACTAGCCATACGTTTGGTGTAAAATAGGTTTATAGAAATGCGACGGTTTAAAGAGTACTATGAGCTTGGTACTAAGAAATATACTAAGCATACCAAGAAAATGACTCCAGGTGAGATCTATGAAGGTCCAGGTAAGCCAGAATCTTGGGAAGCTGGATACAAGCGTAGAGTCATAAAGACTACTAAGCCTGAGCATAAAGAAAAAGGTTATAAGTGGAGAATTAAAGGTAAAGACCGCCCTGAGATTTCCATTAAGCTTTATAAGAAAAAGCCTTCCTATAAAGAGTTTACTAATCAAATGAAACGTGTAGCAGGTCACGAGTTTGGGAGCCGATAATGAAGTTTAAGGAATTACAAGAGAAAGCAACTTCTGTTGCTCAGCAGAGACTGATGGCACTGGCTCTTCAGCACAAGCGCGGTGAACTTCCGGCCGACAAGGTATCTTCTGCTGTCAAAGACCTGGCAAAAGGTATGTCTGAGAAAGACTTAGAGGACTTTGCTAAGACAAAGCATAAAGGTTTGCCTCAGAAGAAAGAAGACAACGAAATCTCTAACCGCTCTGCTGCCCTAAAGCCTCAGATGTATAATGATCCTAATACTGGTAAGAAAAAGGTACGGATGGTTCCTGCCAAGACTAACATCGTTAAGACTAATGACTCTATTAAGGAAGCCAAAGACCCTAATGAGTATGACAACGAAGGCGAAATGGCTAAGACTCAGCTGAAGACTATCATACGCAATGCTGAAGAGATGATGGATCTCTTAGATGACGAAGAGAATCTTCCAGAATGGGTTCAAAATAAAATTACTAAAGCATCTGACTACATGACTTCTGCTTACAACTATATGGCAAGCGAAGATGACGATGACGATAAAGAAGACGTTAAAGAATATGTTGAGATGGGTACGGATGACAGCCGTAGAGCTTATTCTAGAATGACACCTGGTCAAAACGAAGCTATGGCAGCTGGTGATCGTATTGGTGCTTTGGCTGCTGTAGGCGCTGCAGCATATGGAGCAAAGAAAGTTAAGGATAGACTTGATCCAGTAAAAGTTGCAGATGCACGCAGAAAGCGTGATGAAAGACGCGCTGAAGTTGATAAAGCTAGACGCGAATTAGATCAACGTAAAAAGTACAGACAAAAGCTTCGTGATATGCAACAAAAGCAAAGAGCTGGAAAATGAAATCGTTCGGTTGCTTTATAGACGAGCCACCTATTGTGGAACAAGCAGAATACCAGGGCCGTAAGGTAAAGCTTAACGATCCATTCCGTTCCAATGATGGAAAGAAAAAATTCTATGTCTACGTTAAAAACGAAAAAGGTAATGTAATTAAGCTGGGGTTTGGTGATCCAAATATGGAAATCAAACGTGACGATCCTAATCGCCGCAAAAGCTTTCGTGCTAGACATAATTGTGAGAATCCAGGACCTAAGTGGAAAGCTAGGTACTGGTCTTGTTACCAATGGAGAGCCGGAGCAAAGGTAGATAACTAATGGCAACTAACGCAGAGCGCATGGATCGAATTGAAACTAAGATTGATAAGCTCTCTGAAGTTCTTGTTCATATGGCAAGAGTCGAGGAAAAACTGATTAATCAAGAAGAAGATCATAAGATCCTAAGAAAAGATATTTACACCATCTATGATAAACTAGCAGAGATGGAAAAGATCGTTCAAAAAAATCAGATAACTGTAAATATTATAAATAGAATCAGTTGGATAATCATTACAGGCGTGGTAGGTGGTTTTGGCACCGTAATCACCTACCTGTTCAATAAGTAATAAGGAATAAAAAAATGTCTGTTAAATCTATGCATGAAGCCTTGATGGAAATGGCACAGAATCAATCAGAGGCAGTGGCTTATAATACAAAAGCTGCTAAATCTCGCTTGGATGACAGAAGAGAAACAAATTCTCGTATGTTGAAGAGAGATTTTAATAAAAGTGGAATTAGTCATATCCATTCAACAAAAACTGGACCTGATGGCTCAAAGCACGATCACTTTGATATAGGTAAACATACTAAAGTTATAAGTACTCATAATAGTTACAAAGTTCTTCATAAGGGCAAAGAAACTCATTTTCAAGGCGACCCCGAGCATAGGGATAACCGAAACCGGGTTATAGACAAAGTTTTACAACATGTAGGAAAAAACGAGTCTATTGAACGTGCTGCATGGGTGCCTGAGTCGATCCTGGATGACGACGTATCGCACTTTATGGGTGCTGCTGCAGCTGCCAAGAAAGCTGGTAAGTCCGACTTTGACTTTGGTGGCAAGAAATACAAAGTCACTATGAAGCATGACGCTGCTAAGAAGATCGGCGAGTCTGCTGGTTGTGCTGAGTGTGGACCAGATGGCGAGTGCCAGTGCGAGCAGCCAGTGCAGGAAGCAAAAGTTGATGAGCTTTCTACTAAGACGATGAAATCTTATGTAAAGAAAGCTTCTAAGCAAAGAGACAAGGCTGGTGACAGCTACTCTAATGCCGCTCTACGCCGTCATGACTTTGCTCCTGATACTCCAGCAATGAAGAAAAACGCTATTAAGTATAAAAAGCGTGATTCTGGTGTAGATATGGCTCAGAAGAAATTAGCTGCTAGAGAATCTGTAGAAGAAAAAATGGATCCAAAAGATCACGTTAAGTACAATGACGAGATGGAGATGTACTGCGTATACAATAAGGCTGGTAAGGTCGTTGCTAAGTTTAAAGATCAGAAGCAGGCAAATGATTATGCAATGAAGAACCACGACGATCTGATGGAAGCAAAAGCACCAGGTTCTACTGCACAGCACGGGCCAACACCCGAGACTTCTGATACATATGCAAAACAAATGTCGACAGGCGATCCCGATATCCCTATGAGTAAAAAGAAAGATATCGTAAATATGCACAAAACCGAAGTTAGCTTAGATGCTGAAGAGCTGTACCAGAAGAATAAATATGAAGCACTGAGCAAGACGCCAGGTAGAATGGGAGATCAAACTACCGGTGATAAGAATCCAGTTAATCCTATTAAGGTTGACGTGGTCGATAGCATGAGAAAAGTTCTTGCTCAAATGAAAACTGAAAAATAAAGGATTAAAGCTATGATTAAAGCGCCAGCGTGGGCTAAAAATGCCAAGCCAACTACAAGAGGGTGGGTAGATGCCAGAACAGGCGAAGTTTTGGTTTCTAGAAAGTTTAGCGACCGTGAGGTAAAAGAGTGGAAAAAAGCTCAAGGAGATGAAGCAGCGGTTGTAGCTCCTGCTCCTGCTCCGGAGCCAATCATTGAAGCTGATCCAGTAGTTGAAGAAGTAGCTCCTACAGCAGAACCTCTTATTGAAGCTGACCCTATTAATCATGATCATACGAGTATGACTAAATCACAACTTGTAGATCATGCTGCTTTAGAACATGGAATTAATCTCGATGCTTCTATGACTAAAGCACAAATGATCGAGGATCTTGAATCTCAAATTTAAACTATGAAAATTTTAAGTGAACATGTCGACGTAACTGAAGAAAACTATTTAATCGTCGCCGCTAAACATTATAGTAATCCCCAGTGCTCTAGTACTGAAGAGTTTTATGAAGACTTAAATAGAATCAAGTATATCAAAAGACTCATTAATCGGTACCATGAAACTGGGGATTTATCTGATAGATTGTTGATGAATCATATTATTGTATTTTGTAACGTGTTTACTATTTCAATTGGAATTAAACTCATGGCTCTTAAGCTTGAGCATAAATATTGGTCAGTGATAAAACCTTTTTTGGTAAAGTTACAATATGTTTTACCTGATGATTTAACTGGAATCGAAATGGATTCTAAGGTCGTACAAGTTTTAAGGAATATCTAATGGCTGTATCGATAGTTGCTGATACCATTTACACATATAGATTCTTAAAACTCTTGGTCACTCCTTTTAGGAAGACTGAGGCGTATAATCTTGGGATTATTGACGAAACTGGCAAAAGAATCAAAGACAAAAAAATCGAAACAGCTGAGGAACGAGCTGCATTTAACCTGTTCCATAGACTAGTGTTTAACCTTAAGAGATTGATTGAAACCGTACCTGGTGGTAAAACCAGGGTTGCTTCATATATTGCTGCATTGGCTCTACTAAGAGAACACTATGATGTCAATGTCGAGAAAGTCCTTACTGAGATGAAGGTCAATCCACTCGACAAGAAAAAGATCTTAAAAGAAATCGAACCTAAAAAGAAAAAGAAAAAAGACGAAGAAGCAACCACGACGGCGAACATTGCGACTATTCCTACACCCATGAAGTTTAAGGCATTTGTGAGACGTAAAAAGAAAGATGATGAACTAAGTGAAGAATATTTGAATGAACTTTTTGATAAACCTTACAAGTTCAAAAAGATTAATATTGCCTTGAAAGATAGAAAAA
>Ga0206127_1002721_pt1 | contig 17145 bp, 21 predicted proteins | sample Helgoland_Spring_6_FD_148646 | JGI IMG/M metagenome (GOLD analysis project Ga0206127, IMG submission 148646) | Pelagic subsurface seawater microbial communities from Kabeltonne, Helgoland, North Sea - Helgoland_Spring_Bloom_20160419_1 | ecosystem: Environmental > Aquatic > Marine > Epipelagic ...
CGGGTTTTGGGGTAGCAGCGGTATAGATTTTTAACTTTCACATTTTGCGCAATTTTTGCCGCGACGACACTGACCGCCGAGATTGGCGATGATGGTCTGCACAAGACCTCGTGGATGCGCGATACGTTCAAAGATCTGAGCGAGGATTTGGCCGAAGCCAATGCAGAGGGCAAACGCCTGATGATCATCGTCGAGCAACGTGGCTGCATTTATTGCAAGAAGATGCACGAGGAAGTTTTCACTGTTCCAGAGGTGAACGACTACATCGAAGAGAACTTTTTTGTAGTGCAGATCAACATGTTCGGCGATGTGGAAGTGACTGATTTTGATGGCACCACTTTGGCCGAAAAGGACATGGTGAAACGCTGGGGTGCTTTGTTCACGCCCAGTATTTCTTTCTTTCCAACTGACGTGCTCGAAGGGGCTATGGCCACGCAAGCTGCGGCTGCCAACATGCCGGGAGCATTCGGGAAATGGACGACGCTCAACATGCTCACATGGGTGGTAGAGGAAGGTTATAATAGCGACGAGCCATTCCAGAAGTACCACGCGCGCAAGTTTGCAGAGCAAAAAGGGTGAATGCTGCGTTTGCAAACAAATTGAAAAATTCAAATTACTGAATTTGTTCTTGCCAACACAGAATTGTGTGCATTAGTGTACTGTAAAAATAAGGGAGGCCATATGAAGATTCTGGCAATAAGCGCAGCGCTGACTGCGGTATTGGCAACGGGGGTTGCGGCTGACACAGTTGTGCCGTCCGACGTTGTTTATGAAGATGGTGCCGTCGCAATGTCGCTCAGCGGCAAAGCGGGCGATGCTGCTGCAGGCGAAAAAATCATGAACAAAGGTGCGGGCAACTGCATTGCGTGTCATCAGATTACATCGCTTGATTATCTAGCTTTCCAAGGCGAGATCGGCCCAGCCCTTGATGGGGCGGGAGATCGCTGGTCTGAAGCCGAGCTTCGCGGAATCGTTGCAAACGCTAAGGTGATGTTCGAAGGCACAATGATGCCGTCATTTTACAGAACCGAAGGCTTTTATCGTCTTGGCGATGCCTACACAGGCAAAGCTCACCCCGGAAACCCTGAGCCACTTCTGACCGCACAGCAGGTCGAAGATGTTGTGGCATATTTGACGACCCTGACGGAATAAGCGTCGTCACGCATTAGGAGATTATGATGAAACTCACACGACGTAATATGATTGCGATAAGCTCAGGCGCAGCAGTTGTTGCAAGCTTTGGCGCGATGCCAGCGTTTGCTTCGCTTGCAGATGATGCGATTGCAGAGATCACTGGTGGCGCAGAAATGGGCGAGGGTGCTTTGACAATCACCGCACCTGAAATCGCTGAGAACGGCAACACAGTGCCAATCTCTTTCGACGCACCAGGAGCTGTCATGGTGGCTTTGTTTGCTGATGGAAACCCGACACCAAAGGTTGCGAGCTTTAAGTTCGGCAAGCTGAGCCCATCCCACAGCGCTTCTACGCGTATTCGTTTGGCGGGCACACAGAATGTCGTTGCAGTTGCACAGATGGAAGATGGATCCTTCCAAAAAACACAAGCGAACATCAAAGTAACAATCGGCGGCTGCGGCGGCTAAGCGATAAGACGAGGAGAAATAACATGGCTAAAGGTGTAAAACCCCGCGTCAAAGTCCCTAAAACGGCATCCGCAGGCGAGACGATCACGATTAAAACGTTGATCAGCCACAAGATGGAAAGCGGGCAGCGTAAAGATAGTGACGGCAATGCGATACCACGCTCGATCATCAACCGTTTTACGGCTGATTTTAACGGCGAGAACGTGATCGACGTCACGCTTGAGCCTGCGGTCTCAACCAACCCGTACTTTCAGTTCGATTCTGTTGTACCAGAAAGCGGTGACTTCAAGTTCACTTGGTATGATGACGACGGATCTGTCTATGAAGAGACCAAATCTATCAAAGTGGGCTAACGCATCTGCGTCAGGGAGGAAAAATGAAAAATACGTTTAAGCTAAAAACAGCTTTCGCCTGCGTCGTTGCGGCTGGTCTTGCATCCAGTGCGTTTGCTGATGCGGACACTGATAAGCTGGTCATCAACGGTGAAATTGACATCATCACGACCACAGTTGCACCTGCGCATCTGGAAAATGTAGATACAATTTACTCTGGCTGGCACTTTCGATCTGATGAGACACAAGCGTTTCAAATGGACGATTTTGACAACCCGGGCATGATTGGCGTCGAAAAAGCGTCGGAGAACTGGGATACGGTTGACGGCTCTGAAGGCAAATCTTGCGCAAGCTGTCACGGAGAGGCTGAAAGCATGGCTGGCGTGCGTGCTGTCTATCCAAAGTACAACGAAGAGAAGGGCAAGGTCACGACCCTCGCGATGGAGGTCAACAACTGCCGTACAGAACGTATGGGCGCTGAAAAGTGGAAGTATACTGGCGGCACCATGACGGACATGGTTGCGCTGATTTCTTCTGTATCTCGGGGTATGCCTGTGAACGTTGCAATCGACGGTCCCGCGCAATCCACGTGGGAGCAGGGCAAAGAGCTGTATTACGCGCGCACAGGTCAACTTGAGCTGTCTTGCGCCAACTGCCACGAAGACAGCTACGGAATGATGATCCGCGCCGATCACTTGAGCCAAGGTCAGATCAACGGTTTTCCAACATACCGTTTGAAAAACACCAAGCTGAACTCGGCGCATGCGCGTTTCAAAGGCTGTGTACGTGACACACGCGCTGAGACGTACAATCCTGGTTCTGATGAGTTCATCGCGCTTGAGCTTTATGTCGCATCGCGCGGCAATGGTTTGAGCGTCGAAGGGCCTTCGGTCCGTAACTAAATCAAGTTGAACCCTGCGCCTGACTGGCGTGGGGTTTTCTTCTCTTAATCGCATTCAATTATGCGCATATGTATTAAGGATCGAGTACCCCATGATATCTCGTCGTGATTTTCTACAGGTTAGTATGGCAGCCTCTGCGCTGGTGGGCGCATCCGGTTTCGGCAATTGGTCGCGTCTGGCGGCACAGCAGAGCCTTACCCAAGATCAACTGCTTGAATTTGATACCTTTGGAAATGTCTCGCTGATCCATATCACAGATATTCATGGCCAGCTGAAACCGATCCATTTTCGCGAACCATCCATCAACATTGGTGTGGGCGACAACAAAGGTGTCGTGCCACATATAACTGGCGCTGATTTTCGCAAAGCATACGGCATCGCCGATGGCAGCCCGAGCCATTATGCGCTGAGTTCTGGTGACTTTTCATCGCTGGCGCAGGCTTATGGACGGGTAGGTGGCCTCGATCGTGTGGCGACTGTGATCAAAGCAATCCGTGCAGATCGCCCTGACGCGATCCTGCTCGACGGCGGTGATACGTGGCATGGTTCTTACACCTGTCTCAAGACCCAAGGGCAGGACATGGTCAACGTGATGAATGCGCTGAAACCTGATGCGATGACTTTCCACTGGGAATTCACGCTGGGTAGTGAGCGCGTGCAAGAGATCGTCGAGAGCTTGCCATTTGCAGCGCTCGGTCAGAACATCTTTGACGCGGAATGGGACGAGCCGACAGAATTGTTCCCACCTTACAAAATGTTCGAACGTGGGGGCACAAAGATCGCGGTGATCGGCCAAGCTTTCCCATACATGCCAATCGCCAATCCTGGCTGGATGTTCCCTGAGTATTCGTTTGGCATACGCGACGAAAACATGAACGCGATGGTGCAAGAAGTGCGCGCAGCAGGCGCGGAATGCGTAGTGGTCCTGAGCCACAATGGTTTTGACGTGGACAAGAAAATGGCGAGCGTGGTGCCGGGGATCGACGTGATCTTGTCGGGTCATACCCACGACGCTTTGCCTGAGCCTGTGACTGTTGGTCAGACGATTATCTTGCCGTCAGGCTCGAACGGAAAGTTCGTCAGCCGCGTTGATCTGGATATCCGCGACGGGCGGATGATGGGCTATCGCACGAAGCTGATCCCGATTTTCTCTGATGTGATTGAACCTGATGCAGAGGTCGCAGCGCTCATCGATGAGCAGCGCGCGCCACACGTTGCGGACATGGCTGAAGTCATCGGACAGACCGACAGCCTTTTGTATCGTCGTGGCAATTTCAATGGCACATGGGATGATGTGATTTGCGATGCGCTCATTTCCGAGCGCGATGCTGAGATCGCCCTTAGCCCCGGTGTACGTTGGGGGCCATCTGTGGTGCCGGGTCAAGATATCACGCGCGAAGATATTTTCGGCGTCACATCAATGAGTTACGGAAAAGCGTATCGCACTGAAATGACTGGTGAATTTCTCCAAGTCATTCTTGAAGACGTGGCTGACAATATCTTCAACCCTGATCCTTATTACCAGCAAGGCGGCGACATGGTGCGCACCGGTGGTCTCGGCTACCGCATTGATGTGTCCAAACCCCAAGGCGAGCGCATCAGCAATATGACGCTGCTCTCTACGGGAGAGCTGATTGATCCCGCCCGCGCTTACGTGGTCGCGGGTTGGGCATCGGTCAATGAAAACACCGAAGGACCGCAGATTTGGGACGTGGTTGAAAACCATATCGCCAAGCTTGGTACGGTCACAGTCGAACAGAACAACAGCGTCGAAGTTGTCGGCGTTTAACGAAACACGAATAGAGAGTTTGAGACATGGACGAGATGCATAAACCCTCACGTCGCGCGTTTTTACGCGGCAGTGCTGCAGCCGCGGCGGGAACCGTTGCAGGGGCCGCGTCGGCGCAAACTGCTGATCCGTTGATCACAGACGTGCAAGACTGGGCGTCGATCACAGGCGCGGGCGTAGATGAGACCCCTTATGGGATGCCAATTGAATATGAATCCCACGTGGTGCGCCGCAATGTGGAGTGGCTTACCGCCTCGCCGATTTCGTCGATTAACTTCACGCCGATCCACGCGTTAGAGGGCACAATCACGCCACAAGGCTGCGCGTTTGAGCGTCACCACTCTGGCGCGATTGAATTGCGTAAAGAAGATTATCGGTTGATGATCAATGGCTTGGTGGACAAACCTCTTGTGTTTACCTACGCTGATCTTGAGCGTTTTCCGCGCGAGAACCATGTGTATTTCTGCGAATGTGCGGCGAATACTGGTATGGAATGGGCCGGTGCGCAGCTCAATGGCGTGCAGTTCACCCACGGCATGATCCACAACATGGAATATACAGGCGTCCCGCTACGTGCCTTGCTCAATGAGGCGGGGCTTGGCGCGGCTGGGGATCTGAAAGACAAATGGGTCTATGTGGAGGGTGCGGATGCGTCGTCCAATGGTCGCTCCATCCCGATGGAAAAGGCGCTTGATGACGTGCTTGTCGCGTTCAAAGCCAACGGCGAGGCGCTGCGTATGGAGCACGGCTATCCTGTGCGCCTTGTTGTGCCCGGCTGGGAAGGCAACATGTGGGTCAAATGGATCCGCCGCATTGAAGTGTCTGATACGCCTACGGAAAGCCGCGAAGAAACTAGCAAATACACCGACGTTCTAGAGGACGGCACTGCGCGTAAATGGACATGGGTGATGGATGCAAAGTCCGTTATCACCTCGCCAAGCCCGCAAATGCCGATCACTCATGGCAAAGGGCCTTTGGTTATCTCGGGCCTTGCATGGTCGGGTCATGGTCAAATCACGCGCGTGGATGTGTCTCGTGATGGCGGCATCACGTGGGAAACCGCGCGTCTTGGCAAGCAGGGCGACACGAAAGCGCTGACGCGTTTTTATCTCGACGTAGATTGGGACGGCGCACCGATGCTGTTGCAAGCCCGTGCGATGGACGAAACCGGCTATGTGCAACCCACCAAAGATCAGCTTCGCGAGACGCGTGGCGAGAATTCCGTATATCACAATAACTGCATCCAGACTTGGTATGTAAACGCAGAAGGGATCGCTGAGAATGTCGAAGTCTCCTAATATACTACTCCCAGCTCTTGGCGTAACAGGCATCGTTCTTGGTGGTGCTTACGGCACCATGACGCGCAGTTACAAAGCAGATGAAGCCGATATAGCGCGCGCGCAAGCACAAGCAGCTGAGGCACGTTTGGTGAGCCAAGAAGAAGCGAACACTGATCTCAAATCGCAGATTGCTTTGGTACAAGACTCAGCGAAAGCAAAGATCGCAGAACTTGAAGCACGCCCTGCGGTGGCAACGTCGATGAGCGCGCCTGCGCCTGTGCGCGATGGTGCAATGGGTCTAGGTCGCGAAGCTTTGCTTGAAGAGATTGCAGCATGGGACGTTGACGTCTTGCCTGATGGTCGTGGTTTGCCGGAAGGCACAGGCAATGCTTTTGACGGTGAGGAGTTGTTCGCAGACAAATGCGCAGCATGTCACGGTGATTTCGCGGAAGGTGTTGATAATTGGCCTGTTTTGGCGGGTGGTTTTGACACTTTGGCGGATGAGGATCCCGTCAAAACCGTTGGGTCTTACTGGCCGCATCTGTCTACCGTTTATGACTATGTGTACCGGTCAATGCCCTTTGGCGAGGCAGGAACTCTAACGCCCGATGAGACCTATGCGATTGTCGCCTACATCCTTTTTTCCAATGATCTAATCGATGATGAGTTTGAGTTGAGCCATGAAAATCTTGGCGCGTTCAAGATGCCGAACAAGGACGGTTTCGTCGTCGATGATCGTCCGGAGGCAGAATACGCCGCGTGGAGTGTTGAGCCCTGCATGAGTAACTGCAAGGAGGAAGTCACAGTCACTATGCGCTCTGTTTTCTTGGTGAACACACCGCCCGAGGGCGGCTCTGAATCTGTGATGAACCCTGCAAGCGTAGAGGGGCTGCCAAGCTTTTCATCTGCGGGTGCGTCTTTCATTCCAGAAGCGCAAGCCAAGCCGGAAGCGGTCGTCGAAGTGGCGGCAGCAGCTGTCGAAGAGCCCGCTGACGAAGGCGCTGAACTCATTAAAGCAGGTGAGAAGGTCTTTAAAAAGTGCAAGGCCTGCCACGAAGTCGGCAATGGTGCGAAAAACAAGTCAGGTCCGCAGTTGAATGCATTGATTGGGCGAACAATGGGGTCTGTTGAAGGCTTCAAGTATTCCAACGTATTCCAAGCAGCCGCTGACGAAGGGCGCATTTGGGACGAAGCTTCACTCACTGAATTTCTCGCTAAACCAAAGTCTTATATGAAAGGCACAAGGATGAGCTTTTCAGGTCTTAAGAAGGAAGGAGATCAGGTAGCAATTATTGCGTATCTGAATAGCTTTCTCGGGGAGTGAACAGGCGGCGATTGCGCCTGACATTCAACCTGACGCGTTCAGTGTATCTGCTGACATCTTGGCGCTTGAAGGGGATTTGGAATACGGTGAATACCTGGCCTCTGAATGTACGACTTGTCACCAAGTGGATGGCAGTGCCAACGGTATTCCCAGCATTACGGGCTGGGAAACAGAACCGTTCGTCACAGCGCTACACGCTTACAAAGCAAAGCATCGCGACAATGAAGTGATGCAGATCATCGCCAATCGTATGAGCGATGAAGAGATCGCGGCCTTGGCTGCGCATTTTAAGACCTTAGAAAACTAGGGCATAATAGGGAGAGTAAAATGACGATTAACAGAAGGCACTTTCTAGGAACCTCTGCCGCTGCGGCCGCCGCACTTGCGGCACCGATGGTAAAAGCGGACGGTCACGGCAAGCCACGGGTTGTTGTGGTTGGTGGTGGTGCAGGCGGTGCAACTGCCGCGCGCTATATCGCGAAAGACAGCAAAGGCGAAATCGACGTCACGCTGATTGAACCTTCGCGCATGTACTACACTTGTTTCTTTTCGAACCTTTACCTCGGTGGGTTCAAGGAGATCGAAGACATCGGCCACTCCTATGGAACACTTGCGTCTGGCGGCGTAAATGTTGTGCATGATTGGGCGATTGGTGTGGACCGCGATGCGAAGACTGTAACGCTCGCAGGCGGCGCAACTGTTGCCTATGACAAGCTTATTCTAAGCCCCGGTATCGACTTTGTTGAGGGCGCGGTTGAAGGCTGGGATCTCAGCGCGCAAAATGCAATGCCACATGCTTACAAGGCCGGTTCGCAGTCTGAATTGCTCAAAGCACAGCTGATGGCGATGCCTGAGGGTGGCACTTTTGCGATGGTCGCGCCACCGAACCCTTATCGTTGCCCTCCTGGTCCATACGAGCGTGTCTCGATGGTGGCGCACTTCCTTAAAAACAACAATCCAACCGCCAAGATTATCGTGGCTGACCCAAAGCCGAAGTTTTCCAAAATGGCGCTCTTCCAAGAAGGTTGGGCGAATAACTACGAAGGTATGATTGACTGGATCGGTTCTGATTTTGGCGGCGACAACGTCTCTGTTGATGCCAATGCGATGACCGTAACGATTGACGGCGAAGTGACTAATGTGGATGTGTGCAACGTCATCCCCGCGATGAAAGCAGGCCGCATTGCCGAGCTTGCGGGCGTCACAGACGGCAATTGGGCACCAGTCAATGCGATTGATATGTCCACGAAAGCGGACCCTGACGTTTATGTTCTTGGGGATTCTTCTCAGCAAGGCGACATGCCAAAATCTGGCTTTTCTGCGAACAGCCAAGCCAAGGTTTGCGCAAACGCGGTGCGCGGTGCATTGACGGGCTCTCGTGTGTTCCCTGCAAAATTTGCGAACACATGCTGGTCACTCATTGATACCAACAATGGCGTGAAAGTCGGCGCGACCTATGAAGCGACCGACGAGAAGATCGCTAAAGTGGACGGGTTTATCTCTGCGACAGGCGAAAGCGCGGATGTGCGCAAAGCCACCTATGAAGAGTCCGAAGGCTGGTACACTGGCATCACAACTGACATGTTCGGCTAATTGACAAAGGTTCGGCCCACTTAAGGGCCGAGCCACACCTTAGGAGGGTTCTATGCGACTTGCCTTACTCTCAACGATTGCTTTTAGCGTGGCGCAGATTGCCTATGCAGAAGCTCCTATCCTTAAAACTTATGACGGTACATTCGATGATGCGACTTTTGCGGTCGAAACTGCAATCGTGGGCAAAGGATTGGTGATCGATTACGTCAGCCACACAGGTGATATGCTCAATCGCACAGCGAAAGATGTGGGCAGTGATGTTACCATTTTTGAAGCAGCTGATATCTTCTTGTTCTGCTCCGCAAAGGTTTCGCGCGAAGTCATGGAAGAAGAGCCAATGAACATTCAGCACTGTCCCTACAGCATATTCGTGGCTGAGCGCGCAGGCGAGGTGATGATCGGCTATCGCCAGTATCCAAACGGTGCGATGCAAAAGGTGCAGGCGTTGCTGGAAGGGATCGTCGAAGAAGCGGTGGATTTCTGAAGTTTTTCTACGTGGCTGCTTTTTAAGACCAACACGTGTTATGTGTGGTCTGAACGTAGAATGATATCGCCTAGCTTTATCGTTTTTCGGAACATTGTTCTGCATAACTAGATTTTCAGCCCTGTGTCGTTCCGCTCCACAAGCTTTTGTTTTCTCCAGTTGGGACTATCTACCTTCTCACGCGCGCAGGCGCTTTAAGAGAGGTACGCTCCATGTTGTTAGAAATTCTTCCCTTCGAGGTTCCGGTGCAAACGGTCCATGTGATCTATGGCCTGATCTTGGGTTTGGTGTTCGGTATCGCTGCGCAAATCTCTAAATTCTGTTTGCGCCGCGCTGTTGCAGGTGAAGAGGGCGGCGATCGCTCTGCGGCGGCAGTCTGGCTGATGGCGCTCGCCACTGCGATTGGTGGGTTTGCGGTTGAGCAGAGCTATGGCTTTGTTGACCTTGGAGATCACCGTTTGCTCGCGTCCTCTGTACCAGTTCTCGCGATTGTGCTGGGTGGTTTGGCGTTTGGCATCGGCATGGTGCTGACGCGCGGGTGCATGTCACGCCTCACGGTGCTCTCTGCGTCGGGCAACCTGCGTGCGCTGAGCGTTATTCTGATTTTCGCTATTGTAGCCCACGCGACCCTCAAAGGCGTCTTGGCTCCCGTGCGCGTCGCGCTTGGCTCTGTGCAACAAGATTTTGGGATTGGCTCGCTGGCCGAGTTTGGTGGCGTCGCGCCCGTAGTTGCGTTGGCTTTGTTGTTGGCGGCCGTTGTTTTGGGGCGTCGCTCGCATACGTCGACTTTGCATCTCGTTCTTGGCGCGGTCATCGGTCTTGTCGCGGTTGCTGGTTGGGCAGGGACATCCGTTTTGTTGATGGACGAGTTTGACCCACTGCCAGTGCAATCTGCGGCCTTTACTTTGCCATGGGCAGACACGTTGTTCTGGACCATCGCATCAAGCGCGATCCCCGCGGGGTTTGGTACTGGTCTTCTAGGTGGCGTATTTGTCGGTGCCTTTCTCAGCGCGGCGGCACGCAAAGAACTCAAGCTGCAAAGCTTCGAGAGCCCAGAGCAAACACTGCGCTATTCGCTTGGTGGTGCGTTGATGGGCGTTGGTGGCGTTCTTGCAGGCGGGTGCACAATCGGTGCGGGCCTGTCAGGCAGTGCCACGCTGAGCATTGCGTCGTTGCTCGCGCTCGGGGCGATCATTTCCGGTGCTCTGCTCGCGCGTGTTCTTCTTCAACCGCGCGGGAATGCAGTGACCGCTTAAGGTCTACTCAAACTCCATTTGCTCGTAGACGCGCCCAGCGTTGCGCGTCGCGAGCTCTTTGAAAGTATCAAGATTGGTATAGGCGCTTTGATCGACATAATACGCCTCTGCCAGATCACCGCCGTCCTCTAAGTGTGCCCCAACAACAGTGCGAAGGTGCACCAAGTAATCGTGCGTATAACGGCGCACCTGCGCCATGTTGGTGGGATGGCCGTGACCAGGGATGACGTATGTGGCGTTCAACGCCTCAAAACCGGTTTCCCACGTTTCGATCCAATCATAGACAATAGTGTCCTCAAAAATTGGCAACATGCGTTCGTGAAACGCCATGTCACCTGCAATCACAAGGCTCTGTTCCGGTAGCCAAACCTGCGTATCACCGGGGCCATGGGATGGGCCGAGGTGCATAACTTCTATTGTGAAATCGCCCATGGTGATTGTGCGCGGCTCATCGAAAGTTTCCGTTGGTAGCGCAACGAATGTGCCTTCGGCCTTGTCACGATTATAGCGCTTCATATTGGCTAGAATGCTGCTGCCGCGCTCTTCGAATTCATGGGCGGCATCCACATGGGCAAGGATCGGCACACCGAGTTCGGACCAATAGGAATTGCCAAGCATCGCATGTCCTTGGCCGTTTTCATCAATGACCAGTTTTACAGGCTGATCGGTTATCGCTTTGATTTCATCGTGCAGCGCTTTGGCTAGGATGTAGGCCGCACCGCCGTTGATGACGATCACACCATCACCCGTCACGATGAAGCTGAGATTATTGTTGTGGCCTGCGTTGTCGTAATTGGGTGGGGCCGTCGCGCCGATGGCGGACCACACGTGCGGGATGACTTCGACGGGTTTGGAATAGAGCGCAGAGGCGGGGTATTGATCTGCGATGTCTTCACTGGCGAAGACGGGCAGGGTGACAAGGGCGGTAAGGAAGGTGGTAAGTCTTAACATCAGGACGCCTCCGAAACGAAGGTGTAACCATCTGCGGATTTCTCTGCACGTCCGATCCCTCCATTTGGTAGGTGAAAGCCGATGAGGTCCATTTGCTCTGAACTCAAGCGATCCAGCAGCATGTTGCGAGTTTTTATGGCGAGATCACCGTCTTGGTCAGAACCACTGCGCCAATCTGGTTTGCGAAAGGCCACATGGTGATTGCCGATCGCATCCCCCAAAATCATCGCGGCGTGGCTGCCGTTTCTAACTTCAAAAGCCATGTGACCGGGAGTATGTCCCGGCGTTGAGACCGCAGCGATACCGGGTAGAACTTCCTGTCCATCATCGAACAAAGTCACTGCGTTCTCGATCATCTCCATGCGCCGCTTGGCACCCACTGCAAAAGCCGCGCGCGCGTCGCCGATGGTATTCACGGTTTCGGGGTTCCACCAATAGTCCCACTCTGCGCGACCCATCATATATTCGGCTTCGTAGAACACAGGTTCATCGAAATCATCGAGCAGGCCCCAGATATGATCGGGGTGCGCATGGGTGAATAAAACGTGCGTGACATCTTCGGGCGCAACGCCGATGGCATCAAGGCTATTAACAACACTGCCCGCGCTCGGCATAAAATCAGGGCCGGACCCAACGTCGAAGAGGACTGTGTTTGTGCCGTCTTGGTAAAGCGCGAGGTTGCACTCTGGGGTGATGCGTTCACCGGAGAGGCTGAATTCTTGGATCAAAGGGGCAAGTTCATCCTGTGGCATTGTCTCAAAGATGAAGTTGGCAGGCAGGACGAGATTGCCATCGCTGACAGTGGTAAGGGTTGCGGAGCCTAGACTGAGTTCGGCTTTCGCAAGTGTTGGCAGAGAGCCGAGCAAGGGCAGGGCCGCCCCTGTTTGGAGGAATGTGCGGCGAGTGAACGACATGTGTGGCTCCCAATAAATTCTATTATTTGAATGTGAATGATTTGATCGCCACTCGCAAGCTGTTTCACACCTAATAAATGGACTTCGGATTTTAGGCATTGGCCAATTCCAAAACCAACAAAGAGAGCGCTCCACTCTTCAAGCTGAACCGCAATCCAACTTGGCCATTTTTAAGCGCGCGAATCTGCTTGCCCCCAATGGTTTCCAGCAATAATAAGGCCCAGATTTTGACCGCCGCGGACGCCTCTGCGGCCCCTACGACATGGATAAGGACGACATGCAGGTCACCGAAACACTAAACGAAGGTCTCAAGCGAGGCTACTCCATCACTATCGCAGCGGCTGAGCTGGAAGCGAAAGTGAACGAAAAGCTTGAAGAAGCGCGCCCAGAAGTCGAGATGAAAGGCTTTCGTAAGGGTAAAGTCCCTATGCCATTGCTGAAAAAGCAATTCGGCCAGCGTATTCTTGGCGAAGCCATGCAGGAAGCTGTTGATGGCGCAATGTCCGAGCACTTCGAGACATCCGGCGATCGTCCAGCGCTTCAGCCTGAGGTCGTTATGGTCGACGGTGAGACGTGGAAAGAGGGCGACGATGTTAATGTCACAATGTCCTACGAAGCGCTGCCTGAGATCCCAGAAGTTGACCTGAGCAAGATCGAACTTGAGCGTTTGATCGCGAAAGCGGATGACGCGTCTGTTGATGAGGCGTTGGCGAACTTGGCTGAGACAGCTCAGGACTTCAAAGATCGCAAAAAGGGCTCCAAAGCCAAAGACGGCGATCAGGTTACCATGGATTTCTTGGGCAAAGTTGACGACGTCGCATTTGACGGCGGCGCGGGCGAAGATTTCCCACTCGTTCTGGGCTCCAACCAGTTCATTCCTGGCTTTGAAGAGCAGCTTGTTGGCGTGAAAGCGGACGAAGTTAAGGACGTGACTGTTACGTTCCCTGACCCGTACCAAGCTGAGCACCTCGCAGGCAAAGAAGCGATTTTCACGTGCACAATCAAAGCAGTGAAAGAGCCTGTCGCGGCTGAGGTCAACGACGAGTTGGCGACGAAGTTCGGCGCGGAAGACCTTGCTGCCCTCAAAGTTCAGATCGCAGAGCGCCTAGAAGCGGAATACACAGGTGCTGCACGCGCTGTGATGAAGCGTGGCCTGTTGGACAAGCTTGACGACATCGTTTCCTTCGATTTGCCACCATCCTTGGTGACAGCAGAAGCGGACCAGATTGCGCATCAGTTGTTCCATGAGGAAAACAAAGATCTCGATCCAAATGATCACAGCCACGATAAGGTTGAGCCAACCGATGAGCACAACTCATTGGCTGAGCGCCGTGTGCGTTTGGGTCTTTTGTTGGCAGAACTTGGTCAAAAGGCAGAGGTTCAAGTGACCGACGCTGAGATGACGCAAGCGATGATGAACCAGGCACGTCAGTACCCGGGTCAAGAGCGTGAGTTCTTTGAATTCGTTCAGCAAAACCAGCAGATGCAGCAGCAGATGCGCGCACCTTTGTTCGAAGACAAGGTTGTGGATTACATTGTTGAGTTGGCGCAAGTCACAGACAAAGAGATCAGCAAAGACGATCTGCAAAAAGCCGTTGAGGCGCTTGAAGAAGAGTAAACTCTTCTTCTTTGATAAATTGAAAAACCCCGCTTGTTTCAGGCGGGGTTTTTTATTGCTTTAACCGCAAAGTGGCACGAGCTCGGTGATATCCTCTTTCGATGCATGTTCGGTCACGTCCTGATCTTCAAAGAACGGCACGTAGTCATCGATTTCGATGGTTTTGATGAACACGCTGACGAGAATTTCTGACGGAAGCTCATCAGCGAGGCGGCATACCTCTGTTCTGACCGAAATCGAGCCGCCGCGTTTTTCAGCTTTGGCAAGACGCGCTACGCGCTGATAAGTGCGAAACCGTTCAATGTCTTTGTCCGCGATCTTGTAGCCATAAAGCGGCGCATCTGCGCGACGCATCCAAGAGGGCAGATTGGGTTTTTGTTGACGTTCAATTGTAAAGCGGACTGTTTCTGCAGGCTCTGTATCGCTTGCTTTCAATTCACCTAGATCGATGATTTCCATAGGAGAGCCTGTGTGAGCGCTACTTTTGTCAGCGCTCACAACGTCTCATGTTAGGCGGAATAAAACAATCATCTTCATTCGACGACTAAAAAATGCTTTAGGCTTAAACCGGTTCTGATGTTTTTGACAAAGTCCGCAGGAATGCGAGAACGGCCATCTGTTGTTCGGTCGGAAGCGTTTCAACTAGAGCGAGAATTTCAGAAACGCGCGCATCGCTCAAAGCATTCATTGGAGCGGTAGAGCGCGTGAGCTCCGCGCCTGTCTCATCATGGCTTGCATTGGCGCTATCAAGGCCTTGGAAAAAATAGGAAATTGGAACACCCAAGGTCTCTGCGATAAGCAAAAGCCGGGACGCGCTCACGCGATTGGCACCTGATTCATATTTCTGAACTTGTTGAAACCGAACCCCAACCGCTTCAGCAAGCTTGGTTTGGGAAATCTTTAAAGCGATGCGGCGACCTTTAATTCTGGCCCCAATTAAAACATCTACATTCGTCATTGTACTCACCTTATTCACTTGATTTGCGCTCTCATCCACTTGACGCAAATCACAGTCACGTCATATGAACCGAAAATGCCAGTAGTTGCAAGCTCTTGTGCGGTATACGGTTAAGGCTGTGGAGTGCTATGCGTAGTATTTAGGCGAAATATGGCTTACTCAATTTGACAATTTATCAATCATTTTAAATAAAAAAAGGGCCGCGAAAACAATCGCGGCCCTCCTAAACCATTGTTGATAGAAACGATTACGCTTCGTCAGCTTGATCCGCATCGGACGTTGGTGCCGCAGCAGTTGCCGCGTCATCGTCGTCCATGGCTGCGGAACCGATATCATCAAAGAGCTCTGCGATTTCGAAATCAGCTGCTGCTTCTTCCTCTGCCGCTAGCTCCTGGATGGATTTACCGGATGCCTGAAGCTCTGCTTCTTCAACAGAACGTGCAACGTTCATGATGATTTCGGCGTCAACCTCAGGGTGCAGGCGTACTGTGACAGCGTGAAGGCCAAGCTCTTTAATAGGCGCTTGCAGGATGACCTGCTTGCGATCCACAGAGAAGCCGCCGTCAGTTGCCGCGTCAGACGCGTCGCGTGTTGTGACGGAACCATAAAGGTAGCCGGCGTCAGACGCTTGGCGAATCACAACGAACTTCTGACCATCCAAGCGAGATGCCATATCTTCGGCTTCTTTTTTGGTTTCTAAGTTGTTCACTTCGAGTTGCGCTTTACGCGCTTCAAAGCTTGCAATGTTAGCGGCAGAGGCTGTGAGGCCTTTGTGCTGTGGCAGCAGGAAGTTACGTGCGTAACCAGCTTTAACGTCAACAACATCGCCCATTTGGCCGAGTTTCGCGACGCGCTCAAGAAGGATAACTTTCATGATCGTTCTCCTTATTTCACAGCGTAGGGCAGAAGCGCGAGGAAGCGGGCGCGTTTGATGGCACGAGCCAATTCACGCTGCTTTTTCGCAGATACTGCGGTGATACGGGACGGCACGATTTTGCCACGCTCAGAGATGTAGCGCTGAAGCAAACGTGTGTCTTTATAGTCGATCTTTGGTGCATTCTCGCCTGAGAAGGGGCACACTTTACGACGGCGGAAAAATGGTTTTGCAGCCATGGTTTAGGATCCTTTCTTCAGGTTAAATTAGCGACGCTCACGGCGTTCGCCGCGCTCTTCGCGTTTCTGCATTTGAACGGATGGCAATTCAGCGTGCTCGTCCATTTTGATCGTCAGAACGCGCATAACGTCTTCATGCAAACGCATCAAACGCTCCATCTCCTGCACAGCAGGTGCCGGTGCATCGGAACGCAAAAAGGCATAGTGGCCTTTGCGGTTCTTGTTAATCTTATAGGCCATCGTTTTGACGCCCCAATACTCGCTATCAACCAGCTTGCCGCCGTTGTCCGCGAGGACTGTGCCAAAATGTTCGATAAGACCTTCTGCTTGCGTGTTGGACAAGTCCTGCCGCGCAATCATGACATGCTCATATAAAGGCATGTGTGCTCCATTCATGTATCGGCGCATTTCAAAGACCAGAACAATAAACTTTCCGCGCCCCGGTCACGAGAGACTGCGCAGTGAAAACGTCCTGCGGAAAGCTTCGTTCTGTTAGCGGGGATAGGCGTGCGGCGCAAGGGCTGGCGGCCTGCGACACGAAACTGTCTTTGGCGCGCCGTATTTCAAACGCATTGAGGGGAGAAACCATGGTTAACAAAATGTTGACCAAAGGAATTCCCAATGTCCTATATTTCAGCTCACACGATGATCAAGCCAATTACCAAAGCGCCAAAGCGTCGCGAAGTTGGCCCGCTTTTGTCAGAGCACGCAATAAGCTCTTCCCGATGGAATGGTTTGGTAAGATAATCATCGGCCCCAAAACCGAACCCTTTGATTTTGCTCTCTGTGTCATCAGAGCCGGACAGAATCAAAATCGGTGTATCAATGCGCGCAAGACGTAATTGTCTGAGCACTTCATGACCGTTCATGTCAGGCAAATTCAGATCCAGAAGGATCAAATCATATACACAGAGTCCTCGAGCACCCGACTTTTGACGGGTTGACGTCTGACCGTAGAACGATTCAGCTAACCGCATGATCCGTCCCAACTTTCTTTCTCCCACGGAGCGCCTTGAGCTTGAGTCCTGTG
>Ga0206127_1002727_pt1 | contig 17117 bp, 13 predicted proteins | sample Helgoland_Spring_6_FD_148646 | JGI IMG/M metagenome (GOLD analysis project Ga0206127, IMG submission 148646) | Pelagic subsurface seawater microbial communities from Kabeltonne, Helgoland, North Sea - Helgoland_Spring_Bloom_20160419_1 | ecosystem: Environmental > Aquatic > Marine > Epipelagic ...
GGTTATAAACCGTCACCTCGTGACCCGCTTTCACCAAATGCGCCGCCATTGGAAATCCCATGACTCCAAGACCTAAAAATGTACATTTCGCCATCGGCTTTTCCCTTCGCTTGAATTACCCTAAACGGTGTGTCGAAGCGCGCGCACAATGACAAGGGCTTAGCCGCATAAACGCGCCGCATATGGAACGAGAGACTGACCTATGGTGATGATTTTTCGCTGGGTGTTACGCCTGACAGGTGCTGCGATTGGGCTCGCCGTTTTAGCGGCTTTCCTTGCGTATTTTCTCGCGTCTCGCTCTTTGCCCGACTACACCAAAACACTTGAGGTAGACGGGATAACTGCGCCTTTAGAAATCGTACGCGACAATGCCAACGTGCCCCATATCTTTGCGAGCAATGACGCGGATGTCTTCTTTGGCCTTGGCTATGCCCATGCGCAGGACCGCTTGTGGCAAATGACCATGCTGCGCCGCACGGCCCAAGGACGTTTGTCCGAAGTTTTTGGTCGCCGCACGCTGAGTATCGACACGCTTTTGCGTCGTCTCGATATCTACCGCCTCGCAAGCTTGTCTGTGGCAAGTCAAGACGCACGCACAACGGATGCGCTGAATGCTTATGCGGCTGGCGTGAATATGCGCATCACCGAGATAAACAATCGCTCACTCGGGCGCGGTGCGCCTGAAATGTTTATGTTCGGATCCCCTATCTCTACGTGGCGCGCTGCGGATTCACTGGCAGTGACCAAACTCATGGCGTTGCAGCTTTCGGGGCATTTGCAAGATGAAGTCTTGCGCGCACGCACGTCGCTTGTGTTGCCCGATGAAGCGCGTCTTTCTGATATTTTACCCGACATGCCCGGTACAGGCATCGCGGCTTTGCCCGAATATGCTTCGCTCTTTAAAGCCCCCTTGCCACGCTATGCGGCGGCCTCGGAACCGCGCCATTCGCTGCATCCAGTCCCCGCGCGTGGGCTTGGCGGTGCATCCAACGCTTGGGCTGCCGCGCCTACACGTTCGGCGACGGGCGGCACAATTCTAGCCAATGATCCACACTTAGGGTTCACCGCCCCTGCGATCTGGTATCTCGCTCGGCTTGAGCTTGAATCGGGCGGTGTAATCGGCGGCACGATACCTGGTATGCCTGTGGTTCTTGCTGGGCGCAGCGGTACGATTGGTTGGGGCATCACATCGTCCTACCTTGATGATCAAGACGTGTTCATCGAGCAACTCAACCCTGACAACTCAGAAGAATATCGCACACCAAATGGGTTCAAACCGTTTGAAACGCGCAAGTCGATAATCAACATCAAAGACGATGAGCCTGTCACGTTGACCCTGCGTTGGACCGACAATGGTCCTGTGCTTTCTGGCTCTGATTTCTCGCTCGCCGCGATCACGCCGCAAGGGCATGTCGCCTCTTTTGCTTGGACCGCACTCAGCCCGCGCGACACGTCGCTCAGCGCGGCTATGGGGATTATGCAGGCCGCGGATGTGCAAAGTGCACTGATCAGTGCACAGAGCTATATCGCGCCCTCTCAGAACCTCACACTCGTCGACAAGGACAAGATCGCGCTGAAACTCATCGGTGCGATGCCAGAGCGCGATGTGAACCACCAAAGCAAAGGGCGCATGCCCAGCCCCGGCTGGATCGCTGAAAACCGTTGGAAAGGTGTGTTTCCAATCACAACCAATCCTGAATTTATAGAGCCTGTTGGTGGTATTCTTGGCAATACCAATAACAAGATTGTCGAACGCCCGTTCCCTGTGCATGTGAGTTATGAATGGGGCGACAGCCAACGTGTGCAGCGTTGGCAGCGCCTGATGCAGACGCGCCAAGTGCATACCCGTGACAGTTTTGTGGAAGCGCAGCTCGACACGGTCAGCTTCACCGCGCGCACACTTTTGCCGCTCATCGGTGCTGATCTGTGGTTCACCGGAGAGCCTGCTCCGAACGGCACACCGGAGCGTAAACGTCAAATTGCGCTGGATCTGCTCGCCAATTGGAACGGTGAAATGAACGAACACTTGCCCGAACCGCTGATATATTCCGCATGGCTTCGCGCGCTTCAGGACCGGCTGATCAAGGATGAGCTCGGCCCGCTGGCGACAGAATTCAAACATGTTGAACCGCTCTTTATCGAACGCGTATTCCGCGACATCTCTGGCGCCGCAGAGTGGTGTGATATTTTGCAATCCTCGCCCAAGGAAACCTGCACCGATGTCTCGCGTATCTCACTTGATGCTGCGATTTTGTGGCTAGAAGAAAACTATACCACCGATCTTGCGTCACTGCGTTGGGGTGATGCGCATCAGGCCACACATGATCACGCGGTGCTTGGTGATGTGCCTGTGTTGCGCTATTTTGTGAATATTCGCCAATCGACGTCTGGTGGCGACCACACGCTTATGCGCGGACGTACCCAAGGCGGCCTTGGCCCCGATGCGTTCCTCAATGTGCACGGCGCTGGCTATCGTGGCGTTTATGATTTTGCCGATCCTGACAGCTCGCTCTTTGTGATCTCGACAGGTCAATCGGGCCATCTGTTCTCGCGCCACTACGATGATCTAGGCGCGCTCTGGCGGCGTGGTGAATACATACCGATGTCGTTGGATGAAGGCCTTGCGCGGGCGGCGGCTGTGGGTATCACGACCCTAAACCCGAGAGAAAACTAAGCGTTTCCTCTCTTAATAAATATCCCCGCCGGAGGCATAAAATCTCTTATAGCGACTCAAACTGCGCGCGGTCTTTGGCTTTCCAACGCAGATCCAACTCGAACCCGTTCTCGCCTTGTCGCTCAGCTTCTACGAGCGAGCGCTCAAACAACCAAGCGCGCTTACGGCCATCGGAATACGGCAACACCAATGTCTCGGCAATGATCTCACCTTCCAGAGCCAATTCAACAGCTTGCACGAAGTCCTTCATGCCAAATCCTGTCACGGATGAGGTCGCAATGACCTCTTCATGACGTGCCGCGCGGGCCAGAACGGCGTCGTGATCATCTGGCTCTAACAGATCGATCTTATTCCAAACTTCGATCTGATTTGCGTTCTCACCAACACCCAACGACGTCAGAATGCTCCGCACGTCTGCGGCCTGCTCTTCGCTGCCTTCATGCGAAATATCACGTACATGGACGATTAGATCAGCGGCAAGTACTTCTTCTAGCGTCGCACGAAACGACGCGACAAGCTCGGTTGGCAGATCAGAAATAAATCCAACCGTGTCTGAAAGAATAACCTGCGGCCCATCGGGCAATTCAACCGCGCGCATTGTCGGATCAAGCGTCGCAAAGAGCATGTCTTTGGCAAAGACCTCAGCCCCCGTAAGTTTGTTGAACAACGTCGACTTACCCGCGTTTGTATAGCCAACGAGGGCGACAATCGGGAACGGCACTTTGGCGCGTGCTTCTCGGTGCAACGCGCGGGTTTTCACGACTTTCGACAGTTTTCGACGCAAACGCACAAGCTGGTCATCAATGGCACGGCGATCAGATTCGATCTGTGTTTCACCCGGACCGCCGACAAAGCCAAGCCCGCCACGCTGGCGTTCCAAGTGGGTCCAAGCCCTTACCAGACGCGTGCGTTGATAGCTAAGCGCTGCCATTTCGACCTGCAACACACCCTCGGAGGTGCGCGCACGATCCGAGAAGATCTCTAGGATCAGGCCGGTCCGATCCAGCAGCTTCACGCCCCAAGCTTTCTCAAGATTGCGCTGTTGGACTGGCGTTACAGGGCCGTCGATCAGAACCAGATCAATCTCGTGTTCATCAAACACATTGTGCAGTTCTTCGATTTTTCCCTTACCAAACAACATTCCTGCATGTGCCTTGGGTAAACGCACAATCGTCTCACCAAACACTTCCAACCCGGGCAATGCTTCAGCCAAGGCGACAGCCTCCGCCAAAGCGGGTTCAGGCAAACGCCTGTCATTGTTGCTTTTGATGTCAGGGTGCAGGACCCATGTGCGGGTCACCGACGGATCATGCCCCATCAGTTTGCGTCTTCGCCCTCATACAGAGAGATAGGCTGGCTTGGCATGATCGTTGAAATCGCATGCTTATAGACCAGCTGAGACTGCCCATCGCGGCGCAAAAGGACACAAAAGTTGTCAAACCACGTGATCACACCTTGAAGCTTCACACCGTTGATCAAAAAGACCGTGACGGGAACTTTGGTTTTGCGAACATGGTTGAGGAATGCGTCTTGCAGATTTTGTCTATCAGTGGCCATTGGGACATGCCTTTTTTCTTGTGTTATTATTTTTGGGCGCAGCAATACGCGCGAGGCGTCTCACGCGAACCATAATAGCAAAAGTATGTCGCCTTGAGCGCTGAGTTTCCAGCGCTTTTTTGTACCAAGTCTGATTATCTGCGTATGTGCGTTATCGTCGCCAAAGGTCTGGCGTCAAAAGCGCGATGATTGCAAGGGTTTCGAGGCGCCCCAAAACCGTAGCGGCGGCAAAGCACAGCTTTGCGCCTGTAGAGAGTTCGGTCAGTAATATTTGCTCGGGCGCGGCCACATCAAGCAAGGGGCCAGTGGTAGACAGCGCCGCGACGGACATGATCAAAGCATCCGCAAAGCTCGCTCCAAATCCGGTTAAAGCTAACGTGACGACAGCCAGTGACATGGCAAACAGCATGAAAAAGATCCAAGCTGTGTACGCTCCTTGGCGACGGATGCGACGATTACCGGCACCTTTGCCGCTCACAGATGACGGATGGATCAGCTTTTGCATCTCGCGCAGGCCATTCAGATATAGCGTAAAGACCCGCAGTAGTTTCACTCCACCCGCAGTCGTCGCCACACCGCCGCCCATCAAAGCAAGCCCCATCAAGATCAACCCGGGCGTCGCGAGCCCTGACCAATCTTGAGCACCGCTCCATTCGGAACTGACAAACCCTGTTGTTGTCAGGAACGATAGAACAGTAAACATGCCGCCCCAGAGCGCCTTGAGTCCAAGCCAGATGTTGTCTTCTTCATTCACCTCAAAGGCACCCAGCCAGTGACGCATAAACAGCAAAAACGGCACGCCGAGCACTAAGATGATTCCAATACGAAACTCGGCATCCTCATGCAGACCGCGCGTTTTGCCTGTGATGGTATCCGTCGAAAATGTCAGCCGCGAGAGCGCGAACAATAAGAATACAAAAATCAAAAACTCTGCCGCGACGGCGTTGGTGCTTTCCTCAATACCACCGGATCCTGAAATCCCGCTTGTCGACAATGTCGCCATCGCATGCATCAAGCTCTGCAAAGGTGTATCGCCCGACAGGATCAAACAAAACCAGAGCGTGGCTGTCAGACCCGCATAAATCGGAAAGAACAGCTTTGCAGCACGTATCAAACGCTGACCGGGAGACGCCGCGCGCATGTCAAAGCGGCGCAAACCACCTTGCCCTGGCTCCGCGCTGGTCGTGACTTCAAATCCTCCCAAATTCAGCGGTGCTAGAATCGCAGCTGCTGCGATCCACATCAAAAGTCCACCAAACCAGGCAACCATGCCACGCCACAAATGCAGACTGTCGGGCAAACGCGTGTGATCAGGGAACAGCGTGGCACCCGTTGTTGTGATAGACGAAACCATTTCGAAATAGGCATTCACAAAACTGGTTGTGCGCAGCGCTTCGTAGAAAGGCACAGCAAGGATCACAGGCAACACGGCAAAAACCGCGAACAATGCTAAAAGGTGCTCCAGCGCGTTGCTATGAGATGGGCGCCCGGACAGAGCGACGCCGATCAACGCGCAAAGCATTAATCCCAACGTGGCAGAATAAAAGAAGCTGCGCGCGACATGAAACGCCTCTTGGCTCAGCGCATGGATCGCAGGGATATACATCGACAGCAGTGCAATCATGATGAAAATCAGGAAAACCGGTAGCTGCAGGATACGCTCAAGCATGAGAGCGGCTCAGAAGAAATCGATGGAGACTTGAAGCAAACGCTCCACCTCTGGCACATCTGCACTCATCGTGAAAAGCGCGATCACATCACCTTCTTCGATACGCAGTTTGCCAGTTGGCCGCAGCAACTTCCCATCCTTGAGAATGCCGCCCACAAGCACGCCTTCAGGGAAATCCACATCGCGGATCAATTGTCCGGCCAGCGGTGAGGTCGAGAGCACTTCAGCCTCAATCATTTCCGCCTCGGCATCACCTATCGAGTAAACCGAACGCACACGACCATGGCGGATGTGGCGCAAAATCGAACTCACAGTAGTCGCACGCGGGTTGATATATGCGTCAATGCCAAGCGGTCCCATCAAGGGCACAAGCGTTGGATCATTGATGAGTGCCACAGCCATCGGACAGCCCGCGGCTTTGGCGCGTACTGCTGCAAGCATGTTGGTTTTGTCGTCATCGGTCACAGCCAAAACAGCGTCCGCGCGATCGATATTCGCTTCGCTGAGCAATGCCCGATCAAGCCCGTCACCGTGCAAAACAATCGTGCGTTCCAACGCATCAGCGGCGAATTCAGCGATACTGCGATTTTTTTCAATAATTTTCGCGCGTACACGGGTCGTACGTTTTTCGAGGGCCTGCGCAACGGCAAGCCCGACATTTCCACCACCAATCAACACCACACGTTCTTGGGTGCGATGGGTTTTGCCGAAGATTTCCATCGTGCGGCCAACATCATCCACATGGCAAAAAATGTAGCATTGATCGCCGACAAAGAGCTGATCTTGTGCTTCGGGCGCAAAAAGAGTGCCTTCGCGCCTTACTCCCACAACGATCGAGCGCAGCGTTGAGAACAGATCCGTCAATTGGCGCAAAGGCGTATTGATAACTGGACAATTCTCTTCAATCTCCAGGCCAAGCAACTGGGCTTTGCCGTCGAAAAAGGTCTCGGTGTCAAACGCTGAGGGTGCTGAAAGCCGCTGCAAAGCAGCATCCGCGACTTCCTTTTCAGGACTGATCACAACATCAATCGGCATGTGATCGCGGCGGTAAAGATCGGAATAAATCGCGTCCAGATAAGACTGGCTACGCAAACGCGCAATCTTGCGCGGGATTGAAAACACAGAGTGCGCAACCTGACACGTGACCATATTCACTTCATCAGAATGGGTCGCTGCGATAATCATATCGGCATCACGTGCACCTGCTTTGGACAAGATGTCAGGATAGCTCGCGAAACCCGCAATGCCCTGAACGTCCAATGAATCCGTTGCACGACGCACCAGCTCGGCGTTGTTATCAACCACCGTCACGTCGTTACGCTCACCGGAAAGATGTCGCGCGATCTGCCAGCCAACCTGACCAGCACCGCAAATAATGACCTTCATGTTCGGCCTCTGCTGAACTCACGTTTGACTTGCATGACAGAGACGCTCAAAACCGTCAATGCCGCTCTCTCGCTTCATCTTTCCAAATAAACTTAACCTTGCAGCCCTTAGGCTGCTCAAACAAGCGCGCCTGAAAGGCGCTCAATCAGGTCGGTGATCAAAGCCTTAGCGTGCCTCTTCTTCCTCGATTTGTGCAACACGTGCGCCTGCTTTGTTCGTGGTCACAACGCCCAACGACTTTAATTTGCGGTGCAGTGCAGAGCGCTCCATCCCGACAAAGTTCGCAGTGCGCGATATATTGCCGCCAAAACGATTGATCTGGGTAAGCAAATATTCGCGTTCAAACGCTTCTCGCGCTTCGCGAAGCGGCAATGTCGCTAGTGAACCCGACAAAACAACGCGCCCTTCTTCATCGCTCGAGTGCTGCTCGTTGGGCAGTTCTTTCGCTTCGATTGGGCCTGTACCATCGCCGAGGATCAAGACGCGTTCCACGAGGTTTTTCAACTGACGTACGTTTCCGGGCCAAACCATTGTTTGCATCAAAGCCGCGGCTTCATCAGAAAATTCACGCGCGCTCAGGCCTTGGCTCTTGTTGCACTCCGCAATGAAATGCGCGCCAAGAAGCGGAATGTCTTCGCGACGCTCCTCCAAAGATGGCACAGGGATTGGCACCACGTTCAAGCGATGAAACAACTCTTGACGGAAACGGTCCGCGTCAATTTCTGCCTCCAGATCTCGGCTGGTTGACGATATGACCCGCAAATCCACACGGACCTTGTCAGATCCACCAACGCGCGTGAATTGTTGATCCACAAGCACGCGCAAAATCTTGCCTTGCGTGCCCAGCGGCATATCCGCGACCTCGTCGAAATAGATCACGCCACCATTGGCTTGCTCTAGCAAGCCGGGTTGCACGCCGTTATCTTTGCCTTCCCGACCAAACAGCACTTCCTCCATGCGATCAGGCTCCACACCTGCGCAATTCACCGTCACAAACGGCGCATCCGCACGGTTTGAATTCGCGTGGATATAGCGCGCGGCGACTTCTTTGCCTGAGCCAGCAGGTCCACGCAAAAGCACGCGACCGTTGGATTTGGTAACCTTGTCAAGCTGCGAGATGAGCGTTCGGAATGAGGCACTATCACCGATCATTTCCGTACTTGGCGCATCACGGCGTTTAAGCGATTGGTTCTCATGGCGCAAACGCGAGGTTTCCATCGCACGGCGTATCACCACCAAAAGCTGATCAATATTGAACGGCTTTTCGATAAAGTCGTAAGCCCCCTGTTTGATGGCAGCGACCGCAATCTCGATATTGCCATGACCTGAAATGATCACCACAGGCACATCTGGATGATCCTTTTTGATCACCTTTAGAATGTCGATGCCATCCATCGAGCTGTCTTTGAGCCAGATGTCGAGGATCATCAGCGCGGGTTGTTCTTTGGCCACTTGCGCCATGCACTCGTCCGACGTTCCCGCAAGTCGTGTCGTGAAACCTTCGTCTTCTAGGATATCCGAAACCAGTTCTCGGATATCGCGTTCATCATCCACAATTAGAATGTCGCCCATCATTCTCTCCACCATTTAACGTTTTGTTGTTGTTTCAAGACCCTGCGTCCTCCGCATTCAAAATCGGCAAGCGCACCACTGCCATCGCACCGGCTTGGCCTTTCCCATTCATCAAAGGCGCATCGGTTAGAACCAATGAACCTCCGTGTTCTTCGATAATCTTTTTCACGATCGGTAGACCCAACCCCGTGCCTTTGTCGCGTGTCGTCACATAAGGCTCGAACAAGCGCCCGCGATCTTCGGGCAAGCCGATACCGCTGTCTGCGATCTGGATAAGTGCCACATTTGCATCCTGTGTAAGTGAGATAGACACTTTACGCACAACATCCGCGTCACCATGTTTCTCGACATAGCTTTCGATTGCTTCGCCTGCGTTTTTGATCAGATTGGTCAGCGCTTGATTGATCATTGTCGCATCAAACTCTGCAGTAAACTCACCCACTGGCAGCGTCACATCAAAGGACACATCAGGCTGCCCAACCTCTTGCAGCAGTGCCGCATCACGCACCATTTGCGTCAAATCCCCTGTACGGCGATCCGGTTCCGGCATGCGTGCAAACTTACTGAACTCATCCACAATTCGCCGTAGATCGCCTGTTTGACGAATGATCACGCCTGTCATCTGTTCAAGCTTTTCGGCGTCATCCCCAACTTGGGACATGAATTTGCGTTGAATACGCTCAGCCGAGAGTTGGATTGGGGTTAGCGGGTTCTTGATCTCATGCGCAATACGTCGCGCCACATCGCCCCAAGCGGCCATGCGCTGAGCGGTGACCAGATCGGTCACATCATCAAAGGCGACAACATAGCCCTCTAACGTGCCATCATCGCGAAAACGTCGTGAAACGCGCACGAGTAAGTTCTCAAGCTGACCATCACGGCTGACTTTTACCTCGCTTTGTGCAGTGATCAATTGACCTGTGCGCAGCTTTTCGAGCAAGGGGCCAAATTCCGGCACAGCGACCGAAAGCGCCATGTCCTGACGATCTTCGTGCCATCCCAGCAGGCGTTCTGCAGATCGGTTCACAAAAGAAATGCGCCCGTCCTCATCAAGCCCAACCACGCCAGACGTCACCGAGGAAAGCACAGAATCAAACATGCGACGGCGACGCTCAGTCTGTCGGTTGTTTTCCATCAACGTGTCGCGCTGGCCCTTCAACTGCCGTGTCATCTGGTTGAAGTAACGTCCAAGCATCGCGATTTCATCATCGCCCTCTTCTTCAAGCACCTGTACGTCCAGATTGCCGCTCCCCACGCGCTGCGCCGCCCCCGCGAGGCGGCCCACAGGACGCGATAAACGTTCCGCGAACCAGAGCCCAAGCCAGACCGCAGCAAGAATCAGAATCACCGCAAAACCGAGATAAATAAGCCCGAACTCAAAGAGACGGCGTCCCCGTTCGCTTTCTTGTTGTTGATAAAACAACGCAGTTTCTTGAGTTTCATCCAGCAATTTAAGCAGATCGCCATCCACATCGCGGCTCACATATAGATATTCGTCGAGATACCCAGTCAGGTGCACCAAAGCGCGAAACTCGTTATTTTCCCAATCTTTGATAATGACGAGCCCGTTTTCGCGCGCGGCCTTCAGCTGGATCGGGGCAAGTTCATCGAAATCAAACAAATAGGACCGCTCGCCACGCGCTTGCACAGTGCCTGTGCCATCCACCACGAATGCTTCGCGCAGGCCGCGTTGGATCTGCAATTGGCCATCAACCAGCACTTCGCGCATGCTTGCTGTAAAGGAAAAACGAACTTCTCCGCGCCGCGCGTTCAGATAAGCTGCAAGCGCCTCCGCATCTTGTGTCAAATCACCGCGCTGTTCGGTTTCATAAGCTTGCGCCGCAGCTAAAGAGTTGCCCACAACACGTTGAACACGCTGCGAAAACCATGCCTCTAGACCCATATTGATCGTCAAGCCCGCAAAGATCGCAACGGTGACGGTCGGTATAAGCGCCATCAATGCAAACACACCTGTGAGGCGCAGGTGAAGCCGTGATCCCGCCGAACGCGCCCGTCGCGCCGCGATCATCTGCGCTACGCGTTGTAAAACCAAGGCGGCAACAACCAGAACATAGACCAGATCAAGCAGCAGTACGAAACGCAGCGCTGGTCCACCAACGTTTTGATCAAGCGGGCCAAGGACCAAAAACGTGGCCAATGCCAGCACAGGACCTAACAGTACCACGCCAAGCGTGATCGCATTTTGAACACGGCGCTGCCGACGCAGATGCGATAGACGCACCCACAAAGACAGCTTTGCTCGCCGCTCCGCTTTTAGCGGTGCAGGCTCTGTAATAGGCTGGCTCACGCGCTGCCCTCGATCTTTGGAAGCATTTGCTCCACCGCCAAATTCTGTGGCTCTCGTTGCGCATTCGCTCATGGAAAATTTCGGAGCGATGCGTATGGGCCACGTTTATGTTGCGGTTTTACATCAATTTGCGGCGCCGTGTCACGCGAATATCGAGGTCAGTTATCTTCTTACGCAAGGTATTGCGGTTAATACCTAACAAATCAGCACATTTAGCCTGATTTCCACCTGTCGCTTCGAGCGATATTTCTATCAAAGGTTGCTCAAACTCGCGCAAAATGCGGGCATAAATGCCAGCGGGTGGCAAAGATCCGCCGTGCAAATCGAAATATCGGCGCAAATGACGCTCAACAGAGGCTGACAGTTTCTCGGTCGAATTGCCGCCTGTTAGTACAGGTTCAAGGTCTGGCTGATTGCCCAGAACGGCCTCAATTTCGCTACGTGTGATTTCGTCAGTGCGCGCGTTCAAACCAAGGCGACGCATTGCGTTTTCAAGCTGACGTACATTGCCGGGCCATGTGTAGTCATGCACGATCTTGCGGGCATCTGCCCCAAGCTTGCGAGGGGCGCTGTTCTCAAATTCTGACTTGCTCAGAAAATGCGCGGCCAGCAATTCGATATCATCCACCCGTTCGCGCAAAGCTGGAACATTCAAAGCCGCGCCATCAAGGCGGTAGTAGAGGTCTTGGCGCAAAGCGCCGCTTTCTAGGCGGCTTGAGAGGTCAACAAGCGAGGTCGCCAGAAAACGTGGCACATGTTCGCCAGGCGAATCCATCATCCGAACAAGTCGCGCTTGGGCCTCAAGATCAATGTCAGCGATCTCCTCGATCAAAAGCGTGCCGCCTTTCACGCGTGCCAAAACGCGTGCGGGCCCTTCGATATCTTGCAAATCTGCCGTGGTGACGGCAATGAATGGCAAAGTGCGACGATCAGAGAAATCGTGGATCGTGCGTGCAATCGCTGTCTTGCCCGTGCCGGATTCACCCGTGATTAGCACAGGAATATCGGTGTTCATCACCCGCGCGATCAAGGAATAGAGCTCTTGCATGACAGGGGTTTTGCCAACCAACGGTAAATCATCGCCCGAACCACGTTCATCAGGTGACGCTTTTGACGAGGTTCCACGCGTCTCTAACGCACGCGCGGTGCGTTTCATCAAATCGGGCAGATCAAATGGTTTGGGCAAATAGTCGTATGCGCCGACTTCAGTCGCTTTGATCGCGGTCATGATCGTGTTTTGCGCTGAAATAATGATGACAGGCAGGCCCGGTCGATCTTGCTGGATCTTTGGCAGCATTTCGAGCCCGTTGCCATCAGGCATCATCACATCCGAAATCACCACATCACCGCGTCCTTCAGCGACCCATCGCATGAGTGTGGTCAGCGAAGAGGTGGCGTGCACTTTGCACCCTGCCCGCGTCAGCGCTTGCGTCAAAACTGTGCGAATTGTCCGATCGTCATCAGCGACGAGAACTGTGCCGTCCATTACGCGGTATCCTTGTTTTGTGAGGGTGTTTCAGTGGCCATAGGAAGCGAAAGGCGGAAAACAGTGCGTCCTGGAGTTGAGTCCACCGCGACCCATCCACCATGATCCGCGATAATTTTCGACACCAAAGCAAGCCCGAGCCCTGTGCCGTTTTCGCGCCCTGACACGAACGGATCAAATACGTTCTCCGCCAGCTCAGGCGGCAAACCAGGACCATCGTCAATCACTTCTATCTGCAACGGCAAAGCCCGACTGTCCCCACCGGAACGGCGCAGGCTGTAGGAATGTTCGAAAAACGTGCGCAGCTTAATGGTGCCACCCGCGTCAGGCGCCGCCTCTGAAGCGTTCTTGAGCAAGTTCAGAATGACTTGCAGCAATTGATCCTTGTCCACATGCGCATGCGGCAGCGAGGGGTCGTAATTTTCTAGGATCGTCATCCGCGCGCCAACACCAAGCAAGGTCGAGCGCCGCGCGCGATCCAGCACATCATGCAAGTTAACGCTGCCCAAATCCGGTGCACGCAGATTGCCGAATTGCTCAACCTGATCGAGCAGCTTTACGATGCGACGGGATTCCTCGACGATGAGATCCGTCAGTTCCAAATCTTCGCTAGGCAAGTTCATCGACAGGAGTTGCGCCGCACCTGTGATACCCGCCAGTGGGTTCTTGATCTCATGGGCCAGCATTTCCGCCATGCCAATTGCAGACTTCGCGGCTGATTTGACGCCTTCGCTTTGGCTGAGACGCCCGGCCAATTCGCGTGGTGAGATCATCAAAATCATCGTGCCCGCAAAGCCTGCAAGTGGTGCGATCTGCAACGTACATTGCAATGGCGCGCGATCGCCTGTGCCTACATCAATGTCGTTCACAAACAACGGTGACATGTTGGTGCGCGCGCGGCTCAACGCTTGCTCGATGGGCGCATCAACGGCCAGTTTGTCCCAGATTGGCGTGCCCATGAGCGCTTTGGCCGAAGAATTGAAGAACCCTTCAGCGGCAGGATTAATGTCCGATATTTTGTCGTCTTTGTCGATCAAAACAGTCGCGACAGGCATCGACATCCAAAGCGTTGCGTCAGTGTTCATGCGGCAACCTCTTGATTTTGTGCAGGGTCGAGTGCTGCACCAAGCAACGCCATCACGTCGCTTGAAGTGCGCGTTGTCAGAACTTTTTTGCGCAGTGCCGGCAATGTGGCGACGCCGTCCATATACCAACCCAAATGCTTGCGCGCGACGCGGCTGCCAAGCTCTTCGCCGTAAAAATCCAGCATCGCCGCGTAGTGCCCTTGCACCATTTCAACGAGCGCTTGTCCCTCAGGAATACTCGGCTTTGGCAGGCCGTAAAGGTCAGCGGCGATCTGTGCCAAGGCCCAAGGACGCCCTTGAGCACCCCGCCCGATCATCACGCCATCCGCACCGCTCAACTTCAATGCTTGGCGCGCTGTTGCTGCGTCAACGATGTCACCATTGGCGATGACGGGAATTTTGACCGCATCCTTGATCGCGTGGATAGCACTCCAATCCGCTTGACCTTTGTAAAATTGACAACGGGTTCTGCCATGGATTGTTAACATTTTGATACCGGCGGCTTCGGCACGCACCGCCAGCTCTGCGGCATTCATCAGATGTTCATCCCAACCAAGGCGGGTTTTTAACGTCACAGGCAGGTCAACCGCTGCAATAACCGTTTCGATCAAGCCCAAAGCGTGATCCAAGTCTTTCAATAGCGCAGAGCCTGAGTAGCCGTTGGTCACTTTTTTCGCAGGGCAACCCATATTGATGTCGATGAGCTGTGCGCCGTTCCCAGCCGCCATTTTCGCAGCTTCACCCATCCAATAGGCATCGCGCCCTGCGATCTGAACCGATGTATTCACAGCGCCAAATCCCAGCTCCGCTTTCTCGCGCACACCCGGTTTGGCCTGCACCATTTCTTGGCTGGCAACCATTTCACTGACAACCAAACCTGCGCCGAAAGAGCTCACCAGATTGCGAAACGGCAGGTCTGTAATGCCTGCCAACGGCGCCAGCAAAACTGGTGGTGAAAGGGGCAATTCGCCTATGTGAAGCTTTGGTGTCATAAATCTCGCATATCGTGGGTTTTCAAAGGGCTCAATGATCTGGTGGGTAAATAATTGGCAAAAACCAGCAAGCGCTTATTTTTTAATCAAATACAGCTGTGATTGCGCCGATCTGATGCGTTGTCTATGAAGAAATTATGAAAACGACAAAGCAAAATATGCAGATCGCCGCCGTCATTGTCGCCGCTGGTCGCGGCACGCGTGCGGGGGGCGAAATCCCGAAGCAATGGCAAGAGGTTGGCGAACATTCGGTCGCCGCTTGGAGCTGCGCACGGTTTCGCTCTCGTGCTGATATTGCTGAGATTATCTTGGTCATTCACCCAGACGATCGGGTTTTTGCACAAAGTATTAAAGGGGTTACGCTGGTTCATGGCGGTGCAACGCGCGACGGGTCTGTTCATAATGGTCTCAAGGCGCTTGCTGCGGACATAACGCATGTTTTGATCCATGATGTGGCACGCTGCACGGTCTCAGATCGGGTTATCGATGGTGTTATTGACGCGCTCCAGACGGCCGATGGCGCGGCACCTGCACTGCCTGTGAGTGATGCGCTTTGGATTGGTGCAGATTGCAAAGTCAGCGGCACGCAGGATCGCACAGGCCTGTTTCGCGCCCAAACGCCGCAGGGGTTTGCGCTTCGTGCGATCCTAAACGCACACGGCGCACATCAAGGCGGTGCTGCGGATGATGTAGAGGTCGCGCGCAGCGCAGGACTTGACGTGGTGATCACTGAGGGCGATGAAAACAACCTAAAGATAACGATGCCCGACGATTTCGCGCGGGCTGCTAAAATACTGGAGCAAAGAGTGGATATTCGTCTGGGCAACGGCTTTGATGTACATGCGTTCGAGGATGGCGATCATGTTATTCTTTGTGGCGTAAAAGTGCCTCATAACAAAGCCTTGAAAGGTCATTCTGACGCTGATGTCGGGATGCACGCGGTGACGGATGCGATTTATGGCGCGCTTGGAGACGGCGATATAGGCCAGCATTTCCCGCCCTCTGATCCACAATGGAAAGGTGCCGCAAGCGAGATTTTCCTGCGCCATGCGGTTGATTTGGCCGCATCCCGTGGTTTCACAATTTCGAACGTTGATTGCACATTGATTTGCGAACAACCAAAGATCGGCCCGCATGCAGGCACAATGAAAGACACCATGGCAGCGCTGCTTCAGATCACCCCAGATCGCGTGTCCGTCAAAGCAACCACGAGCGAACGCCTCGGATTTACAGGGCGCGAGGAAGGAATCGCAGCCCTCGCCACGGCAACATTGGTGGCAAAATGAATTTACTCGCGCGTCTTATCGGAACGGTTTTCTATGTGGGTTACATGAAGCCTGCTCCGGGCACTTGGGGCTCTCTGATTGCATTGCCGTTGGGCTTTTTGATCTTTCAAATTGGTGGCATCTGGTTGTTTTTGTTCGCAATCATCATTGGCTTTTTCAAAGGCTGGTGGGCGACACAGCAGATGACCAAGGGGCGTGAAAATCATGATCCCTCGGAGATTGTCGTCGACGAAGTTGTGGGCCAATGGATTGCGATTGCACCGGTTTTTTACGCTGCATGGCGCCTTGAGATTGATGTGACTCTGCTCTGGCCTGGCTGGTTGGCAGCGTTCTTGTTGTTCCGCGCGTTCGATATTTTCAAGCCTTGGCTTGTGGGTTGGGCAGATCGGCGCGATGACGCGCTTGGCGTGATGCTTGATGATGTGATTGCAGGGATCTTTGCGGCGATCACAGTTTTGATCTTAGCTGCGTTTTTCCATCTGGTGATATGTGAGCTTTAGCCGTGCAAGTCCTTGATATTGCGAAGCAACGCGGCGTTTGCATTGTCACGGCTGAGAGCTGCACAGGTGGCATGATTGCTGCTGCTTTGACAGATATCGCAGGCAGTTCTGCGGCATTTGATCGTGGGTTCGTCACCTACACCAATGATGCCAAGCGCGAGATGCTTGACGTGCAAAGTGCGACCTTGGACGCCTTTGGAGCTGTCAGCGAAGAGACCGCGCGAGAAATGGCGATTGGTGCGCTCAGCAACTCCAACGCTCAGATTGCTTTGTCTGTGACGGGCATCGCAGGTCCGGGCGGGTCGGATTTCAAACCAGAAGGACGTGTCTGTTTTGGGCTGTGTTATTCAGGAAGCACACATACTGAAACATTAGAGTTCGGAGCGCTTGGGCGTGCAAATGTGCGCGACGCGGCACGTGATCATGGTTTGCGCATGATTCTTCGAGCGCTTTCTTCGACTGCCTGATTTTTAAGCAATACGGCAGCCACTGCGCTCAAACTTAGTGCAGTTGGCGATTTGCTGCATTTTTTAGCGTGTATTTGCGCATTAGCCACTTTTTCAAGCAGTCTTGCGCGCGCAAACAGCTTTTCAACGTCAATT
>Ga0206127_1002729_pt1 | contig 17108 bp, 23 predicted proteins | sample Helgoland_Spring_6_FD_148646 | JGI IMG/M metagenome (GOLD analysis project Ga0206127, IMG submission 148646) | Pelagic subsurface seawater microbial communities from Kabeltonne, Helgoland, North Sea - Helgoland_Spring_Bloom_20160419_1 | ecosystem: Environmental > Aquatic > Marine > Epipelagic ...
CAGAAGCATCCCACACCAAAGTTTGACTATTAGTATCTCCATAAAGTTTAAGGTCATGACCTGCCTCATTTGCACCTATAGTTAAATTACCATCTATAGTTTTATTTCCTGCAGTTAAAGCAGTAGCAGTTGCAGCATTACCCGTACAAGAACCTGATGACCCTGAAGTATTACCAGTTACGTTTCCTGTTACACTAGCGTTTAATGTATTAGCTACTGTTGTATTGCCTGAGCTGTCAAAAGTTATACAAACTGTACCGTCATCATCTTTGATGTCGTTACCTTTTACTGTAAGATCCCCATCTATAGATAAGTTACCATCTTTATCTATTGTAGCTACTTCGGCTGTAGACTGAACTGTACTTCCCGACGATCCTGCAACGCTTGAATGAAACTCTATAGACCCTCCAGCAGCGTTACCTGTTGCAGCTCCTGCTGTTAAAATTAAATTTCCTCCAACAAGATTTGAACCAGAACTAGGTGCTTTAGATACTTCAGCGGCTTCAGTGTTGGGAAGACCAATAACTAGTGTAGATGTATCCGAAAGTGAACTAGTAAAAGTAAGTCCACCTTCAGCAACAATACCATTAGTTCCGTTACCTGTTAAAACACAGTCTGCTGTTAAAGAAACAACTCCAGTACCCCCATTACCCACAGGCAGGGTTCCTGTAATGTCTGCTGCTAAATCAATAGCGTTTCGAGTAATCTCTTGTCCCGATATAGTTATGTAGTCTGGAGTTCCAGCTAGAGTTACGTTGGTAGAGTTGTCAGTACCTGCTGCGTCAACTCCAAGAGCTGATCTTGCTGCTGAAGCTGTTGTTGCTCCAGTACCACCCTTAGACAAAGGTACTGTATCAGAAAGAGTAGACCCTGCTGCTGTTACTGTTATAGGTGCAGTACCATTAAAATCAACTCCATTAATTGCTCTAGCAGTTTCTAATGCTGTAGCTGTAGCTGCGTTTCCAGTGGTATCTTGATTAAGGGTTCCTACCGTAAAATCTAAAGTTCCATCACCGTCTTGATAAGCAACTGTAATGCCAGACTCTGTATTGCTTGTTACCATAGCACCTACTAAGTCTTGAATGTCTTCGTCGGTATGACCACCATTAGCACTAAGCTCTATTTCTGAAACCTCGTTACTTTTGTAGTACAGCTTTCCGTCGGCAGACTTAGTATATATAACACCACCCTTACCATCCGCAGGGGTTCCTGGGGCAGCAGAGCTTTCGTTGGTTCTAAGTGCGTCTGCTTTTATGTCTCCATAAAAATCAAAAAGGCTACGTCCTAGTAGCCCTTTCTTAAACACCTTCATTACCCTAGCTCCGTAATCAGTGACTACCTCACCTATGCTATTAATTAGGGATGATTTCATTTATATTACTTTTTCTTCTTTACGGTCTTTACCTTATCTTCTTTCATTTTAGTGCTGTACTTTTTACCTTGCCAAGTAAACTCGTCTTTACCGAAACGCTTCGCAGCTTTAAAAGCAGTACCGAAGTCAGATGAAAGACCACCTTTAGCAACGTTACCACCCATGTCTCCTAGGTATGTTTGTCTCTCTTCATCCCACACGTAAGTAACACCATTTTCGGTGTATCGTTTAGGCTTACCACCTAGCTTGCCGCCATCCTGAGCGTAACCCATTTTATTCCTTACTCCTGTAGGAAGTTTAGATAAACCTTTGTTATCTTTTGGAACTGCTTTAAGGGAAGATCCTTTTTCAGCCTTCTTTACAGCTCTAACCGTTTTCTTTGTACCGTCTTTCATTGTTCTAATATAAGTTTCGCCAGGCTTGGCTGCTGCTGCAGCTTTCCTATTAGCTATTGTTATTTCGTTTTGTTTAGATATAGATTTTTTCTTCTTAATGTCAGCTTTAACTGCTTTTACCTTAGCAGCCTTATCTACAGGGGTAGATACCTTATAAGAAGTACCAGAGGTAGATTTTTGATTTTGAGCCCTTCGGGCTTTAGCAGCTTCAACTCTTTGTAGCCTTTCTTCACTAGACATCTTTCGATACTTTCGAGCTTGTCGTCTAGCAGCTCTTTTCCTCATTCTTATTGGACTTGCCATATTATATTTCTTCGGTCCCTTCAAGGACATTATAAAATTTATTTACCAATCTTCTAGCCTTGCTAGTAACCCTGTATTTATTGGGCTTATGAGAGTTCCAGGCCCTTTTTTCAAAGCAAAACACGTAATCTCTTTTTACCATCTCAGGAAACTTAGTATCGTTAAAGTCTTTACTGACAAACATACTCTCCCTTACGTATCTTTTTGTAAACGAGCCGTTTTCGTCATTTATAAACAACAAGAACATAAGTTGGTTATCTGAGAGATTATATTTCCTTTTGAAGGAGTATATAGTATCTCCCACATATTTAAGGTAATTTCTCATTTTCTTGGATTAAATTATTACAAAGGTAACATTTTTATGGTAATTAAAAAATTATTGCTACATTTGCATATAACAATTTTTTAAAAAATACAATAATATTATGGCTTTATCAGGAACAAAATACGAAATGGCTCAACTTGGTCAGTTTGGATCTATATTTACAGACGGAACAGGTGCTGTTGCGGCTCCTACAAATTACATTATCTGTGCTATTACTGTTTTATCTGCGGCTACATTTACAGAACTAACAGTAGAAGACTCTGCTGCAAATACAATGTTCGCTACAGGAGATGGTGCTGCACACAATGAAAGCACAGGGTCAGAAACTGCAGACCAAGGGTCTGGTGGTTTAGTAATTGCAGATAATGACTCGTTTCCAGCAGCAGTTACCGTATACGGAAGGTATACAGGATTTACTTTAGCTGGTGGATCTGTTATAGCATATCTAGCACCTAAGCACTAAGATAATGAATATCTTTAAAGACGATAACGACTGGAATGAGAAGGCTATTGTAGGCTTTGTAGCTTTTGCTATCATGTGCCTTATAATGATAGCTGACCTAACGGCGGTGTGGTTTGGTAAAGACTTTATGATAAACGAGCACGTATACGACTCCTTCGTTTGGGTTGTGTTGGGCTCGTTTGGTATTTCTGGGGTAGAAAAATTTTCAAAGAAATAAGATATGGCTAAAGCAGTTAAAAAGACAAAGGGTTTAACAGACAGGCAAAAAGAAGTTATGAAGAAACATTCAGTTCATCATACTAATAAACACATGGCTTCTATGAAAAAAGCAATGCTATCTGGTAAAACCTTTACTCAAGCTCACAAAATAGCAATGAAACAAGTTGGAAAATAATGCATAAAGGTTGTACTTGTAAAGCTGTAAAGCGAAAGAAGAAAGGCAAGAAAGTGAAGACCATGAAAAAAGGTGGGTCTATAAAGGATGCTTGCTACCACAAGGTAAAGGCAAGTTACAAAGTATTCCCTAGTGCTTACGCTTCTGGAGCTATAGCTAAGTGTAGAAAGAAAAAAGGATAGTAGTGGCAGTTAGAAAGACACAAGCAGGACTAAATCTTAAACGATGGTTTAAGGAAAAGTGGAAAGACGAGAAAGGAAACGTTTGTGGCTCTTCTAAGAATAAGGCTATTAAAAAGTGTAGACCTACTAAAAAAGTTTCCTCTAAAACTCCTGTAACGTGGAAAGGCGTTGGACCTAGAAAGTCTGCAGTAGTAGCTCAGAAAAAAGCTGTAGGCATGGGAGGGAAAACAAAAGCAATACGCAAAAGTAAAAAGTAATGGCTAAAGCGATACGAAAAACAACAACAGGTAAAGGTGCTAATTACAGATCTACAAAGTCTGGAGCTGGTATGACTAATAAAGGAGTCGCTGCTTACAGGCGTGCAAATCCTGGTAGTAAACTTAAAACAGCCGTAACAGAAGATAAACCTACAGGAAAAAGAGCAGGAAGGAGAAAATCCTACTGTGCTAGATCTTTAGGTCAGTTAAAAAGAAGTAGTCAGAAGACTCAGAACGATCCTAACTCAAGGATACGCCAAGCAAGGCGACGATGGAAATGCTAAGAAAAACAATGCAATAATGGGAATAAAGATTAATGAGAATACAAGTATAAGTTTTGATATTAAAAGCTTAAGTGTAATAGCAGTAGGCTTATCTATCATAATAGGAATGTGGTTTACGCTTCAAAACGATATAGCTGAAGCTAAGGAGTTACCTAAACCTTTAGATCCTGTAATTACAAGGATGGAGTTCGACATGAAGGATCAACTTATTAGGCAGACTATTATGTCTACTCAAGAAGACGTTCAAGAAATTAAAGATGATATTAAACTTATTAAAGAGAAGTTATATGAATAAAAGCCTTCTCTTAGTATTGTTTTTAATCCCGTTAAACCTAAAGGGTCAATCCTCTATAGGGGTTGAGAACTTTGACTGGGAAATAAGAAGGGGGGTTGTTGCGGTAGAGTTTTGGGCAGGATGGAATAGAGGCAACGAAATACTATTTATGCACGAGCTAACAAACTGTAGAGCTTACAGACATATAATAAAAAGGGACGCATCCTTACTAGAAAGATATAAAATAACCTCAGCACCTACCATTATAATATTTAAAAACGGTGAGGAGGAGTTTAGGTTTGCTCCTAACATAATGCTTAAAGTAACAGCAACAAAAAATCAAGTACAATCAGCAATAAACGAACTTTAATTAAACTAAAATGAAGCTAAGTAATAACTTTTCTCTATCAGAAGTAACTCGCAGTAGTACTGCTAAAAGAATAGGTATAGACAATGCACCGAATAAAGAACATCTTAACAACATTCAGGCTCTTATTAGAAAAATCGTGCAGCCTTTGCGAGATGCTATCGGTCCTATTCGCATTAGCTCTGGTTATCGTAGCCCTGAACTCAATCGTGCCATTGGTGGTAGTAACAAAAGCCAGCATTGTAAAGGTCAAGCATTGGATCTGCAGTTTTGGGAAGGAGGAGAAATGAATAATAAGAAGATTTACGACTGGATACTATCTAGTGGTATAGACTTCGATCAAATGATTAACGAGTTTGATTACTCTTGGATACATATATCTTTTAGTGAGTTTAAAAATAGAAAGCAAGTCCTTGAGGCTTACAAAGACGAAGACGGAGATACTAGATATAAATACGCTGAAGTGTAATGAGTAAGTTACTAGACATATTAGGTGGAGGTGTGGTAAAGCAGGTTGGTGATGTTTTAGATAAGCTAACAACAACTAAAGAAGAAAAGCTTGCTGCACAACAGAAGATAGAAGAGGTTTTATTGAAAGCAGAAAGTCAAGCTCAACAGCAAGTTACTAGACGCTGGGAGGCTGATATGAAGTCTGACAACTGGCTTTCTAAGAACATTAGACCTCTTATCTGTATATTTTTAACTGTAATTTTCGTAGTTTTGTCAATGTTTGACGGTAACGTAGGAGGATTTGTTATTCAAGAAACGTACGTTCCAATATATCAAACCTTATTAATAACAGTATACGGGGCTTACTTTGCAGGTAGGTCTATCGAGAAAATAAAAAAGAAGTAAACAATGAGCTCATTAAAAGGTAAAACAATATCAAGGACATATCAGAAGTTAATTCAGTCTGATAATGAAATAACTGATGGTACTTTAAAGCAGGTTAGTACAGGTAATGGAACGCCTACGGCCATGAAGCTTTCTACTAACAAAGCTGAGTTTCAGCAATTAGGTGTTGGTACTGATGGTATAACTCCAGACGGTTTACTTCACGTATTATCTGTAAGTGCAGGGGCTGTAACGGCTAGTTCTTTTGCTAACCAGTTAACTTTAGAAAACTCTGGAGACGCAGGTCTTTCTATACTTTCTGGAGCTTCTAGTTTTGGTCATATATATTTTGGTGATGCTAACGATAACGATGTAGGTGGTATATCTTATGATCACTCTAACGACGCAATGAATTTTACTGTTGATGGGTCTCAGTCTATGAACCTTGATAAGTCAGGAAACTTAACTATTGGAGGTGTGTTATCTCAATCAGAAGATAGATATTTTCTTGACGAGTACTTTCATAGTCTTCCCTACAAAGATGTTCAACAAGCAGAGGTAACTCAAGGAACTAGTGCTACGGAAGCTGTATCTAGTTCAACTAAAATGACTAGAATTACTACTTACGCTAACGATTTGGCTGCGTCAGACTCTCAAGAGTTTACGTTTAATAATACAATGATACATCCTAACTCTCATGTTTTAGCTTACATTATAAATAGTAGTGGTGCGATTGCAGATAATGCTATGGTAAACGTCATGGTTCATGATGTCGATAATGGTTCGTGTAAAATTAGAGTAGCTACAAACGCAGTAGATATTGCGTCTCAAACTTTTGAGATAGAAGTTGTGGTAGACCCTCATATACAGGCAAACTTTCACTGGTCTTTAGATGGTACAAACGCTGCTGAAAACTTTATTACTTACGCTGGTTCTCAACCAGGTTTAAGAGTTTTAACTAGTGGTTCTGATAACGATCAAGTCATACTTCATCCTAAGGTTTCTTCCCAAGGAAATGGCACTGATCTGTTAAATGTTACGCCTTGGAGAAACGTTCGTTTTAGCCCTGAGTTTGAAACAGAACTTAACATAGCAATATCAACTCATAGTGACATTGCTAACCAAGCTATTTGGGCTGGTATGAAGCTATCAAATACTGGTACTTACGCTACTGACGTTGATCAGGCTTATTTTTTATACGCTACAGATGATGATTTAGGAGCTTTAACGACAAATGGGAACCTTCACTTCGTGTATAGTGTTGCTGGCGTTGATTACGTAACAGATTTAGGTATCGCAGTTGCTGTTAGTACTGTATATAGATTAAGAATAGTTTTTGATGACAACGAAAAAATTAGTGTTTTTGTAAACGGTGTTCAGTACGGTTTAACTCACACTCCTACAACTACAACTGCAGGTGGAGTAACACAACCAATAACGACTTCTAAGTCTTTAGCTACTACTTCTAATGCGTCTTTAATACCAGTTGTAGGTTCGCAAAGTTTATCGGCTGGAACTAGATTTCTTTATTGTCACTTTATAAAAATATCAAGAACGTTAGCATAATTAAATTAAACTAAATGGAAGCAATTAACCCTATTATTAGAAAGATAACTATAGGGGACTTAAAGCAAGGGCTTACCTATCAGGTAGGCCAAAGAATGCTAGGAGGTTCCCTTAGAGTTACAGCCATCATTCAAGATGAGGCAGCGTGGTACAAACATCAACAAGTAGTGTACGACGTATACGTAAAAAAAGAGACTGAAGAGTTCTCTAGACCCTGGAAGAGGTTTTTCTCTCAACCTACGGCAATAGAGTACAACACAGATAGTTTAGAAGAGTACGAGGTAAAGTAAATTTAAAGACAAATACATGAGGCCAATTAAAGATAGCTACTGGATAGAGGTAGAAAAAGAAACAGAAGATACCATCATGTTAAACGGAAAAGAGTTGTATAGAGATACTTCTTACGACCCTATGAAGTTAGCGAGACAGTATGGTACAGTTTACAAGACTCCGATTCACGACACTAAAGATTCGGGCATACAGGAGGGAGATAAAGTATGGTTTCACCATTTTATAGCTACACCTGTAAATCTTGTTGAGCACGCAGATAAAAAGAATATATATCAAGCTAATATGGAGCAGATATACCTAGTAAAAAGGAATGACGAGTATATTCCTATAGGTGTGTGGAACTTTATGAAGCAGGAGATTAAAGATCCAGATCAATCAGATTCTGGTATATTTTTAGGGTCAGAGGCTCAAGAAGTAGACTTGCATGGTGAAGCCGTTATTATTAACGAGTGGATGAGAGAACAAGGAGTAGAAGAAGGGGATAGAGTAATGTGGAGCGAGAACTCTGAGTACGACATGGATGTAGACGGAAGAAAACTTCTTCGTATGCGTAACTTTGATGTTCTTTGCAAGTATGAAGGATGATAATAAAAACTACGCTCTTGAAACTTTAGAGAAGCTAATAGAGGCTAGTAAAGGAGCTGTTGATCTTTTAATAGAGGAGATTGGTAAGCCTTTAGTAGAGGAAGACGATGCTAGGCGAAGACAGGCGATAAAAGCTAAGAGAGAATGCTTCGAGGATTGTCAAGAAATTCTTTTAGGTATTAAGAATCTAGAGGATAGAATTAAAGAGGGCGAGTCCCTTATAGAAGATAAGAAAGACTTTAAAGGGTCTTTTGCTGAGAGGTATGCAAAAAAGTGATAAAGTATATTTAATCGAAGGCAGTGAGGGTGAGATTTTAGAGTTTGACAACTTAAAGATCGTACTACCTAAGAAGCCTAGGTTAAAAAAGGACATACTCTACCACAACCTTCCTAAAGGAAAGCAGAGGTGGACTAGGGAGGGAATGCCAAAAGGCTTAAGTAGAGATAACGCCACAGATTATGTGGACTATATAGAAGAAGAGTTTAGACGTAGAAGAGATGGGCTTTGGTTTTTTAACAACGGAGTACCAACCTATATTACAGGTTCTCACTATATGTTTATTCAGTGGAGTAAGATAGATGTTGGATACCCTGATTACAGGGATGCTAATAGGACGTTCTTTATTTTTTGGGAAGCGTGTAAGCTAGATAAAAACTCTTATGGGATGTGTTTCCTTAAGAACAGGCGTAGTGGTTTTTCGTACATGGCTAGTAGTGAGATTGTAAATCAGGCTACTCAGACTTACGATAGTAACTTCGGGTTATTGTCTAAGACTGGTGCTGATGCTAAGATAATGTTTACGGATAAGGTGGTTCGTATATACAGGAACTACCCTTTCTTTTTTCAGCCCATACAAGATGGTTCTAGTAACCCTCGTGTAGAGTTAGCCTTTAGGGAGCCTGCTAAAAAGATTACTAAGAATCAAAAGCATATCGAAGAGTCTGAAGCTTTAAACTCTACAATAGATTGGAGAAACACCGCAGACAACAGTTATGATGGTATGAAGCTCAAGCTTCTAATCCATGATGAAGCTGGAAAGTGGACGGGTCAAAATTCTATTAAGAAGAACTGGGGGGTTACACAGACCTGTCTACTTTTAGGTCGAAAGGTTGTTGGTAAGTGCATGATGGGTTCTACTGCGAATAAGCAGCAAGATGGTGGTGCGGAGTTTAAGGATATATTCTACGACTCTAATACTGACGATAAAGACCTTAACGGCAGGACTAAAAGCGGTTTATACAAACTATTTATACCTGCTTATGATAACTTAGAGGGCTTTATAGATGAGTATGGATACTCTGTTATAGAAACTCCTAAGAAGCCAATTATGGGTATTGACGAGATGCTTGTAGACGTTGGGGCTAAAGATTATATTCAGAACAGGAGAGAGGCTTTAAAGAACGATACTACGGCTTTATCTGAATTTAAACGTCAGTTTCCATTTACTGTAGAGGAATCCTTTAGGAATGACACACAAAGTTGTATCTTTGACGTAGAAAGAATCTATCAACAGATGGATTACAACGAGGTTAATAACGCAACGACGACTAGAGGAGAGTTCGTTTGGAGGAATGGGAAACAAGATGAAGAGGTTATTTGGATACCTCATAGAAAAGGTAAGTGGGAGATTAGTTGGGTTCCAGAGCATCAAGATCAAAACGTTATCTCTAGTAGGTACGGTAAAAGATTTCCTGGAAGGACAGATGTCTTGGTGGCAGGCTGTGACCCTTATGACCATGACACCACTACTGATGGCAGGAGATCTGATGCTTCTGCTCATGTTTTTCACAAATTTAGCATGGCAAGTGATGCGTCTATGCAGTTTGTATGTGAGTATATTAATAGACCGCCTAAAGCGGAAATATTTTACGAAGACATGATTAAGATGTGTGTCTTTTATGGTTGCCAAATATTAGTGGAGAATAACAAAGTAGGTATATTAAAGTACTTTGAAAATAGAGGATACTACGAGTATCTTATGGATAGACCAGACATGACGCATACAGACTGGAGTAGAGGCAAGCAAAAGACAAAGGGTATACCTGGATCTGGTGCTGCTGTAATTAACGCTCAAGCAGAGGCTATAGCTACGTATATATACGATCACGTTGGTCAAAATGAAAATACTGGTGAGATGGGAAGGTGTTATTTTAACGTCTTACTTGATGATTGGAGTAGATTTGAAATAGATAACAGAACAAAATACGATGCTAGTATATCGTCCTCGTTGGCTTTACTAGCTTCACAGAAGTACATAAAACCTAAAAAAGAATTAAAAATATCGTCTCCTTTAGTTAAAAGGTACAATAACAAGGGGATGTCTAGTAAAAAATTAAGGGCATGATTTACAATAACAGTAAGGAAGAGTTAAACGGCTATCCTTCTCCTCTATCTACTAACGAAGAAAAAGCTTCTAACAGCTACGGTCTTAATTACTTTAAGGCTATGTACTACGAGTGGAAGAACAACGGAGACGTATATTTTAGAGATACTAAAATGAGGTACTCCCGTAATAGGAGTTACGCTGAAGGTAATCAAGATATAGGTAAGTACAAAGACTTGCTTGACGTTCAAGGAGACTCCTCTTACCTTAATATAGACTGGACACCTGTATCTATTATTCCTAAGTTTGTTGACGTTATTATTAACGGTATGGTAAACCAAGAGTACGATGTTAAAGCTAAGTCTATAGATCCTATAGCTGCAGCAGAAAGACTTGACAAGAAAAAGAAGATGTTTGCTGACATGATCAACAAAGACTTCTTGGAGGATATGGAAGATCAGACAGGTGTACCCATGACCTCTAAAGGTTTTGTAGCTGAAACTCCTGAAGAGATTGAAATGTTTATGGCCCTTAACTATAAACAAAACGTAGAGATTGCTTTAGAGAAAGCTATTGAGTACACCCTTGACGTCAACGACTACGACGAACTTAAGCGTTATATGATACGTGACCTTGTAGTTTTAGGTATATGTGCTGCTAAGACAGAGCTATCTAAAACAGAGGGTGTAAAGATTCGACACGTAGACCCTTCTAATCTTATTACTTCTTTCTCTGCAAAGCCTGACTTTAAAAACATACGTCACGCTGGAGAGATTTACTCTATTACTATTGCTGATCTTAAACAACAAGCAGGAGATGAGTTTAGCGAAGAAGAGTATATATCGATAGCTAAACAATACGCAGGTAAAAACAACAACCCTATTAATTATAGCACTACAGCGTTTTATGACAACGGAAGCGAGACTTACGATTACGATAAGTTTAGCGTTAACATATTGGACGCTGAGTTTATTACCTCACACTCTTTAAAGTACGAGAAGAAAGAAAATAAACATGGAGGGTACTCTGTAAATAAAAAAGGTTCTAAGTATAAAGCTCCGAAAAAGTCAAAGACTAAAAGAGAAGATCTAGGATCTACTGTAAAGGTTATATATAAAGGTAAGTACATTGTAGATACAGACTACATCTTTAACTACGGGTTAATGAAGGATATGCCTAGACCTAAGTCTAACCTTTCAGAAACTAGACTTTCGTATATAGTTTACCAGCCAAACTTATACAAAATGAAGTCTAAGTCTTTGGTGGATCGTATGATTCCTTTTGCTGACCAGATACAGTTAGCTCACCTTAAGATTCAGCAGGTACTTGCTAAGGCTAGGCCAAAAGGTGCTGCGTTTGAGGTTGGCTCTTTAGAGAACGTATCCAAAGGAGATGGTGGTACTTTTACTCCTATGGAACTTCAGGAGATTTACGATCAAACTGGTAACATCTACTATCGAAGGATAGATGATGAAGGTCAGATGACTGGAGCTATGCCTATTCAAGAGTTAGAGAATGGTATTGGTAGAGACTTCGGTACTCTTATTAACGTGTACCAGCATAACTTACAGATGCTTCGTGACGTTACAGGTGTCAACGAGGCTAGAGACGCTTCACAGCCATCCAGCGAGGCTTTGGTGGGTGTACAGAAGCTAGCATTGTTAGCATCTAATAACGCCACTAGAGACATTAATGACGCTTACCTTAACGTAACAAAAAGAGTATCTCAAAGTATTACTGTTCGTATGCAGGACTTGGTAAACTTTAAAGGTCTTCATGGTATGTACACCAACGTTATTGGTGAGACTTCTATGCACAGTATAGATATGATGAAGAAACTTTCTGTCCACGAGTTTGGTATTACTTTAGATGTAGCACCTAGCGAAGAGGAGAAGCAGATGATGGAACAGAACATACAGGTTTCGTTAGCTCAGAAGGAACTAAGGCTAGAGGATGCTATTATGATTCGGTCTATTAGAAACATTAAGATGGCTAATCAGATGCTTATTCTTAGAAGGACTAAGTACCAGAAAGATCAGCAAGCTCAAGCACAGCAGGCTTCAGAACAAAACGCTATGCTACAGCAACAGTCAGCACAACAAGCTGCACAACTTAAGCAGCAGGAGTTGCAGACTGAGATGCAAATCGAGCAAGCTAAAGCTCAGGCTAAAGTTCAAGCAGATATGCAGCTTAAACAATTAGAGTATCAGCTTAAAGAGCAGTTCGAGCAATCACAGCACGAAAGAAGGCTTAGAGAGATAGAGCTATCCAACCTTGGTAAAGAAGGTCAGGCGTCTATTCAAGGGTCTGTAAGAAAAGATGTTCAACAACAATCTGCTATGAATCAGTCTCAAATGATAGAGCAAAGACAGGGTAAAAGAGGTCCTTTAGGTCAAGAGCAGCAAGAAGTAGAAGAATAATATTGCGATTGTAAATAAAATCGTTATATTTGCGAAATAACAAGTAAATTTAATTAACATGGATATAAGAGAACAATTAGTACAGAAGTTTGGGGGAGAGGTTCAACAGGACCAACCCCAGCAAAATATTGTTGACTTGACTGGTGATGAAAACCAAGCAGTTGAGGCAACAGAGAATACAACTCAGGAAGAACCTGGTGTTGTAGACTTAACAGGAGAGAGTTCTTTAAATACTGAGGAACCCAATGTTGACGAACCTCAAGGTAGTCAGCAGGAAGAGGGAGAGGAAATCAGTGATGACGAAGTTGTCTTACAATACCTTAGCGAGAAGCTTGGGCGAGACCTTTCATCATTTGATGATCTTAACACCCCTGGAGCAGAAACAGAAAGTAGTGACTTCGCTAGCGAGCAGCTTCGAGTTATTAACGACTATGTTAAAAACACAGGGCGTACAGTTCAAGATTACCTAAACACTCAATCTGTTGATTTGTCTGATGTGTCTGACGACGCTGTAATAAAGGAGTATCTACGTGTAGAGAATCCAAATTTGACTGAAGCTGAGTTAAATGATTATGTTACAGCTACTTACAAAACAGACTCTGAAGAGTATACTGCGAGAGATGTTAACGCTGGTAAGGTTCAGCTTAATAAGGACGCTAGAGCTGCTAGGGACTACTTTAACAAAGTGAAAGAGGATTACGCTACACCTTTAGAGGCTAGTGATCCTGGAGTATCTGCTGAAGAAAGGGTTGAGTGGATCAACGAGATGGAGTCTACGGTTAGTGACTTAGAAGGGTTATCCTTTTCTATGAACGACCAAGGCGAAGAGTACGTTTACAATCTAGACGACGATGCTCGTCAAGAGATTAAAGGGTACAACTCTGATCTAGAAAACTTTTTCGACAAGTATGTAGACCAAGGCGGTAGCTGGGATTTTGATAAACTTAATACGGATATGTACATCCTAAATAACATCGATAAGATCGTTAGAGGAGTTGCTAATCAGTATAAGAGCAAAGGAACAGAAAGCGTAATTAATGAGATTAAGAACCCGTCGTTTACACAAGATAAGCAAGCGGCAACTCAAAAACAAGAGTCAACTCTCGATATGTTAAGAAGACAAATTCTTGGTTAGAAATTAATTATTTATTTTAAAAACATAAAAAAATGGCAACAGTAGGTTTAGGTGCTAACTTGGTGGCAACTCCATCAAGTGTAGCGGTTGCAACAACATCGAACTATATTAGTACTGGAGATTTAATCGCTTCGGGGACTACAACTGCAGGAACACTTTCGCAGCGTGATGTTGATGAGCAACTAGTAAAACGATACGGTAATCAAGGTATTACTGGATTAATGGAGCTCTTAGGAACTAAAAAAGAAACAACAGCTCAAACTTTTGAGCACTATGAGGAAGCACTTCTTCATAACTCGTTTACAGGATCTATTTCTGGAGACGACTTAACAGTAGCTTCTGGAAACAGAGACTCTGCTGGTAATACTGCAGTTCGTGATGGAGACCTTATTTTGGGTAACTCAGGAACTACTTATTACGTTACGGGTCAGCATGATGATGGTTTGGCTTCTTCTCAACCAGAAGAGCAGTTTAGAATTAAGGTTGTAAGCACTGGTGCGGTTGCAGCAGGTCAAACTGACACAACATTTGCTATTGTTGGTAACGCTTATGCAGAACAAACTGGTCAACCAATAGGTTTAACACCTCGTGTTCACCACTACTCTAACAAGTGTCAGATTATTAAAGAATCTTTCACTGTTTCTGGTTCTGAAGCGACTAACGCAGTTTATGTAAAGGTTAATTCTCCTGAGCATGGATCTGGATACTTGTGGTACTTGAAAGGTGAGGCTGATACTTACCAAAGATTCCAAGACTACGCTGAATTAGCAATGATTGTTGGTACTGGTTCTTCTGTTCTTGAGGATGGTAATGTAGATGGTGCTGGAGGTTCAGTAGTTACTACAGAGGGTCTTTTACCGTTTATTGAAAACAAAGGACAATCTATGGATCTTGGTTCTTCTGCAATTACAATGGCTGATTTTGACGCCGCTGTTAAGTCTTTGGACAAGTACAGAGGTTCAAAAGAAATGGCTCTTTACGCAGGTATTGATCTTTCTTTAGATATTGATGACTTATTAGCTTCTCAGGGTGCTTACGCAGCAGGTGGTGCTAACTATGGTACTTTTGCTAACAATAAGGATATGGCGTTGAACTTAGGATTTAACTCTTTCTCTCGTGGTGGTTACACTTTCCACAAGAAGACTTACGACCTATTTAACCGTCCTGACTTGTTAGGAGCAGATGGATTTAACTACAATGGTTACGGTATGTGTATTCCTATGGACTCGCAGAAAGATGCTAAGTCTGGTGAGAAGATTCCTTCGCTTCGTATGAGATACAAAGCAGCTAACGGATACTCTCGTGAAATGGAGCACTGGTTAACAGGTGGTGCAGTTCTACAAAACAAAACTAACGAAACAGATGAGTTACGTTGTAACTACAGAACTGAGCGTGGTTTTGAAGGATTTGCTCCTAACCGTTTCTTATTGTTTAAGAAGTCATAATTAATATAGATATATGGAGGGGAGAAAGACTTCCCTCCTAAATCTTTTAAAAAACATAAGAAAATGGCACAAGAGAAATTTTTATACTTTCAAGAAGCTTTGAGTGGAGGTTCTTCAGATGCTGTAGGAGCAGATGATGTAGCTTTGTACTCTTTGTCCTCTTTTTTAGGCTTTGATACTCAAGCTGGAAACACTAACGGTACTACTTTAAACTTGCGATTTAAGCCTATGAAAAGATCGGCTTTGGTTACAAGTCCAGGGGGAGTTGGTGAAGAAACTGATGTTGTTGTTTTAACAGTTACTGCTGGAAAACAAAAGTCTGTTATTCAGTCTATTACTGATAAAATTAACGAGCCAATATCAAGAGATGGTGGTTTTATCGTTATTGCTGATGTAGCTGGTTCTGAGTTTGTTAATTCAAATGTAACTGGTGCTACTGTAACTTTAAGAGCTGCAACTGCTTAATTTTAATCCTTAAAAAAATACGATATGAAAACGTTATATTTTATGGCTGCTGCAGATGGTGCTTTTAACTCAAGCACAACTACAGCTCCAGATTCAGTTTGTTATCCTTTATCTGCCTTTAAAGGTCTTACGGCAAAAGATACAAACGAATGTTACATTTACTTTGATTCTGCTCAAGCAGCAGGAACAGATGAAGCGAATGATACTTCAGGTACTGATTTAATTACATTTACAATTAGTACTGCTGATAATCATAAAAACGTAGCTAGAAGTTTTGCTCAAGAAGTTAACAAGTTTATTGGTAAAGACAACGGTTTTGTTGTAATACTAGATTCTTCTACTTCTGAGAAGTTTGACGATGATGTTGATTTAAGTTCATCATTTACAATCTTAACTGATAATCCTGCGTAAGGTTATTTATTATACTACTAGAGGGGTCTTTGCACCCCTCTTTTTACTAAACTTTAATTTAATTTTAGATAATTATCATGACAACAAAAACAAAAAGGAAGGCTGTAACGCCTCCATCAAGTGCTAAGGTAGAAGCCAAGGCTCCCTTAACAGAAAAGAAGTTTGTACCTCAGTTTACAAACAAACAAAAAGAATATAAGCCATCTGTGTATCAATTGGTGGCTAAATCTACTGATCCTAGGACTAAACTACCTCAATACCCTGTAGTGTCTTTACTAAAGGCTGAGGATATTATATTTGATCCTACTACAGGAGAAAACAGAAAAATTAGATACGTTCCTGGAGAGCCTTCTATATTTCAAGACGAGCAACCAGAAACAGCTAAAATGAGAGAACCTATTGCATTTACGAATGGGTTTGTTTTTGTAGATCACACAAATCCTACACTTAAAAAATACTTAGATACTTGTAACGCTAACGGTAGCAATCCTCATAGAATAAAAAATAAGTCTGTATTGTTTACCATTCAGGACGAAGAGAAGTCTGCTCAAGATAAAATAGCTCAGGTTGCTGATGTTATGGACGCTGTGCAAAGTGCTCTTAAAATGCCTTTAAATGAGCTTATAGGGTACGCTAAAGTGTTAGGCGTTAATACTAGTAAAAGTGTAGATGAAATTCGCTGGGACATGAAGGTTCAAGCAGAAAAAAATCCTACCGCTTTCTTAGCGGGAATGAACGACCCACGAACAGAGATGAAGCAACTATTGCTTATGGCTCAAGAGTCAAGTATTATTTCTATGAAGAAAACAGGTATTACTTGGGTGTCTTCAGGAAACACTATTTGTGTACCTGCAATTGGAGTTAAACCTATCGACAGGATGGTAGACTTCTGCTCTGATGGAGAAGGAGAACAGATCTATGCTGAGATAGAGAGAAGACTTCAAGCTCTTAATGGATAATGACTTAATGTAATATATGTAATTAAAGGGGGCTTTGTGCTCCCTTTTTTTTTATAT
>Ga0206127_1002730_pt1 | contig 17103 bp, 12 predicted proteins | sample Helgoland_Spring_6_FD_148646 | JGI IMG/M metagenome (GOLD analysis project Ga0206127, IMG submission 148646) | Pelagic subsurface seawater microbial communities from Kabeltonne, Helgoland, North Sea - Helgoland_Spring_Bloom_20160419_1 | ecosystem: Environmental > Aquatic > Marine > Epipelagic ...
ATTTTTGAAGAGAACAATCCTGCAGGAATCAAAAGTGTTCTTCAAGAGTTAGGTATAGGTAATAATAATGTGCGTTTACCCTTGGTAAAAGCCAGTAAAGAATTACATCAGAAAATTGCTAATTTTGTAAAAGAGTTTTAAATATGCATTCTTTTATTTTTTTCTTAACAAATATTTAGTACCATTTTATTACTTTATTAAATCTTTTTTATTGATCATTGTATCACAGTTTGGTTTTTTGTTAATCTTTTGATTTTTAGTTTTCAAGACTTTGTAAGGATTCACAAATAACGATTAGAGAAGATTTATTTTTACAAAAATAAATACTTTTATTATCCATAATTAATTACTAATTTTGCCCGATGCAAAAAATGAAAAATTTAGCGTATTTATTAGTGCTTAGCGTATTGTTATTTTCCTGTGGAGAGTATCAAAAGGTACTCAATAAAGGATCAGTAGAAGAGCAATACAAAATGGCTACAAAGCTTTACGAAACAAAAAAATATAGTAAAGCATTGCGTTTATTTGAAAAAATAACACCGGCTTACAGAGGAAAGCCTCAGATGGAGCGTGTTCAGTTTATGGTGGCTCAATCCAATTTTAACGAGAAAAATTATACTGAAGCTGCTTATTATTTTGATAGGTTTAAAAATAATTACCCTAAAAGTTCCAAAAAAGAAGAAGCAGCATTTTTATCCGCATATAGTTATAAATTAGCTTCTCCTGTTTTTAGTAAAGACCCTACGGATACCAATAAAGCTTTGGAATCATTCCAAAATTTTATAAATAATTATCCTAATTCTGATAAGATTGATGAAGCAAATCAACATTATAAAGAATTGCGATACAAACTCCAAAAAAAGTATTTTGAAATTGCAAAAACATACTACACAACTTCTGATTACGACCTAAGAAATTACAAAGCTTCTATTCAAGCTTTTGATAATCTTTTATCTGATTATTTAGGTTCTGAGTTTAAAGAAGAAGCCTTATTATACAGGTTAAAAGCTGCTCATGATTTTGTGCTTAAAAGTACAGATAGAAGACAATTTGATAGAATTAAAGACGCAATAGAAGCTTATGACAAGTTGATTAGGAATTTTCCTGATACGCAGTACTCAGAAGAAGCCAATGAAATGTATGCTACGTTAAAAAAGGAGGAAAAGAGGATTGACGATATTATTGCGAAAATGAAAGATCAAGAGAAAAAAGATCAAAAAGAAAGTTCAAAAGCGAAATAACAAATTATGGATTATAAAGATACAGAAGCTGCTATAAGTACAGTTACTTATAACAAAAACGAAATTGAAGCGCCAACTGAAAACATTTACGAGGCAATTTCAATTATTGCTAAAAGAGCAAATCAAATTAATGCTGATTTAAAGAAAGAATTAGTAGATAAGCTAGATGAATTTGCAACTTATAACGATAGTTTAGAGGAAGTTTTCGAAAATAAAGAACAAATAGAGGTTTCTAAATTTTACGAAAGATTACCAAAACCAACCGCTATTGCTGTTGAAGAATGGTTGAATGATAAAGTATACCATAGAACTCCAGAAACAGAATAATGTCTGTTTTAAGTGGTAAGAAAATCCTATTAGGCATTACTGCTGGAATTGCTGCATACAAAACGGCCTCCTTAGTCCGTTTATTTATAAAATTAGGCGCAGATGTCAAAGTTATTATGACTCCTGCGTCTAAAGATTTTATAACACCTCTCACACTTTCTACACTTTCTAAAAACCCTGTTCATTCCACTTTTTATGACCAAGAAGATGAAAATGAGTTATGGAACAATCATGTAGAGCTAGGTTTGTGGGCAGATTATTTTTTAATTGCCCCTGCAACTGCAAATACGCTTTCAAAAATGGCAAATGGCGCATGTAATAATTTATTGTTAGCTACCTATTTGTCTGCAAAATGTCCTGTTTATTTTGCTCCAGCTATGGATTTGGATATGTATATTCATCCATCAACAAAAAATAGTCTAAAAAAATTACAAAATTTTGGTAACGTAATGATTCCTGCTACTTCTGGCGAATTGGCCAGCGGTTTAGAAGGTGAGGGTAGAATGGCCGAACCCAAAGATATTGTTGCTTTTATGGAGAATGATATTCTTGCTAAACTTCCACTTCGTGGAAAGAAAGTTTTAATAACTGCAGGACCCACTTATGAAGCTATCGATCCTGTGCGTTTTATTGGAAATCATTCCTCTGGAAAAATGGGTTTTGCTTTAGCAACATCAGCAGCAAATCTGGGTGCAGAAGTTTTTTTAATTACTGGACCAAGTCATCAAAAAATGAATCATTCTTTTGTTAAAAGGATAGATGTTGTTACCGCTGAAGAAATGTTTAATGAGGCGCATCAATATTTTAAAAATGTAGATATTGCAATATTATCCGCTGCTGTTGCAGATTATAAACCAAAAAATGTTGCAATTCAGAAAATAAAAAAGAAAGATTCTTCGTTAACTATAGAGTTTATTAAAACTAAAGATATTTTAGCTTCCTTAGGCAAAGTGAAAAGCAAACAGTTCTTAGTTGGTTTTGCGTTAGAAACCAATAACGAAATTGAAAATGCCAAGACTAAGATTAAACGTAAAAATTTAGATGCTATTGTTTTAAATTCTTTGCAAGATAAAGGTGCTGGTTTTGCAACAAACACAAATAAAATCACTATTATTGATAAAAATTCTAATGAAAAACCATTTGAGTTAAAGTCAAAAATAGAAGTTGCTGATGATATTTTAAATGAGATTGTAACTAAGATTAGTTAACTTTAATTATTTGTCATCTTGTTTTTTTAGAGAACCAACAATAAATATCGAGATTAATTTAAAAATTGTATGCGTAAAATTGTATCCATATTAATTATTGTATTTGCTAGTAATAATCTTGTTTCGCAAGAATTAAATTGTTTGGTTAATGTAAATTATCAACAAATATCAGGTTCTAATGTTCAGATTTTTAAAACTTTAGAAAAATCTTTAACAGAGTTTATTAATCAAACAAAATGGACAAACAGAGTTGTACAAAATGAAGAAAAAGTAGATTGTGCCATGAATATTATTATTACTGAAAGAGATAATAATACATTTAATTCCACACTTCAAATACAATCTACAAGACCCGTTTATGGCTCATCTTATTCAAGTCCGGTTTTAAATTTGAAAGACAACGATTTTTCATTTAAATACAATGAATTTGATCCGTTATTTTACAATAAAAACTCTTTTGATAGCAACCTAATTTCTACAATAGTATTTTATGTTTATACCATTTTAGGAGTAGATGCAGATACGTTTTCTAAATATGGAGGACAAACAGAATTAGAAGAAGCTCAAAATGTAATGTTACAAGCTCAGCAAAGTGGTTTGTCTTCTTGGCAAAATGTAGTAGGTAAACAAAATCGTTTTTTATTGATTGATAATTTGTTATCATCTAAATTAAAGATTTACAGAAATGTAATGTACGATTACCATATTAAAGGATTAGATAATTTTGCAAACAATAAAGAATTCGCAAAACAAACAATTGAAGACAGTGTCTTAAAAATGCAAAATATATTCAATAAAACTGTGGGTAATTATTTAATTCGATTGTTTTTCGATGCCAAAGCAGATGAGATTGTTAATGTGTATTCTGATGGACCAAGAACTAGAAATGCACAGCGTTTAACAACTGCATTGCGAAAAATTTCGCCAAATAATAATTCTAAATGGAGAAATATTGAATAGTAAATTCATTTAATTTTCTAAATTTAATTCACTAATTTTATCTTCTAAAATTTAGCGAATTTGCTTACACAACTTTCTATAAATAACTATGCTTTAATCAATCAATTAAGTATTGATTTTGATAACGGATTGTCCATAATTACAGGAGAAACTGGAGCTGGAAAATCTATTTTATTAGGTGCTCTAGGTTTGGTTTTAGGTAATAGAGCAGATTTATCTTCATTAAAAGATACTTCCAAAAAGTGTGTAGTAGAAGCTAAAGTGGCAATCTCTAATTATAAATTGCAAGATTTTTTTGAAGAAGTTGATTTAGATTACGAAGATGAAACTATTATTAGAAGGGAGATTTTACCTTCTGGAAAATCTAGGGCTTTTGTAAATGATACTCCTGTTCGTTTATCAATATTAAATGAATTAAGATCAAGGCTGATAGATGTTCATTCACAGCATCAAACTTTAGAACTGTCAGATAATAATTTTCAGTTTTCAATTTTAGATGCTTTGGCTAAAAATCAAGATAAGATTGAGTCTTATAAAAGAGGGTATTCTAAATTAAATCGGTTAAATAAAGAATTAGAAAAATTAGAATTAGATCAGAAAGAAGCAAATCAACAATATGATTATAATTTGCATTTGTTTAATGAATTAGATCAGGCTAATTTAAAAGAGGATGAACAAGAAATCTTAGAGAAAAAATTAGAGAAATTAAATAATATAGAAGATATTAAGCTCAATTTATCTGAAGCTTTAGAAATCTCTGTAAACGAAGAAATAGGAATTCAGAATTTGTTAAATACTTTAGAAAACAGACTATCAAAAATAGCTTCTTTTTCTAATGATTATCAAGAATTATCAGAGAGAATAGCATCAGTAAAAATAGAAGTTGATGATGTAGTTACCGAACTTGAAAATGCTAATGAAAATATAGATTTTAATCCTAATGAAATTGAAGAACTTAATGATAGATTGCAGTTTTTGTATAATCTACAGAAAAAACATTATGTTTCTTCTAATGGAGAATTATTGAAAGTTTTAGAGGATTTATCAGAAAAAGTAAGCCAAGTAGAAAATGCAGAAGAAACCATAAATAATAAGAAAAAAGAAATTTATGATGTTTCAGTAAAACTCGATAAAGTTGCAATATTAATTTATAAAAGCAGAAAAAAATCAATTCCAAAATTAACTAAAGATTTGGAAGATTTGTTGTTAGAATTAGGAATGAAAAATGCACGTTTTTCTATAGAACTAAAACAAACTCCAATATATTTCTCTAACGGAAAAGATAAACTAGAACTTCTTTTTTCTGCAAATAAAGGAGGAAACTTTGGCGAATTAAAAAAGGTGGCTTCGGGAGGAGAATTATCAAGAATAATGTTAGCAGTAAAAACAATTTTATCTGCAAATACACAATTACCAACTATTATTTTTGATGAGATTGATACAGGAGTTTCAGGAGAGGTCTCTAATAAAATTGCAGCTATTATGCAACAAATGAGTAATAATATGCAAGTAATTGCAATTACACATTTGCCCCAGATTGCAGCCAAAGGGAAAAACCATTATAAAGTATTTAAAGAAGAGATAAATGGTATTACCACAACTAATTTAAAACAACTTTCAGATAATGAAAGAATTGTTGAAATTGCTGAAATGTTGAGTGGTAAAAATATTTCAAATTCAGCTTTAACACATGCAAAAGAGTTATTAAACTAGTTTTATAGACTTTAATTAGACAAGAGAAACTAAAGACTAATAACAAACGACTAAAAAACTAAACAATGTACAACTTACTTAAAGGAAAAAAAGGAATTATTTTCGGAGCACTAAACGAACATTCAATTGCTTGGAAAGTGGCTGAAAAAGCACACGAACAAGGAGCCGAATTTGTTTTAACAAATGCACCTATTGCAATGAGAATGGGAGATTTAAAAGTATTAGCAGAAAAGACAAATTCTCAAATTGTGCCAGCAGATGCCACTTCTATGGAAGATTTAACCAATTTGGTTGAAAAATCGATAGAGATTTTAGGAGGTAAAATCGATTTTGTTTTACATTCTATAGGTATGTCTGTTAATGTTAGAAAAGGAAAGCATTACACAGATCCTAAATATGATTTCACTACAAAAGGTTGGGATGTATCTGCGATTTCTTTTCATAAAGTAATGAATGTCTTATACAATAAAAATGTGATGAATCAATGGGGTTCTATTGTTGCATTAACATACATGGCCGCACAAAGAGTTTTTCCAGATTATAATGATATGGCCGATAATAAAGCCTATTTAGAAAGCATTGCACGTAGTTTTGGTTATTTTTTTGGTAGAGATTATAAAGTGCGGGTAAATACCATTTCACAATCACCAACACCAACTACAGCAGGAAGTGGCGTAAAAGGATTTGACGGTTTTATAGAATATGCAGAAAAGATGAGTCCTTTAGGAAATGCAACAGCATCAGATTGCGCAGATTATACGATTTCTCTATTTTCAGATTTAACGAAAAAAGTGACTTTACAGAACTTGTTTCATGATGGTGGATTTTCAAATATGGGAGTTAGTGATTCCGTTTTGGATAGGTTTGTTGAAGACGAGTAATTGCCCTGAATTCAAATATTAAAAGTGCAAATCAACTTGATTTGCACTTTTTGTTTAATTTAGCTTAAAAATATTTCATGTTAGGATTAAGAACTACCATTTATAAAGTATCAAATTTATTAAGAGCAAAAGAATGGTATACCAAAGTATTTCAAATAGAACCTTATTTTGAAAATGAGTTTTACGTAGGTTTTAATGTTAAAGGTTATGAATTAGGGATAATGAAGGCTGATAACGAATTGAATAAAACTGATAATGTATTAAGTTATTGGGGAGTAGATAATATTAATAAAAAATTTGATTTTTTTTTAAAATCTGGTGCTTTAGCACATGAAAAACCTGTAGATGTTGGAGAAGGCATTCTCGTGGCATCAGTTAAGGACCCATGGAATAATGTTATTGGTTTGATTTACAATCCACTATTTAAACTTCCTGAATAATTGAATTTATTATTTTCCATAATCATTCCGGTTTTTAATCGTCCACAAGAAATAGATGAGTTATTAGAAAGTCTTACAAAACAAAGTTTTAAAGAAGATTTTGAAGTTCTAATCATTGAAGATGGTTCTACTAATTCATCAGAAGAAATAGTAAAAAAATATAGTAATCAACTTGATGTGAAATATTTTTTTAAAGAAAATAGTGGGGCAGGAGCAAGTCGTAATTTTGGAATGAAAAAAGCTACTGGAAATTATTTTATCATTTTAGATTCAGATGTTATAGTGCCTTCAGTATATTTATTTGTAGTGCAAAAAACTTTAGACGAAAAGTATACTGATGCTTTTGGTGGTCCAGATGCAGCTCATAAAAGTTTTACAGCTTTGCAAAAAGCTATAAACTACTCTATGACTAGTTTTTTAACTACAGGAGGAATTAGAGGAAAGAAAAAAGGTTTGGGGAAATTTCAATTACGAAGTTTTAATTTGGGAATTTCAAAAAGAGCCTTTGAAGCTACAAAAGGATTTTCTAAAATGGAAATAGGAGAAGATATAGATTTAACCTTTCGTTTATGGCAGAAAAATTTTGATACTCAATTAATCACAGAAGCATTTGTATACCATAAACGTAGAACTTCATTAAAGCAATTTTTTAAACAAACTTATGCTTTTGGTAAAGCAAGACCAATTTTAAATAAAAAGTATCCAGAAAGTGCTAAATTAACGTTTTGGTTTCCACTACTTTTTAGTTTAGGTTTTATTTTTGCAATAGCTTCTGCTTTATTTAGTTACAAACAGCTTTTATACATTTACTGCATTTATTTTCTATTTATTCTAATTGATTGTTCTTTCAAAAATGGGTTTAAAGTAGCTTTTCTAACTTTATATACTTCAATAACGCAGTTTTTTGGCTATGGCTTTGGTTTTTTAAAAAGTCAGATAAAAAAATATGAACTTTTATGATTTTCTTATTTTTTAAATAATTATTATACTTTTTTATAAGAGTATAAAATTAATGGTTGACTAATTAAAAGAGTAATATGTTGCAATATTTAATTGAAAGAAGTTTATAGTTGTCAGTTTAAGAACTTATTTTAATAATATTTAATTGTATTCAAATATTAGATTTGTAATTGCTATCATTTAATAAACAGAATTATTACATTTGGTCGTTTTATTAAATTATTAACCTTCTTAATTGTATTTCTTATGTTAAAAAGTTCCCTTTTTCTAACTTTTTTTGAAATACATTAAATTATTTTGAAGCCCTTCTGTTCTTGGCTAAAGATTTAGGGAAATTTAATAGCTATTAAATATCTATGAAAAAAAATAATCAATGGGATTTATTAGAAAATGCTAATAATCTTAATATTCGAGAAGAAATTGATAAATACATTATCTACTGGAGATGGTTTATAGTTGGAATAATTATCTCCTTTTTGTCTGCATATCTTTATTTAAAATATACACCAGTTCAATACAGTGCTTCTGCCTATATCATGATAAAAGATAATTTGAAATCTGGAATATCAGATGAATTGAAAGTTATATCAGATTTAGGTATTGTAGGTAATAGCTCCACGAATAATCCAGAAAATGAGATTTTTATCATAAAATCTAGAAAGATTGTTGGCAAAATGGTAGATTCTTTAGAGCTCAATATTAGGTATTTATCTGATTGGGGTTTAAAATACACAGAGTCTTATGGAAATAATCCTATTCATATCAATTTTTTGAATAAAGATGATTTATATCATTCAATAGATACAGCATTTGTTGTAGATATTTTAAATAGAAATGAGGTAAGTTTAAGAAGCATAGAGGGAGATTTGCTTGATAAGGTTCAATTCAATGAAGTTATAAATAGCCAGGAATTAGGACAATTTAAAATAGAGAATAATCAACTAAATGAAACTGTAAAAGGTGAAACACTTGTTGTAATACAACCTAGAAATTATGTAATTAGTTCCTATAGCTCAAAAATAGAAATAACAGCTTTAAATGAATTTTCTAGTATTTTACATTTACAAGTAAAAGATTATAATCGATTAAAAGCAGAACATATATTGGATGAAGTTATAGAACAATATAATTTAGATGCTGTTATAGATAAAAATATAGTGTCTCAGAAAACTAAATCATTTGTAGAGAACAGACTTAAGGCAGTTGGTTTAGAGTTGTCTTTAATACAAGATAACTTAAAAAATTATAAAACAGAAAATAGTATTTCCGGGTACGGACCAGAAGCTCAAATTGTATTAGAATCAAATTCTGAATATCAAGCAAAAGTTAATAAGCTTAAAACTCAATTAAGTATTATTAAATGGGCGCAAGAAGAAATTTCCTCCCAACTTTATAATAATGAAGTTCTTCCTGCTAATTTAGGTTTTACAGACCAAACTATAGCGAAAGCCGTTAGTGAGTTTAATCAGTTAGTTTTAGAAAAAAACAAATTACAAAGATTTGCAGGGCCTCAAAACCCAAACTTTTTAGCTTTAGATAACCAAATTAAAGTTTTAAAAGAAAAATTACAAGCAAGTTTAAATAATTATTCTAAATCTATTCAAATTCAAATATCTGAAATAGGAATTGAAGCTAATAAAGTTAAATCTAAAGTAGATAAAATTCCTTTATTAGAAAGAGGAATGATAGATATAGAAAGACAAAAGATAATTTATTCAGAATTGTATTCTTACTTATTGAAAAAGAAGGAAGAGGTTGCTATTTCTTTGGCAATAACAGTTCCTAACGCTAAGATAATTGATGTAGCTTATAGTTCTGATATACCTGTTTCTCCCCAAAAGCACATAATTTATTTAATTGCCTTATTAGCGGCAATTTTTGTACCTTTTTTATTAATTTACATAAAGTTGTTACTTGATAACAAGTTACATAATCGCAAAGATATAGAAGCCAATTTAGATATTCCTTATTTGGGTGATATTCCAATTTCTATTTCATCTAATGGAATAATTGTTAATAGGGAAGCAAGAACAAGCACTGCGGAGGCATTTAGGCTTTTAAGAACAAATTTAAGTTTCATGCTGCCAAAATCAAAATCAGAACAAAAAGGTAAAACAATTTTTATAACTTCAACAATTAGTGGAGAGGGGAAATCTTTTGTATCTATTAATTTGGCAGCCACTATTGCTTTAACAAATAAAAAAGTTTTGGTACTTGGTTTAGATTTAAGAGCTCCTAAAATTACAGATTACTTAAATATAAGTGATAAAAAAGGAGTTACAAATTTTATTCTTGACGATGATTTGCAGATAGATGAATTAAAGTTTAATAGTCCATTAGTTAAAAATGTTGATTTTATATCTTCAGGCCTAGTGCCACCAAATCCATCAGAGTTGCTCTTAAACAAAAGACTAAATAATTTACTTGAAATTGTTAAAAATGATTATGATTTTATCATTGTGGATACTGCACCTATCAGTTTAGTAACGGATACTTTATTAGTTGCAGATTCCGCTGATATGTTCTTATATGTAACTAGAGCAAATTATTTGGATAAGAGAATGCTAATTGTACCAAAGACTCTTTATAAAGAAAAGAAATTGCCAAATATGGCTATTGTTTTAAATGGCACTGACACCAGAGGAGGCTATGGTTATGGATATGGATATGTCGAAAAAGAAAAGAAATCTTTATATAAAAAGATTTTTAGTTTTTAAATAATATAAATGTTTTAATTATTGAGTTATTTTTATGACTAAATGTTATGTCTTGACAAAGTTTGGTAATTATTATTTAAATAAAAGCTATTGGCCCGTATAAAAATTTAATTGTACTAATAAATTAACGTTTTGATTTTAATATCTTTTAAAGAGTTAATTTGAGTTTTGAAAAATATAACTTTTTCCTCATTAGGTAGTAAATCAAAAAAGTTGTCAGTAAAATGACCTTTTTCAGTTGTAGATAAAAAAACATCCTTTTGTAAAACCTTACTTTTTAAATAAATAGAAAAACCATCCTTTTTTTTGATGATTGAAGTTTGAATTTTTTCTTTTGGCAGATTTAATTCTTTTGGTTTCGTAAAATAAAAAAGTGATTTTTGAGAATTAAACTCGGTAATTAACAAAGAGTTTGTTATCTCAACTTTATCTAAAGGAAATTCATAAAACTGTTGACTGCTGTTTTCTAGAACTTCAATTTCTTTAGTATCAGACCAAATTTCTTTTCCTTTAAAATCAATTATAGTTAGTTTTAAATTATCTATTATATTTTTAAAAGTATCATTTATAATAAATGTTTTGACAGTTTCATTTTCTATAGTTGACGAGATTAAAACATTTTCAAAAGCTTTTTTTGCTTTATACTGTAAAGCTTTCCAATTTCCAAAATAATCTATAGAAGACCATGAAATAGCAGGCCAACAGTCATTTAATTGCCAATATAAAGTTCCCATATTGTAAGGTTTTGCTCTTCTTTGTGCCTCAATTCCCATTACAATTCCCTTAGCTTGTAATAATTGACTTATATAAATATAATCTTCAGCATTTAGAGGAACTTTATAATCTCGTTTCATATATTCATCTATCAATTGAAAGCCTCTAACATGTTTTTGATGTGATTTTAAAGCATCCGATTTTAAATCAATAGTATCTTTTTGAGTGATATATTTTATGGTTTCAATACCTGGGAAAGACTGAAAACCAAATTCACTCATAAATCTGGGAACATTTTTTTCTAAATGTTCAAAAGGATAAGTATCATGCCAAATCCACCAATCGTGAGCGTCTCCTTCTGTTTTATATTTAGGATTTCCACGGCCGTATTTTGGAGAAGTTTCCCAATAATCAGTTTGGCTGTATTGTTTAACTGTATTTGGTAAAATAGAATCAAATACTGCTAAGTAATCATTCCAGATAACCTCTTTCTCTTTATCGGTTCTGTTAGCTTGCCAGCCCCAACGTTTCCAACCTTCGGAGTTTTCGTTGTTTCCACACCATAAGGCAATGGAAGAGTGATTTCTTAATCTTTTTACTTGCTGCTCAGCCTCTTTTTTGACACTTGCTAAAAATTCAATATCACCAGGATACATAGCGCAAGCGAACATAAAATCTTGCCAAACTAAAATTCCTTTTTCATCACACAAATCATAAAAAATATCATTCTCATAAATTCCACCTCCCCAAACACGCAACATATTCATATTTGAGTTAACAACATCTGACAATAATTTATCATAATGTTGATTAGTAACTTTATTCTGAAAGCTATTTTGAGGAATATAATTGGCTCCTTTCATATAAACCGATTTTCCATTCAATTCAAAACCAAAAGATTCCCCTAAACTGTCTTTTTTATTAATGAGTTTAATAGTTCGGATACCAAATTTTGTAGAAATTGAATCTAAAATTTGATTATCTTTTTTAACAACAACTTTGATATGATATAAATAAGGTTCTCCGAGATTGTGAGTCCACCACAATCTTGGTTTTTTAATAATTAATGGAATTTTTGGCTTTTCAGATTTTATATTTTGTAATTTATTATTGACATAAATTTTATATTCTAATTTATCAATTTGCCTATATTTTTCGTCAATATTTACTGTTAAACTCGCAACTGAATCAGAAATGGAATTGTTCTGAATAAAAATATTTTCAATTTTATATTCATTCCAAGCTTTTAGGGTAATATTTTTCCAAATACCAGTAGTGTTTAATTTAGGTCCCCAATCCCAACCATTTTGAAACTGTGCTTTTCGGGTGTAAATTCTATTGCCTTCAGGTAATTGATATGGATTGTTATTTGCTTTATGATTTCCAATTTCAATAGAGTTTTTAAAAATTATTTTGAGTTCATTTTCTTCTTTAAGAAGGTTTTTTACAGAAATTGAATACTTCTGGAATGCGTTGTCTGTATCTAATTGATAGTTTCTGTTAATATAAATTTTGGCATAGGTATCTAAACCTTCAAAATTAATTTCAATATTTTCTTTATTTAAAATTTCTTTTGAAAGTTTAAATGTTGTTTTGTATTCCCAATCTTTTTTTGAAACCCATTGTGCTTTTTTTTCATTATTTTTTATGAATGGATTTTCAATAATTTTGAGAGAAAGCAAATCTGTAAAGACATTTCCTGGCACAGAAGCAGTATTCCAATCTAAAGTATCTACTCCTTTAAATTGCCAATTTTTATGTAATGAAATAGAAATAGGGATATTATTTTTTGGTTGACAACCAATGGCAATACAAAAAAATAATAAATAAATGATTTTACGCATTTTGAATCGCTTTTAAAATTTTTTGAATTTTCTTAATACTTGAAACGGTTTGTTTCGTATTGTCAAAAAATATAGTGTTGTTCGATATTTCTTTTGAAGCAGAAGTGTGAATTTCTTCAAAGCCAGCATCCTTGAATTTATGCACATTATTCAAATTAATTCCGCTTCCCGGTAAAATGATAATTTTGTTTTTTGCGATTTGTTTAAGTTCTTTTAATAATTTAATTCCTTCTTCAGCATTTTTCTCTAATCCCGAAGTTAGAATTCTATCCACTTTTAAATTTATTAATTCAAGCAAAGCTTCTTTAGGCTTTTTTACGCAATCAAAAGCTCTATGAAATGTAAAAGAAAGTGGTTTGGAAATTTCTAATAATTCTTTTGTTCTTTTAATATCGATAGTATTATCTGAGTTTAAAACTCCACTAACAATTCCGTTAAAACCCAATCTTTTACAGAGTTTAATGTCAATTTTCATTTGTTGAAACTCTTTATTAGAATAACAAAAGTTGCCACTTCTTGGTCGTATTAAAACATTTTTAGGAATAGTAATTGCTTTAGTAACTTTTTGCAATAAACCATAAGAAGGTGTAATTCCTCCCACTGATAATTCAGAACAAAGTTCTATTCTATCTGCTCCAGCTTTTTGGGCATTTATAGCTGATTGATATGAGTTTGCACAAATTTCTAATTTCATTATTCTATAATTAATTTGACAATAAAATTTCAATATTTAGGATTTGTACTTTGTTTCTTTTGAGGTATTTTTCTAAATTAATAACTATGATTCCCATTTTTGTATATTGTTTTCGTAAATTTAAGAAACAGAACGTAATGAAACTTTATAAATCCTCTTTTTATATTTTTGTGCTTATCCTATTATCTTGTGTGCAAGAAAAAATAGCACCTGCTAAAAATGATAAAACCTTAATTTCTTACGTAAATCCTTTTATTGGTACAGGTGGTCATGGGCATACATATCCAGGAGCCACAATGCCTTTTGGTATGATGCAACTCTCACCAGACACTCGTTTAGAAGGTTGGGACGGATGTTCTGGTTATCATTATTCAGATAATGAAATTTATGGTTTTTCTCACACTCACTTAAGTGGAACAGGTGTTTCTGATTATGGAGATATTTTACTAATGCCAACTAAAAAGCAAATATTTAATAATGGAGCAGACGGTAAAGAGGGTTATAAATCTAAATTTTCTCATGATAATGAAATAGCAGAACCTGGTTTCTATAAAGTTCATTTAGACGATACAGATATAGATGTTGAGTTAACAGTTTCAAAACGAAGTGGAATTCATAAATACAATTTCCCATCTTCTGAAAATCAATATGTGATTTTAGATTTAGAACATAGAGATGAAGTTTTAGAGGCTAAAATTGATGAAATTTCTAATACCGAAATTGTGGGTTATAGACATTCAAAAGCTTGGGCTACAGATCAACGCTTATTTTATGCAATTCAAACTTCACACCCATTTATAAATGTTTTAGAACCAAAGTTGAAGAATTCTTTAACAGAACCAAGAAAATCAGCTTTAAAATTTATCAACCCAAACAATGAACCTATACTCATTAAAATAGGAATATCTGCAGTTGATATTAATGGAGCTAGAAATAATTTGAAAGTAGAAATAGGAAATCAAAGTTTTAATCAAATTAAAAACAATGCACAAAATTTATGGGAAAAACAATTAAGTAAAATTGTTTTAGAAGACTCAAATGAAGATAATAAAACTAATTTTTATTCTTCTTTATATCACGTTTCTATTGCCCCAAATTTATATCAAGACATAGATGGAAGGTATAGAGGAATGGATTTGAAGATTCATGAAGCTAAGGATTTTAATTATTACACAGTTTTCTCATTATGGGATACTTACAGAGCAGCACATCCATTGTATACAATTATAGAGCAAGAAAAAACAAACGACTTTATCAATACATTTTTAGCAAAATATGATGAAGGTGGAATTATGCCAATTTGGGACTTATCCTCAAATTACACAGGTTGTATGATTGGTTATCACGCAGTTCCTGTTATTGCAGATGCATATTTAAAAGGAATCAAAGGTTTCGACAGTAAAAAGGCTTTACAAGCGATGAAGCACTCTGCAACTCGAGATAAGTTAGGCTTAAACTCTTATAAAAATCTAGGATTTATTCCTGTAGAAAAAGAATCTGAATCCGTTTCTAAAACTTTAGAGTATGCTTACGATGATTGGTCAATTTCTCAGATGGCAAAGGCCATGGAATATGAGAAAGATTACAAAATTTATTCGGAAAGAGCTCAAAACTATAAAAATGTATTTGACCCAGAATCTCAATTTATGAGAGGGCGTTTTAGAAATACTTGGTTTGCACCCTTTGATCCTTACGAAGTAAATTTTAACTATACCGAAGCAAATTCTTGGCAATACAGTTTTTATGTACCTCAAGATATTTCTGGGTTTATGAAACTATTAGGAGGTAAACAACAATTAGAAAATCAATTAGATAGATTGTTTGTTGCTAAAGATGAAACTTCTGGACGTCATCAAGTAGATATTACAGGCTTAATTGGCCAATACGCTCATGGTAATGAGCCTAGTCATCACATGTCATATTTATATAATTTTGTTAATAAACCAGCAAAAACTCAAGAAAGAGTGCGTCAGATTCTAACAGATCTATATGCAAATGCTCCAGACGGAATTTCAGGTAATGAAGATTGCGGACAAATGAGTGCTTGGTATATTTTTTCTTCTTTAGGTTTTTATCCTGTAACTCCAGGTTCAAATAAATATATTATCGGCAGTCCTTTATTCGAAAAAGCGAGCATTAATTTAGAAAATGGTAAAACGTTTACAGTTAAAGCCAATAATCAATCCAAAGAAAATAAATACATACAATCTGTAAAATTGAATGATAAGAATTATAACTATTCATATATTAATCATAATGATATTATAAATGGTGGAAATTTAGTTTTTGAAATGACTAATAATCCCTCTAAATGGGGCACAAAGGATGAATTTATTCCAACTACAGAAATTAAAGAACATTTAATTGTTGCTGCTCCTTTTATAGCAAAGGGAAAAACGGCTTTTAAAGGGAGTACATCAATAGAGTTGCAATCTGTAGAAAATGATGTGGATATTTATTTTACTTTAGATACAGCGTTTCAAAAGTACTCGAAGCCATTTACTATTTCAGATAAATCAACGCTTAAAGTTTATGCACAAAAAGGAAAAGTTAAAAGTGCTGTAATTACAACTAATTTTTACAAAATAGATCCAAATTTAAAAATCGTTTTAAATTCAAAGTATGCAAACCAATATAATGCAGGTGGAGATAATGCTTTAATTGATGGAATTATAGGAACTGAGGATTTTAGAACAGGTACATGGCAAGGTTATTGGAATGAAGATTTAGATGCAATTATTGATTTAGGTGAAAATAATAATAAGCAAGGAAGAATAGAAATTCATTTTTTAGAAGATCAACGTTCTTGGATTTTTCTTCCTAGCGAGGTAGAAATATTAGTATCTTCAAACGCTAAAAATTATCAATCTTTGGGGAATTATGCTGTAGATAACACTAAAGAAAACGAGAATACTAAAATTCAAGAGTACATTTTCAAATATCCATCAAATTTAAAAGTAAGGTATTTGAAAATTATTGCAAAAAAATTAGGTAAACTTCCAAAATGGCACTTAGGATATAAACATGATGGAAGATCTTGGTTATTTGTAGATGAAATTCAAATAAAATAAATACTGAATACATAATGAAAAGAAGAAATTTTATTAAAAAGGCTTCTGCAACGAGCTTAGGGTTTGCAGCTTTTTCTTCATCTTTAGTTTCATGTGATGCTGCTTTAGTAAAGAAGAAAGAACCTATAACAACTTCTAAAATTTTAAAACCACTTGTAATAGCAACATGGAAAACGGATTTGGCAGTAACAACTGCGGCAGAGGTTTTGGAAAAAGGGGGTTCGGCTATAGACGCCGTGGAACAAGGTTGCAGAATTGAAGAGGCAAATGAAAATGGTCAATCTGTAGGTAAAGGAGGTTTGCCTGATAGAGATGGAAATGTTACTTTAGACG
>Ga0206127_1002732_pt1 | contig 17082 bp, 4 predicted proteins | sample Helgoland_Spring_6_FD_148646 | JGI IMG/M metagenome (GOLD analysis project Ga0206127, IMG submission 148646) | Pelagic subsurface seawater microbial communities from Kabeltonne, Helgoland, North Sea - Helgoland_Spring_Bloom_20160419_1 | ecosystem: Environmental > Aquatic > Marine > Epipelagic ...
CCACTCATTACATCTGCAATCATTACAATTACCATTACCGCAAAGGAGAGAAAACCTATAATGGTTTTCTCATTCCAATCGTTGTCGTCTTTAAAAATCTTTGTCCAACTCATCATTTTTGTTATTAGTGTTTTCATACCTATTATATATTAAATTTTACTTTTGTTTCTTATTTAACTCTGCATTTAGCGCAGTTTTATTTCTAAGCCCTGCTTCAATTAAACTAGTCATTATATCTCTTCTGATATCAATATCTAAGTCTGTCCAGTTATCAAACTGATACAATAATTTAAGTTTTTTAACCAGTCCTTGAGCTGTTTCGCTCTGTGCTAGTTCTTTAAATACGTAGTCTGATTTAAAACCAAACCCTCTTGTTTTAGCGTGATTAACAGCGTATCTCCTCATTGATGGGTCAAGTTTGTTTACATAGTCTTGAATGTATTGAGGCAAAGACCCAGTTGTTTCTTTGTAATCAAAATCATTGTTTTGATATAAAATACCTATTTCAGTTCTGATTCTCACTTTTTCTGCTTGACCCTCACCATCTATTTCGCTAAAGGTTTCTTTAAAAGTGCTTTCCCATTTTTTCTCAGGAAGCTCATATATAAAACTTCTTTTTAATCCTAGAGTCTTATCAATCTTTCTTTTTCTATCCTTAATTCTTTGAGGGCCTCCATCATTTTCTTCAGCAGTTTCTATAATAGCATCTGTTATTTGATACATTAAATTAACTATTAAGCTACTTTCATTAGCGTACAGTTTTTCAAAAGCGGCTTGCATTTTAGGTGCAGAGCCGCCTAATAGACTTGAGGTTAGTTTAAAGATGTCTCTAGTTCTTCCATCTTTAAAACCCTGCATTTGCACAGCTTTGTCTGTCGAGTTCTGGTTGTAAACGATTTTAGAATCTCTATGTCTATCTATATTATTTGAATAAGTATCAAAAGCACCTAAGGCAGGAGCGGTTGAGACCACCTGCCAGAAAAAATTGTTTAAAGAAAGTTTTTTGGGTGCAAAAATCTCTTCAGGAATAAGGTCACCTACAGGCAAGCTTCCTAGCAATGCATCTACCAAAGCAAATCCTTCTTTTGATAAGTATCCAGTTGGGTCTCCTTTTGAATCTTTATCATACATTTTCCAGTCATACTCTTCTCCATTTTGTGCTGCATGTATGCTTTCAGCTGTCATTATTGCAAAATGGTCAAAGAACATAAACTGATGAGCTTTAGGTATTCTTAAAAATAACATTCTACCGTTCTCACCTTTTATGAAAAGAGGTATCATTAAATACCTGTTCTTGTAATATGGAGGAATCTTCTCCCATTCTTCAGGAGTTAAAGCACCTAAGCCCAATAAGGTTATAGCTGTTTGAATAGCCAGTGCTTGAGCTTGTTTGAAAACAGCCATTTTAGGTTTTTCTTTCCAGTACTCTATAGTACCTCTAGTACCTTGTATTGCGGCATTCAGATAAGGTTTAACAGAATCTAAGTCCTTAGTTAGGTATCCGCCTTGAGAGAAATCAGCAATCATTCTAGCCTCCTCTACAGCTAAAGACTTTCTTTGAAAATCTGTAAGCTCTGGTCTTGTTTTCTCTAAATTATTTAGAGTTCTAGTATATATTGCTAATCTTAATGCAATTTCAGATTTCTCACCAAGAAACGCAAGGGCCTTGCCAGCTCCTTTAATTGGGCTGTACTTTCCTAGAACTCTCCTGTATGTAGATTTTTTTCTTTTATAAATCTGTTCTGGTCTACCCTGAGTTGTTAAGAAAGACATACCTCCACCATGAGCAAAGTAATCGTCTACTAATGCTCCATCCATTACAGCAGCGGGGAGGTTCTTTATAAAGTCCACTAAAGCCATAGCTTGCATGAGTGGCAAGAATCCATACTTATCGTAAACACCTCTACCCCTAGTTACTTCCACCATACCTCTCGATGTCGCTATAAAGGCAAAGGTTGGTCTTAATCCTGTTACTAAAGCTTTCTTTGTAGAAGTTCCAGATAATCTTGAAGCTCTTCTTCTTTGCGTAGATGTAAGTAATCTTCTTTCTTCTATACCCATTAAAGAGTTATAATATTCAGACTTTACTTGGAAAGCTCTTTTCTTACCCTCTAGTCTATAGAAAATGTTTTTGTATCCATTATCTGCATCCTCTACAGCTCTGTTCCCAAATCCATCTTCTATTACCTTTCCTTCCTTATCTTTTTTGTAATTAGCCTCTCGTACTGTTGCTCCCAGCATCTTGTATTGCATTTCTGCTGCTGCTTTGTCCATAGCAGAAAACAGCTTATTACTCGCTGCCTTGTGTTTTAAAGAGCGAAGACTAAGGTTTAATAAGTATCGAGCATCAGTGAAAATAGCTTGGTCGCTACCATTTTTTAATGCAGCTATCTGATTTTCATTTAAATTCATATGCTCAAAAACTGTTGTGCCTGTCTCGGCAAACATTTTTTCTAGGAAAACCCTAGGTGAGTAATCATCAGATATAAATCTATCTCTTGTTTCCTTGTCAATTATACCAGCTTCATAAGTCTCCTGAAGTATTTTTCTGTACTCGTCAAAATATATATCAGCCCTGTTATTTAACTTGTTGTAAAGCTCGTCTCCAGATTGTCTTTTTAAAGTCTCTATACTCGCACTAGCTACATCTGCATTCATTTTTACAGAACCATCTGAAGGATGAAGAAACTCAGATTGATATCTTTCTACTTGCTCCTCAAAATACTTTTTTCTTTCAAGAGCGTTCTTGATTCTCTTTTCTGTTTCCTTGTCTTTTGGAAGAGCTTTTAGAGATTTAATTTCTGTATCAACTGCGGCCAAAGAATTTTTATTATCTCTTAATCTGTTCTCTCTAGTCGTATCTATTTGTATTACACGTCTGTAGAATATAATTTGATTAACAACACCCTCATCCGTTGTATTTAGCTTTCCGTATATCTTCTTTTCTACTTTCTGGAATATTCTGTCAGCATTGGCTCGTTGACCGTTTAAAGCGGTAAACTGAGCCTTTATGAAATCAGCGAATCCATTCTTCATGGCCTTTTGCAAATAAGCTGTGTTAGAAACAACAGCTTCACGGTTAAACCATTTCTTTACAAAGTTTAATATACTGGATTTAGACTTACCGATAATAGCTTCTTCTGCATTTTCAGCCATCTTATCATAAGCATCTACCCCTTTCTGACCCAATCTTTGTCTCTCTTTACTTGAATCATCAGACAGCATAGAACGAATACCAGAAGAAGAAACGTATTTCTCTCCGTTTTCATATACTGAGCGCATTGGATAGTTATTCATTATAGCCTCAGCTGTAGGGAGACTAAATGAATTTTCATTTATTTCATGAGCAATAGCGTATATACCTCTTCCTTCTAATTTCAAAGGAGTACCACTAGTTATTTTTTTAGCTAACGCAGGGTCGTTTTCTTTTATGTAGTCACCTATTAATTCCCCAGATTCAACTTGATTTGCAGCGTTGAGCAATTTAATTTTTCTATGAGGTTTTGATATAAATTCAAGAACGTCTTTATCTCTAGTCTTAAATACCTTACCGTCTATAATCACAGCAATATCTCTTGAATTTTTAGCAAGTACCATATTACCGTCTCTAACGGCAGCGATGTTGTTTAAGCCTCTTCTCATTATTGGGCTACCACCTTCTTTGAAAGCTTTTTGTTGCGACTTGGTATACTGGGATATATCTATATTGGGGTGTTTATTAGTCTCAACAGCGGTAAAACTTATTCCTTTTGAATTAAGTATAGCAGCTACATCGTTAGTGTATTTAAATATAACAGGCATACTCATATTTCTGCCTACATTCCATCCTGTAGGGAAATCAGAATATTCTTCGTTTATGGTTCCATCTAGAGCAACATCGTAAGCTATATCTAGAACACCTTCCTTTGTTGGCGTTATCTTTAAAGTCATAAACGCCCTTTCGTTAAAAACTCTTTCAGCGCCCTCTACTATATCACTAGGGAAATATTTTTTTAGCTCATTGTATTTTATAGTAAAAATAAATACACCGTCAGCCGTTACATTTGGAACAGTTAAATCAGCAGCTTTCATAGCCTCCTTAAGCGTCTTCGCTTTTTCTAGATTAGCTAACTGCTTTGGGTCTCCAGATTCTAATCTTTCTATTTTTGAATTAACTTCTTCAAAAATATCTAATGAAGATTCAAAAATTAATTCCTCATACCTAGATAGCTCTTGTTCAGTGCTTAAAGTACTAACATCTCCATCCCATAGTATGTTTCTAACATCGTCCATTACGTCATAATGAACTCTGCCTAACATTGATAATTCAAACTCACTTGTTATAGCGTACAAAATTCCAGTGAAATCAATGTTACCATTTTTTATGTCTTCCAGAAACCGATAAACATTTCCATCTATAAGTCTTTCTTGCTCTTCTAATGAAATATCATTGAAATCGAAATATCTTATTATAAAATCATATATCTCTTTTTCCTCACCTGAGATGTTTTCTGGATTTTGATTTAGAATAGCGTTGTCTAGATTGTCTGAAAAGTTTTTTGGAATAGTGTACTTTGACAATAATCCAAATATTTTTCCAATCTCTTTTAGCTGTTGGTCATTAGCTACAAATTCTAAGACATTTGAGGTGTCTATAAAGTTATTTATTACATCTCCATCTATATCAACACCATATCCTGCTTCATACGTAGCGTCAAACATAGTGTGTTTTGCCATACCAAACATATCAGCTTCTTTTGGTATAGGAGCAGTCAAAGACCTATAAAACCTCTTATAATTAGCGTTGTTCTTTCTTAAGTTTTGTATAACTTTATCTTTGAGCCTTCTTATTATGTCTCTTTCAAGAACATCGGTATCTTCTGTAAGGGTGTACCCTTCTGCGTTATTGATTAACTGAGACTCAACTGCTAGTACAAAGTTTTCCCCCAAAGGCATCATAGCTAATTTAAGGTCTCCTTCTTTTTGACTACCTAGAACGTCAGCTAATTTCGATTGAAAGTCATTTAAGAACTCTGTTGTGCTTTCACCAACAGCAGACGTTGTAGCTCTATCTATAAGTTCTTGAACTAAATTTGCCATAGCGACAAATTCTTTATCCTCCTTTAATTTTATTTGAGGTGAATTCTTAACGTAAGACTGAAATATTCTATAGATTTCAGAATCTTTGTTTTCGACAATGTTTTTATACAGTTCATTAAAAGCTTGTGGAGCTTTTCTTCTCAAGGTTTCGACAACAGCTAAACTGAGACCACCTGCTCCAGTTCTTGCATTAGAGTATGCAAGGTTAACCACCACTGTATTCTCTGATATATCATTGTCTTTATCTGGTACTACTAGCGCAGAATCAAAGTTTAAGTCTAGCCTGTCTACAAAAGTCATCTTGTATCCAGCATATTTAGACAGTGCGCTAAGGGCTTTATAAACCCTTAGCTTTTTCTTATCCTTTATATCAGATTCTTTTATAAATGAGTCTGACTTTATTTTAGCTACAGATGTCGATGCGTTGTATTCCTCGTATCTAACAGGAGTCGACATATAAACCTTGCCATCCTTTTGATGCGTTTCTTTAAAGCCCATTCTTCTTAGCTCTAAACTATGCTCAAAGTCCTCAGCAACAATAAAGTTGTTCTTAGATTTATCCCATTCAGCTTTTACAATTTCTGGAGATTCACCTCTTTTAGGCTGGTAAGCTGTTTCTGGGTCTGATTTTTTAGATAGGCTTGAGCGAATTGCTTTTTCTTTTGCAGACTCAAGTGTTTTATCTACATCAATAACACTACCTGTAGACAGAGCTTTACCTAATTCTTTAGCTAAGTTTATAACCTGCTTCTCAGACGTAGGTATTTTACCATCTCTAAAACCCTTTACTCTATCTATTATCATCTGAAACAAATCAGCTATTTTCTGAAAAACAGATTTGTTCTTAGAAAGTAATTTGACTCCGTTAGGCTCTGAGAATACAGCTAGGAATTCAGTAAGAAGCTCTAATGATTGGTCGCTACGTTTAGCATACCTATTGTAATGCGCTAAAACCCTTTCTTGTTCTGGAGTTCCCTTAGCGTATCTGTTCATTATAAACTTAATACGCTTCTCTAATCTTGAGGCAAATTCTGGGTCAGATGCTAATATGCTTTCAAGTATAGGGTGAATGGCTTCATGCTTTAAAAGCATGTAGCCTTCCATGTCTAATGGATTAGAACCGTCTACTAGTATGTGTATGGTATCTGAACTTGGATTAAAGTGACCGACATCTCTACTAGCCCCAGAGTGCGTTTTATTGTAGCTGTCTCTTGACGAATGCATGACTATCTTCAAGTCAGGGCTTACAATTTTCAACGCAGACAGCATGCGGTTTACAATACCCTTTGATTTCTCATCAACAGCTACATCACCTACAGTTTCAAGCTGTTTAGTATCTACCTGCTCACTCTTCGTTTCCTTAACTGGTTTGGCAGCTGAGTCCTCAACAGCTTCTTCAACTGGCTCACTCTCTTGTTTAGTTGATTCTTCTGCCAATCTATCTAACTCTAGCTCTTCGTTTACTTTTGCAGTAGCTTCCTCGGTTTGAGTTTCCTTAAGAAGTATGTTGTATGCAGCTTCTTCAGCTTCTTCCCCTTTTAAATTATAAGTTTCAGAACCGTCAGGACTAGTAAGTAAAACATTCTTTACATTGCCATTCTTGTCTCTCCTAATTGCTTTTACACCATTATTATTAGACATCTTAGTTCCCTTTGGAGCTACTCCACCAGCACGGTTGTAGGTGAAAGAACCATCTTCACTTGGAATTAAGAACCCTTCTGCTACAGATAAATTTAAGTCTTCTAGATTTTTATCAGAAACCTCGTCAAAGTTTTCAATATCTATTATGTTCCCATTATCTGTTTCTACAACCAACCTCTGCCCATCTTTAGATAAAACTCCTTCTACAGTTTCGTTTGTAGCTGGGTTTAGATATCTAACTCTTGTGTCTATAGCTTTAGATGGTGTCGTTTTTGCCTCTTCTTTTCTAGCGTCTACCTTGGCTTTTAAGGCAGCAGCTAAATCAGCTGCTGTTCTCAATACAGGGATATCCTCCTCTGATTGCTTTTCAGTTTCTGTAACGTTTGCATCCTCAAGAGGGTCGGCTTTCTCTCTTGTTGTAAAGCTTCCTTCCATAGCAGCTTTGATTTCTAACAAAGCAGCAATTTTCTTTTTTGCAGCGTTTTTTACTGTTGGAGAATCACTTTTCTTAGCAGCCTTAGAAGCCTTTCTAATTTCCTTGTTTATCTCTTGTACGTTAGCTCTATCTTCCTCAGACATTTTTTCAAATGCCTTTATAGATTTATTCTTTATATCGTTCATTTCTGATTTTACAGAAATTAACTCGTCTTTAATTATTTTTTTAGCATCTGAGTCTAAGTCTTCTTCTTTTAGACTCTGTTTTAAATCACTATAGTAACTCTTTAAAGACTCAAATTTTTCAGCATCTTCAGACAAAGGAGAATATTCAAAATCACCATAAGTCCTGTACTCAGCGTTTGCTGTTATTCCAGAGGTTGGGCCAGATATTAATAGTGTAGTCACAGCAACATCTATAAGCTCCATAGGGTCAAACTCATCGTCAGCAATAGCATAAGCTAGTCCAGCTTGAGCTAAGGCTATACTAAGCTCTTCAGCTTGCTCCTCTGCAACATCTCTAGATAAAACCACACCTGCTCTGACTAATGGTTTATCCAAAGCACCAGCAACTTTTTTACTTATAGGTTGTAAAAAATCAACGGCTTTTCGGTATGCAGCTGATTTTGCTTTTACAGAAGCACTGCCTATGTCGTCTACTATTCCTAAAGCAGCTCTAGTTCTTCTGATGTTACCCATTCCAACACGAGTAATAACACCTTCTACGATACCAGAAGCAAAGGCCAACCCCTGCTTTTCTTCTTCCGTTAAGTCGGAACGGTCTCTGTAGGCCTCGTATGTCCCTAATGTTCCTGATGCACCAGCGCTATATATAGCAACAGCGGGGTTTAAAATAGCACTTGCTAAGTAAACCCAAGAGTCAGCGGCTCCAAGCAGGCTTTTCTGCCATCCTAGATAAATATCTCCATCCGCAAAGGCATCTCCAATACCTCTATCGTCATAAATGTCATGACCTAATTCTAACTGAGTCTGTACTCTTCTTTCTGCTTTTAGTTGCTGATATCTTTCCGAAGTTAAACTACTACCACCAAAAGTGTCGTTAGCCCATATTACAGCATCATTAGCTATATTAAATACAGCGTCTTTGGTTGCTCTTCTGAAATATGTATAGTCAATATCATTAGACTTTTCTTGCTGTTTTTTCCAAGCTACTTTGTCTACCGTTCTTTCAAAAAGTATTCCTTCAAAATAATCTTTTCGTTTGTTTACCTCAGCGGACAACCCCTCAAGACTTAAGCCATCAGGATTTATTCCTAAATACTCTGCTTGTTCTTTAACCCAAAAATCTGTTGTAAGGGATGTTTCACTTTCTAGACCTTTTTCTATATCGCTATATATCTTAGCAATACCCTGTTGAATCTCCCTGTATTTAGCATTTTCAAGCTCGGTTTGAGTTGTAGGATTCTTTTGACCCCCGCCTTCTAAATCAGTTAGTATATCTGTTTTTTGACTTTGTTCATATCGAGCAGCTCTTGCTGCGTTCCAAGCCCAATCCTGACCAGATTCTTTTGCTTCAGCTTCTTTTTGTTTAGCTTTTCTCTGCTCGTATTCTTCGATTGACTCCTCTCCATGCTTACGTCTCTTGGCTATTTGAGCTTCTAAATCAGCTTCAAACTCTTCGTCCGTCATTTCGATTAGGTCGTACTCTTCGTCTGTAAAGCCCATGTCTCTGTAAGACTGGGCTGTTTCTTCAATGCTTTTAGGCTTAACTACAGGAGCCTTCTCAAACTCTACCCTTGGAGCGCCATCGACAGCTTCTCCTCTAGAGCGTTTACCAGCAACTTCCATTTCTTTACCAAGATTACCATCAAGTTGTACAGGTAGCTGAGGCTCTTTCTTTGCCTGCTGCGCTTGGAATTTGCGGTCGTATTCAAAACGGTCATCGTTAGCAAAGTCTTCCGATGCGGTAGCTTCTTTTGCCCCAGTGGATGACGATTCCGTAGAATCTTTTTTTTTACCTAATACAGAACTATGCCAAGTATCGTAATCATCCTTGATTCCCAAGTGTCCGTGAAGACCTTTTAGATATTGCTCATTATCCTTAACAGCATTGAGCCAAGTATCGTAATCATCTTTAATTCCTAGGTGAGTGTGAAGACCCTTTAGATATTCCTCATTCATACTGAGTATCAGTTATTTGTGAATGATACAAAGATAAGGAATTACTTAGAGTAATTATTAGGGTCGAATCCTCCCCCTTTGAACAAGTCTTCAATATTGTATCCAGCTTTTGCTAATTCAGCTTTAACCTCCTGCTGGGTTCTGTTGGGCAGTTTATCGAAGTCTGTTTGTGATATTTCTTGTACATACGTTTTGTATTTCCGACCTTGTTCAAAAGAAAAATAAGTGCTTCCTTCGCCCACTTGAAGTTCAGCAACAGGTTTTCCGTTTTTAACACCAAAACCAACTATGTCGTATTTATCTCCAGTAACTGGGTCAGCATAACCCTTACCTCTCATATTAGGGGTAAACGGTATTAAAGTGTCAAAAGTATATTCTTCGGATATAGCTTCGCCTTTTTCGTTTATACCAGATATCTTTATAGTGCTTCCTTTTCTAGCGGTAGCATCATAATCTGTGCCTGCACCTATTCGGTTTCTTGAGTTAGTACTTCCAGCGCTCCATAGAGGAGCAACAGAGCCAAGAACTCTTCCTCTGTACCACTCTTTAGCTTGCGCTACTATTTCCTCGTTAGAAGCTAAGTCTGCAATCTCAGCGAGTTTTTCTGCGCTAATTTTAGTTGGGTCTTCGACCATTCCTAATCCGTCATCTTCAGATACAGCATACGCTGTTAAGACATCAGATTGAAATTGCTTGTCTTTGTATTTCTCTTCATACAGAGTGTTTACCCTTGACTCAGCATTACCGACACTAGAACCAGCACGTATAGCGCCCTTAGTCTCATCTAGGAAAGTAGTAAAGTTTACATACGTCCCTTGCTTTATGGTTCTAGGCAAGATTAATGAATTATTCATATTCACAGATGACTGCAAATATGTAGACTGAGTAGCTGGCACAAAGACATCTCCATCTTTTACCATCACTTGACCATTCTTTATTATAACCTCTGCTGTTGCATTAACAAAACCTGAGTATAACTCACCAGCTTCTTCTGGGGTCATAGCTACATCCTTAAAACCATTTGCTTTGTTGGTTACGTATTCTTTACCTGCCGCTTCTAGTATTGTTCTACCAGCGGTTACCTCGTAAGTTAATGCACTAGCAGCTTGTTTCATTTTAGCTTCTGCTGAAGCCGACCCTGTTTTTTCGTATTCTATAGCAGCATCTTTAAAAACTTGATATCCAGCATCAGCGATTTGCTTGTATCTACCAGTAAGACCCATAGCGTTATCCATATAGGCTTTCTCAGCACCAGTTGCATCAACTTCTTTCTGAAGCTGTTGTTGTGCCTGCTTACGCTTTTGCTCATTGACTTGGTCAATCTTAAAACCAGTCTCTCCGAGCTTTGGTACTTTAAATACTGTTGTGCCTAATACTGACATTACTTATTCTTTTTAGCGTTTCTTTCGAACTTCTTAAACAGATTCTTAGCGAAAGAACTTTGTTTAGCTATAGCTGCTGCTTGTTCTGGGTTTAGTATATACTCTCCGCCTGTTGCTTCTCCTACTTTCTGACCATCTTGCACTAAGTCAATAGGGTTGGTGTTATGATTAAATGCGCCATCAGTCATCATACCTCCGTTTCTAAACGAAGTCATTCTGCCAAGAGCTGGTGCAAATTGTTGGTATTGTTTGCTTAAAGCATTAATCTGCTTCATAGCTTGGTCGTTTCTGTATTCAGCAGGTATTGCACTACCGTTTACTGGGCCACGTAAATCAAAATGATTTATATCAACAGGCTGCGTAAAATTAGGTGCTAGATTAGTAGCTCCTGAAGCTGGAGTTCCAAACATAGCTTTTGGCTGAAGAGAGTTTATTGCTGTAACACTAGGCATAGCTGATTTAGTGTTAGCCATCTCCAATCCGTATCCAATTGCTGGTTGAGGTGATTGCGGTGCAGGAAGAATCCTAGCGTCCTTTGCTGGAGCTGCATTCTTGATTTTATTCATTTCGTAATTCTCTCTAAAAGAATTATCAAATACAGCATCGTCTGTTTCTGGAACGGCTTCTAGCTTTGTGTCCCCCATTGATAGACCTGCTTCAGCAACTTGGTCTACAGCTTGGTTAAACTCTTTCTTTTCCGCTCTTTTATCTTTAAATTTACCAAGCATTCCTTTTTCGTTCTCTACTCCAGAGGCTTGCTTGGCTGCTTTATTAGCAGACATACCGTACATTAGACCTTCTCCTACAGACCCTAGTCCACTACCAATGTTTCCTAACGCTGCTTGATAAGCTTGATTAGCATAAGCCATTTCTTGCTGACTACGAGCCTCTTTTCGACCAACAGCACGTTCTTCTGCTGTAGCTAATTGCTGACCTGCTGCAAGACGCATTTGGCGCTCTTGAGCAAGCATAGAGTTTTGTGCCGCTTGACTCTGAGCTGTGGCTTGATTTAATCCACCAACTAAAGCTCTTCCTCCTGCGCCTTGTAGGGCTTGTACAGAAGTAGCTAGATTAGCTTGAATAGCATCGTTCTGCATTCTAGCCATCTCGCCATCATAAGCATTCTTATAATTCTCGTAAAACTGTGCTGGTGTCTCTAATGAAGGTGCAGCTGCTTTCGCTCTTTCGAACTCAGCTCTTGCTTTAGGCAGCTGAGTCAAGCCGTAAAGGGCTTGCGCTCCACCAAGAGCAGCTTGGGCGTATCCGCCACCTGCTGCCATCGTGCCTACCTGTGCTAATTTATTAATGTCTATTGCCATAATGCAAATTTAATCTTTTTAGTTGACTCTGTCATTGTGCAACCTTGACCTGTCATAGCTTAAAGATAAGGCGTGTACTTCAAAGGCTGTTGTGTCGGAACTAGTTAGTTTTATTTTTAAGAATACATCTCTCATAGGGTCTCCGTCAATACGAGCTGAATGCTCTACAAATACGTTATTTCCTACAGATATATTAGATATACCAGTAGTACATTGTATGGTTTTTCTGTCGGTAATACCGCTTATTTGCATCCCAGTTCCTGACAACGAAGAACCAGATGCTGTTTTTAGTATATCTCCTACAACAAAGGGTAATCTGTTTACAGGTGTTGTGAATGTCACTTTATCAGAAGCGATAGACTCTACTTTACCTATGTATATCTGATGTCCTTTAGATGCCAATGTATCTCTTGGAATCATAGCATACCTGTGTCCTTCTCTTACGTCAAAGTCCGAAGTACCTATAGTTGTACTTTGGTCAGAAGTTGTTAGCGTCCCAGACCATGTACCACTACCCTCTACAGCTAAAGCTTCAAACACTTTAATCATAGATGGATTGCGGTTAGACACAGATTCAATCTGAGAGTTGTATTGAGTGCCGTAGAAGTTGTTTCTTGTGGCGTTTACATTATGCTTCCACATGATGCCAGAATCCGTCTCAAAGAAGCTGTAAAGCTCGTTATTGATGTTTACATACATCGTTGGCTTAAAGCTGTACTTACTGCCCCATACCCCTTCTTTATGTTTGTATGCAATTGTAAATCCTGCCTCCTCTGTGTCTGCACTTCCTAGTGTAATGCTGTCACCTTCACAGGTTGCAGAAGGCATTGTAACCTTACCAGTACTTAGATTTAAATCAGCTATAGCACTAAAGCTATAAGCTGAATCAGTTACAATTACTTTTATAGTAGCAGTACTCCCAAGGAACGCAGAATCAACCAGTATGCTCTGAGTTTGGAATACAGAATCTATAAATACGATTCCATTTCCTACGTGTTGCCATTCTCCACAGTATGTGTTCCAAAGATTACCCCATATATTCCAAAGTACTGTACTAGATGTGTAGTTAATGCCTTGAATCGTAAACTCGGCATCAGCATTTACAGGAACATCAAATACATCCGAAGCAATAGTTAGTCTTGAGTTGAACACAGGTTCTACTGTAACCAAGTATTCATTGTTATCTGGGTCAAATCCACCGACAACTCTGATTTTTTCTGTTGTCGATATTAAGGATTTAAACTTGTTTTCAAAGAAGCTATCTACTCCCTTTTCACTTATAGGTGTAATGCCATCAGAGGAAAGTCTTATAACTTTCCCTGCCTCAGCATCTACAAAATAGACAACACCAAATCTTTCAACAACAGATTCTGGACTAGAAGTTCCATAGTCTCCTGCGTAATAAGAAGCTCCTCCTAATACATTCTTAGAGGCTGTTACATTTGCATTACCACTTGAGAACTCTATAATGTTTTTACCAATAGGCAGTTGAGAAGCTTTGCTTTCTTGTATAACAGTAAGCGCATCTCCTCTAGGTACTAAAGAGTTTATAGAACCATACATTAAATCTAAGTCTGTCCAATTTGCTAGACTTAAATTAAAAGAACTAAGGTTAAGCCTATCCGAATCTATGACATAAGCATCAGAGTAAGTGATAGAAGAACGTCTGCGTATTGTTTTAGAATCTGGTATAAAGGCGTAAGGCTTGTTGGCAACAAAGCCTGAAGACCTGTAGAAGTCACTTATGGAATAATCCTCAATAAAATCTACAATAGTGCTAAAGCTACTTTCGTCCCAATTTAAAGACAATAAAGTAGAACTTGTCATAGTAGAGTCTCTGGTCACAAGCCGTCTTGCTCTAAAGAACACATCTCCACGAGAGATGGTTACGTTGGCATCAGAGAAGTTGTTTACGGTTGTGGATACTAGTGATTGAGCGGAAGCCACACCTCTGTACTGATAAGAAAATGTTCCATCGGTCTCAACCGTAACAGAAGAAATAGTAATAACCGTTCCGCTTACTGTTATTTGGTCTCCAACATAGAATCGGTCTGATGATGTAGCACCATTAGCTCCATCTATATTCAAAGCACCAGCATTAGAGGCAATTGTTCTGTCACCATAATGCTGTTTTGATACCACATCGTATGTTTTTCCTACACCGTAGTAGACCTTCTCTTCTAATTCTTTTTTAGGAGAATATATTTCTACAACAACATTGTTTTCCCATAGCCCATTTCCCTGCTTTACTGTATTAAAGCTAAATCCTGCTTTATCTACATTCTCAAGTTTTAAGACCCATCCAAACTTAGTTTGAAAGTCCCTACCAGCAGGGGCTAAAAATCTATCTGAATCTTCCTCTAGTTTTTCGTATCCAATCACCCTAAATTCGTGGTCTTCTGGATACACTAAATAACCAAATGAATTTTCGTAACGTATTATTTTTAATATATCACCTTCTTGATACTTGTACTCTAAGTTAGCGCCAGTTTTTTCTTTGTAAGAGTTATTACTGCCTTCTAGTGTATTAAAAGAAATGTAAAGATTTTCAGAAACAAACTCATCCTTGTCTTTAGGAATTAATGGACTAGCAACGGTGTATTGTAAAAATTTATCTACACTACTGTTTCCTCCGTAAACCATTTGCCATTTCTTAGCCCACGATGGTGCTTGAGATTTTATTCTGAAATCTACAAGCGACCCACCTTTTGCGTCTCTATCTGAAAAAGCTTTTACAAAAACAGGGTCAATTTTATTTACACCACTTGTTCTTCCTCTATCATCAGTATATACAATACCAAAAGAATGTTGAGAGTCTGATTTAAATGAAGAGTAGCCCTCTAAACTAGTTGCTATGTAAGATGAAGTTCCAGAGATTCCAGAGTTCTCGTACTCAGCTTCTGTTGTTACAGTAAAAAGAGTGTTTATGTTAAATCCAGATTCACCGCCTATTTTGAAGACTGGAGCGTTAGTTATTTCAACAGCTACAGGATAACTTGTAATTGACGTTGGTATGTAATCATAATCTATAATCTCAGCTTGTTTTACAGAAAGAGATGCTCCTGCAAACCTTAAGTAAAATGTTTTTATATCATTAACTAAAGCAGCTTGTTGTAATTTAAAAGAAGCCGTTCCTTCTAAAAATATTTTTGCTTTAGCCCCAGATACGAGACCGAAAAGTAAAGTCTCTTGTGCATATATTAGTCCATCAGTTTCTTGATTTATGTCAGAATCAACTATGCCTGTAAATGTGTTTGTAGATAGCCTGTTGTTTATTTCGGCAATCATTTGAGACTTAGACTTTACAGCACCGCTTCTAAAGTTTTCTTTAAAAACTGTGTTTTTTAAAGGAACAACAATCGCACTTTGTCTTGGTGTCTGCCTAGTTCCAGTAGTAAATACAATTGAGTCGTTAAGTTTGTTTGATATGATATCTGCATTAGTCGTAAAATCAAATGTAAAACCAGTGTGCTTAATATCCTCATCAGCATAGACTTTTAATTTTTCAGCCACAAGCACAAACTCAATATTTATAAACGAGTTTGCTGGCACTGTACTAGGAAGGCTTGAATAATCTAACTTTATTTCGTAGTCAGAAATACCTACTACTGAAGACTGTCGTTGATAGAAATCTAAACTGTTATCTTCAACGTAGGCTTTTATTGTATACGTAGTTTCTTTTTCTCTGTAGACCACATTCGAATCTAACTCTGGCAAATAGTTCTCATAACCTTCAGTATAATTGCCATACATTAATCTGTTACCAGTTATCGCTTGTGCTTTAGCTACTTGAGGTACATTATCATAAGACTTGTTTACTTCGTCTAAGGACAAGGCAGAACCAAGCTTATTGTTTGTGAAATTTATTGTAGAAGAATTAGATGTGAAGTTATTACTAAGTTCTTCAATCTCGTAAAAAGTCTGGGAGTTTAGCTCCTTTGCATATACAGTAATCTTCTCAGCATCAGCTACTGTGTTTTTTACAAACACGTTTATCTGATTGTAAAAGTCCTTGGAGGAGACCTCTAAAAAATCAGACTTAACTTGAGTAGAAGCGAATGTATGTGAAGACCAATCAGAAAGCGCAGATACTTCCCCATCTGCATACTTGTATCTGTAGGCAAACTGAAAGTGCTTTTCTCTGATAGCATTTCTGTCTAAGCTAGAATTATTAACTAAAGTGTAACTAGGAGGACTTAAAGGACGCTGTTTTGCTACTGTTAAGCACAACAGCTTCTCTTCGTCAGTTCCAGATGTTAACGATGACGGATATCCACCGCTGATTAATCTGTTTACATTAACCTTCATTGGAGGATTTACATTATCCGTCCAGTAAAACAAAGTTTCGTTTTCTTCATTTACTATAACATCACAATCAACATAACTAAACTTCTTAAAGTTTAGTACACTGTCTTGATACAACTTCTGATACTTACCAGATGTCATATCTAATCTATACACACCGTGATTAGAAGCGCTGTTCCATACAAGAAACAGAATTTCCTTGTTTTTCTCGTTTGCTACTGAACCTATAACCCTGTTGTCTCCACTTGGGAAGGCATCTGACGAGGTCTTGTTAGAGACCACGTCTGTACCTTTTATATTTTTTATAACCCCTGCTGTACCTTCGTCATCGTTAGATACACGAACATTGAGGTTGTCTGTCATCTCAACAGACTTTACAAGTTTCTGGTCAGTATCTGAATTTAGGTACTGAGGTATAAGTTTATCAATAGCCATAGATTAACCTTTAGGGCTTTGCTTGAAGTTCTTTCTAATAGTTTTGAAAGCTTCCTCTTTTGTAAATGACTTAAGACGAGCATTAGCTAGTCTACGCTCATTGTAATATTCTTGTCTAGCTCTTGACTTCTCTCTTGCTGGTACGTTAGCCTTACGCTCAATGAGTCTGTAATACATATAAGAACGAAGAGCATTCTCTGCGTAAATATGTATGCTGGGATTTTCACTGCGAGCCTCGTCAGCGATATACTCTATAACAATCTCGCTGTATCCAGAAGTGCTGTACAGCTCTATTCTGTTTTGCTCGTTGTTTATTCTAAACTCACCAGAGTATTTACCACCGC
>Ga0206127_1002741_pt1 | contig 17043 bp, 15 predicted proteins | sample Helgoland_Spring_6_FD_148646 | JGI IMG/M metagenome (GOLD analysis project Ga0206127, IMG submission 148646) | Pelagic subsurface seawater microbial communities from Kabeltonne, Helgoland, North Sea - Helgoland_Spring_Bloom_20160419_1 | ecosystem: Environmental > Aquatic > Marine > Epipelagic ...
GGCAAGTTTCATAAGCTTTTTTCAGAGTATTTGCCGAAAGAATTTGATGAAAAAATTGTTGATGTTGGTTGCTCAACTGGTCAAATCGTAGGCTGGCTTCAATCCTTAGGTTATGAGAACTCAACAGGAATAGATTCGAACGAAACCTCTATCATGTTTGGTAGAAATAACGGAATAAATAATTTGTACGTTGGAGATTTGTTCGAGTTTCAATCCAATTTAGAATCAAATTCTATAAAACTATTTATTCTTAGAGATATTACTGAGCACTTTTGTAAAAAAGATTTTGAAAGAATCTTAGATCTTATCTCCGATAAGTTATCTCTAGGGGGCTATCTTTGGATTCAAACACCGAATGCTATGAGTCCAGCTGCAAACCTTATGTTATTTGGAGACTGGACCCATGAATGGTTGGTATCATCAAATTCACTCAAGCAGTTAGTGATGAAATTTGAATCTTTAGATTTATTTTTAATCAAAGGAGTGCACGTTAGAAGTCTCGGTTTGCGTAATTTTCATTTAATGATTTTTCGAAAACTAATGAATTCAATATATATGTTTTACATCTCAAGCTTGACGAGCCTTAATAGAAAAGAGGTTATTATTGAAGCTAATCTGATAGCTGTAGCTAAAAAAATCTTAGTATGAAAGTTATTGTTGGCTCAGGTATTGCGGCTTTGTGGTGTGCCGAGCATCTCAAGAATTCTGGTCATGAAATTATAGTTTTAGAAAAAGATGCTATTGGGTCTGGGCAAACTATTGCAAGTCAAGGGATGATACATGGAGGGACCAAATATTCACTTGATGGCTCATTAGCTCGCTCTTCCATTGCTATTTCTGAGATGCCTGAGATTTGGAGAAATGCATTAAATGGGATTGGCTCTGTTGATCTGTCTAAATCTAAGGTTTTGACTGACTCTCAAGTTCTTTGGTCATTGGGTGGCTTAACTTCCAGGCTGGCTGGTTTTTTTGGTTCTAAAGTCATGTCATCGAAGATGAAGCTTATTGAGCCTATGGATCATGATGCTTTTATATCTCCTTCATTTAAAGGTTCTCTATTTGAATTAAACGAGCCCGTGATCGATGTTCAATCAGTGTTAGTAAATTTGACAAGTAATCTTTCAGGGCGAATTTTTAAAGCCACAGTTAAAAGTATTATTTCTGAATCTGGGAAAATAACAGGAGTAGTAACTGACCAAGGAATCATTAAGGGTGACGAGGTAATACTTGCAGCTGGTGAGGGCAATGCACAAATTCTTCAAAATTCTGGTATAGATAGTTTTCCTATGCAAATTAGGCCACTAGCAATGGGGATGGTCTTCATGAAGACAAAAATACCTGATATTTATGGGCATCAACTTGGTGCGTCGAATCGTCCTGTGGTGACGGTCTCAACACACTATACAGGAGATCAACAGGTTTTGTATGTTGGAGGAGATGTTGCTGAGTCTGGTGTGGGATTATGTGACGCTGATCAGAAACAGGCAATAAAAACTAGCGTTGAAGCGGCTCTTCATTGGTTAGATCTTGATATTGAGCATATTGAAATTCTCAGAATTAATCGTGGAGAACCGAAACTTAATTCAATCATCAAACCAGATTCGTACTTTTGTGGTCACAAGCCGGGCTTGATAGTTTGCTGGCCAACAAAATTGGCTTTTGCGCCTGTGCTAGCATCAGATGTAGCAGATCATTGCAATAAATTAGATGGTGATAGAGTTAATATGAATGGATTAAAAACCGCACAAATAGCAGAGTATCCATGGGCAAAAAATTAAAAAATCGATACATAGGGGACACTGAAATTGCTCTGTCAGAGATTGGTTTGGGCACTGTTAAGTTAGGCAGAGATACCGATGTCAAGTATCCTCATCCTTTTAAGATTCCTGACGATAATGCGGTTCTTGAACTCTTATCTGTGGCCTATTCACTTGGAGTCAATTATTTGGATACGGCTGTTGCCTATGGAATTGCTCTTAAAAGGTTAGGGCAATTGCTGCCCCGACTAGATTTCAAGTTCAAGATAGTTGTAAAAATTGGTGAAAGATATTCGGTTGAAACCGGTAGTAAGTATGACTTTTCTATAAATGCACTCACTGCAGACCTTAAGAGTGTTAGGGTAAATTTAGATAGAGAGTTTTTAGAAATTGTTTTATTGCACTGCGGCAATATAGACACAGGTCAACGCGTGGTTGACGGAATAGCGATGTTAAAGGCAGAAAAAAAAGAGGGGCGTATAGGCGCTGTAGGTGTTTCATGTAAAACGTTAGAGGGTGTTAAGCTATCGTTAGCTGAGGGTGTTGATGTGATTATGATTGAACCTGTTTTGTATGCAATTACCCGTGAAATACTACATTCCAACGATGCTAAAGTTGGCGTGTTGGTCAAGAAGGTTTTTTCTAGTGGTACTATCTTGTCAGCCGGTGTGGCCGCAGGCGAAATACTGTCAGATCAACTAAATGATGAGGCTATATCGTCAATTGTCATCGGTACAATTAATACTACTCATCTAAGGGCTAATGTTAAAAATTTAGTTTATTCTGATTTACTGAATTATTCAGAAATACCTGATAAAAGAGTTTAACTACTGGAAGTAGCTTTATCGTTTATAAATTATTAAGATTGAAAATAATTGTAATAAAAAAATGTGTAAATAGTTAGAATATCAAATTAAGGCTTCAGATTTGAAACTTATAAAATTTTTATTTAAAGAGTTTAAGGCTTTTTCCCATGCATTGAGACTTGTTTTGTGGAATAGGTTATTTTCAAAAATACCTTTCGCTTTTATTAGATTGTTTTTTATTAGGCAATATGTCCTGTTGGGAAAAGATGCAAATGTACTTACAAATGTAGAAATTCTTTATTCTGGGATGTCTAAAGCCCAAATAAAAATAGGTGAAAATTCTGTAATAAATTCTTACTGCCTACTTGATGGAAGACATAACAGTATCAAAATTGGTAAAAATGTTGATATCGGGCGAGAGACTGCAATTTTTACATTGGGGCATGACCCGCATAATGATCAACATAAAGTAATAGGCGCACCTGTTCAGATTGATGATTTTGTGTGGATAGCAGCTCGTGTTATTATTCTTCCAGGTGTTAAAATTGGACGCGGTGCGGTAGTAGCAGCAGGATCTGTTGTCTCCAAAGATGTCTCCCCAATGGAAATTGTAGCTGGTAATCCTGCGCGAACCATATCTACACGTAGATCAGCATTAGAATATGATACTAAATTTTTTCCCTATTTACGGTAGATGTAAATGATATCTAAGATTAAAAAGATTATTAGGAGTTTGCCATTTTTTCAATCGAACTATGCTGTAATTAGGGCCCGAAAATCCATAAATTGGTTTAAATTGAATAAAGGGACTATACCAGTTAACAATTCTTCGACGTGTCAAAAAGTTCTCATGGCTACGAGTGTTGGCGATTATGAGATGGGGGTCTTGTTGGAGAGTTGCTTGGCAACAGCCTTACAGATGAGAGGGGCACTCGTTGATATGTTGCTATGTGACGCAATGCTAAGTGGTTGTCAAATGGCGAAAATCGAAAGTATTAACCCTACGAAAATGGCAAGCGAGGGTCCAGCTTCTCGATGTGGAGGGTGCTTTAATTATGGGAAAGCAATACTTTCTGGGTCAAATGTTACTCTATTGAAGTACTCGAAATATATACTGGCTAGTGAAAAAGATGAGGCCTTGACGATATCTAAATCAGTTTCATTTGATAACATTCAAACCTATGTGTTCAATGAAATTCGAGTTGGAGAGCATGCTTTTGCTGGGGCATTAAGGTATTTCGCAAGAGGGAACCTGGAGGGGGAAGAATATGGTGAAGTTATCTTACGAAGATATCTCGAGTCCGCCATCCTTACGGTTTTTGCGATCAATAGGCTTCTAGATCAGGGAAATTATGACGTTGTTTGTTTACATCATGGAATATATGTTCCTCAAGGATTAATAACTCAAGTTTGTCAGCGTAAAAATATTAGAGTTGTGACTTGGAATCCGGCATATAAGAAAAACACATTCGTTTTTAGTCATGATGATACTTATCACCATACTATGATTTCTGAAACAACGTCTCGATGGGAGCACTTGGAGCTGGACGCCCATAGGAAAAGTGAAATCAAAAATTATTTGCGATCAAGGCGCAGTGGTATTAATGATTGGATCTGGTTTCATGACACACCAGAAGAAAACCTTGAAAGTATAAAGGCTGAACTGGGATGCCGGCTTGATCGACCTGCAATAGGGTTATTCACGAATGTATTATGGGATGCCCAACTACATTATGAAACTAATGCCTTCAAGGGAATGTTGGAGTGGGTTGATGTGTCAATTGAATATTTTTCAAAGAGACCTGATATAGAACTATTCATCCGAATTCATCCTGCAGAAATGAGAGGAGCAATACCATCTCGCCAGCCTTTGCTTGACGAGATTAATAAAAGACACCCGCGACTGGCAGATAATATTTTCATAATACCGCCAGAAAGCCAAATTTCTACCTATACTGTAATGGATTTTTGTAATGCGGTTACTATCTTTAACACTAAAACGGGCATTGAGATTGCTAGCGAGGGAATTCCTACGATTGTCGCAGGAGAGGCATGGATCAGAAATAAAGGTTTTTCCAAAGATGCTAGCTCACCAGAACATTATATCGAAATTCTGAAAAATCTCCCTTTTGGAGAAAAAATGTCAGAAGAAGATATCGAAAGAGCGCTCAAATATGCGTATCATTTTTTTATGAGAAGAATGATACCACTTCCTTTTATTGATTTTGATTTAGAGTCAGGAAAATACACGTCTAACTTAAAATCTACGACTGAACTTTCGTATGGAAAAATAAAGGGTTTGGATCTTATATGCACAGGCATATTAGACGGAACGCCATTTGAATATGACGATGTTTGAAATTTGAAAGATGAGTCCAAAAAATGATGAAGGGTGAAAGTAAATCTATTTCAATGGAACGCTTACTGCATATATATCCGGGCTCACCTTCTCCGAGACATGCGCAGTCAGGCGGTGGAAAAGGAATTAAAATATTTAATTCTTTTTTTGAGGATAATTCCGTTCCAGTAGATTCTATTATGTTGCAAACGAAATCAGATTGGGAATTACTAAAAATTTTGAGAAAAGAGGGTATTGAAAAATATAGTCATGTATTAATTCACTATCCTATGTTCATTTTTTCTGTTTTGTATCTTAAGGTAAAATACCCTAATTTAATAATAGTAGTTAGATCACACAATGCTGAATTTCCACATTGGTTACATCATGCTTATCTCGAATGCAAAGCACATAACTTCAAGAGAAGTTTGAAATGTCTTTTTGTCTCTATGAGAAATGGATTGGGCGAGCTCGTGATGGCTCGATGCGCGCATTTTATTTTATCGATTACTGAATGGGAGACTACTAATTATTGGATGAAAATAGCACATCCAGATAAAGTTTTGTACACTCCATATTTTTTATCTGATGGGCTGGTTGTAAAAGAAGATTTTAAAACTGTTAAAGTAAAACGTTGTGTTTGCTTAATGGCGCCTAGCCATTCATCATTTATGTATAATGCCGCTGAGAATTTTATAGCCTCGGTAACGGATTATACAGGTTGTGATGATTGGGTTTTTTGTATTACGGGAGATAAAAAGAACGTACCGCACTCTTTATCTCCAAATATTCAAAAAGTAGGTTTTGTTGATGATGTTGAAAAATTTCTTAAATGCAGCGTCGCTATTGCTATATTAACTGAGTATGGCTTTGGCTTTAAAACTAAGATTTTAGAGGCTGCTAGAGCGGGATGCTGGAGTTTAGTCCCCGCAAAAACAATGCAATTTATACCTGAAGCTGTTAAATGTTTTTGTATCTCTGTAGACATTGGGTGTAAAAAATCTTTTGATGCAGCGCTTAGTCAAAGCCTTAGTAGCACCCCCTCCTTTGTTTCTGTAAATGATCATTTGAAGAATTGTGTCAAAAAATCACTGGTTAATAGCTTAGGTTTATAGTGGAGCTCTAATGCGTCTAAAAGATTTTAAAAGTAATATGAGAAATAAGTTAGCTTTAATTAGGGTGTTACAGAAAATCCATTCAGCTATTAAATTTAGATTTTTTGCATATACAAAAATTTCCAGATTTTTGTATAGTAATAAAATTGAAATAAAAGCACTAATTAATAAGAAAAAAACAGGACAAAATATATTACTTTCTACAAGTTTAGGATCTGAGCTTGTAGCTTGGAGGTTGGAATCAATTTTGGCACCAGCTTTACTACAGCGAGATAACCATGTTGAGTTTGCGTTATGTAATGGGTTGTTGCCCATATGTGAGGCATGCACTTACGATCGCTATAAAGACCAAATGAATAGCTCATTGGAAAGCTTCAAGCATACATGCAATGATCGTTTCTTGCAGGCATCTAGTCCCTTGATAGAAGCTGGATTTATTGTAAATGATTTCTCATCAGGATTGGCTGAGCAAGATGTTTTAGAAATCAAGGAGCTTTCAAAAGCTATTGCAATTGATGAAATTAGTGAGTTTATGTTAGGTGAGGTTGCTGTTGGAGAGCATGCTTTGGCCGGCGCGCTAAGATTTTTTGCTAAAGCAACTCTTTATGGCGAAACAAAAGGGGAGATGATTCTCCGGTTATATTTTGAGTCAGCTTTGATTACAGCTTATGCTTTTAAGGACATTTTAGTTAAACGCAAAATTGACGTAGTAGTTTTACATCATGGAATTTATGTACCTCAGGGTATTATAAGTTCGGTTGCAAGAGAGCTAGGTGTTCGAGTTGTTGCTTGGAATATTGCGTACAGGAAAAATCGATTTATTTTTAGTCATGATGATACATACCACCACACACTTATAGATGAACCTGTTAGCAAGTGGGAAAACCTTGCATGGCCAAATGGACGAGATCAAGAGCTTCTTGGTTACCTTAAAAGTCGATGGTACGGTGATGATGACTGGATAAATTTTAATCAAGAAAACCCTGACACGTCCAATAAAAGTGTTTTATATGACTTAGAACTTGATAAGAACAAGCCATGTGTAGCGATGCTTACCAACGTTTTATGGGATGCTCAGTTGCATTATCCAGCTAATGCTTTTGATAATATGCTTGAATGGATTTATGAGACGATTGAGTATTTTAGTAAAAGGCCGGATATTCAATTGGTTGTGAGAGTACATCCTGCTGAAATTTCAGGTCGAATTCAGTCAAGGCAGCTGGTCACAGAAGAAATAAAACGTAAATTTCCTAACTTGGCAACCAACATCAAGGTGATACCGCCAGCGGGCAATATATCTAGTTATGATTTGGTTTATATTTCGAATGCGGCTTTAATTTACGGCACTAAAATGGGAGTTGAATTATCTGCATCTGGAGTTCCTGTCATTGTCGCGGGTGAGGCTTGGATTAGAGGTAAGGGGGTTACCCTAGATGCAAAAACACGAGTTGATTATATAAAAATGTTAAATAAATTACCTTTTGCAACACCGCCGCATAAAAAAACTGTTTTAAGAGCTAAGCGATATGCATATCATTTCTTTTTTAGAAGAATGATACCTCTACAGGTAGTTCAACAGTCTTCTGGTTGGCCACCATTTGATATAAAAGCTAAACTTCTTAAGGATCTTGAGCCTGGCGCTGATTTGGGTCTTGATGTTATATGTAACGGAATAAAAAGTGGTTCAGATTTTGTTTTCTCCGAGAAAGTTTAGTTCCTTTTAATTTTATAAAGAGTATTTTGGTTTATGAGTTTAACAATTATTGGAGCTATATTAAGTCTTGTTATAAGTTTTTACTTTATCAAAGATATGCTTATTATAAAAAAGAAAAAGTTACTCCATTTATGCTATTTTTTTGTGCCTTTCAGCGGTGTTTCTCTTTTCAACATTCCAGCTATAATGTTCTACGTTTTACCCTTCACTTTGACTGTAGCAGTTTGGATACTATCTGAATTATTATTTGCTCTTCGTAAAAAGTCAGACATGTCCATAAATTTAAACAACGCCGCGTTGATATTATTTCTGATATTCTTAATTGCAGTTTTATTGTCTTCATTTGCTCCCATCTTTATCAATTGGAGTGACGGGTATATGGGGGCTAATGATGATAGTAATAAATATTTTCCTATTAAACTAAGTTCTATTCACCTATTACAGTTGTGTTACATTTTTGGTGGGGTTTTATTTAGTATCTTCGTTATTGGGAATTTGAATACTGTAGGCAAGATTGAAGTTATTCTTCGTGTTGTAATTATAAGTGGCGTTATTACTTGTATTATTGGTATTGTTGAATTGGCAGCATTTTACTTAGGTCTCGATTATAATACTGGCTGGTACCATACTGTCCCTACAGGGAGTGCTGACGCTAAAGGTATTCGGATTGATGGGTTATTAGGCATTGCGCGCATAAATAGTGTTTCGTACGAAACCTCTAATTTTGCTCAACATATTCTGGTTGTTCATGCTTTTATTTACTACTGTCGAGCAAAAAAAATAGTAATTTTTTCGAAAAGAAAAGATAAAATGGTATCATTTTTGACAGGATTTTCTCTATTAGCATGTATTTCATCAACAGCTATTTTTGGACTGGCATTTATCAATGTAATGTATTGGGCGATATCATCTTGGACAGTTAAAAAATTCTTTAGTTTTTTTGTAGGAATGTCTTTTTTAACGGTTGTATTATATTTAGTATATACGCAGGTCGCAATATTCGCTTCGATAGCTGATGCTTTTGCGCTAGATAAATTTTCTGGTGGATCTGCAATATCAAGATTCAGCAGTATAGTTAACGCTTATGATATTTTTTTACGTCACCCGATTATTGGAGTTGGCATTGGTGTCCTTCCAGCTACAGACTTAGTGGTTATGTTATTATCTGGTATTGGCATTTTTGGCTTTATGATTTTTCTTTTGTTAGTGCTAGTTATTATTTTTAACGGCTCAAGAAAGTCAATTACAACAAACGCTGTTTTGGATTTAAACATCAACGCGCGAAAGTATTCTTTTTATAGATTTTCAGTAATAACTAATGCCCTGACGTTTTCGTTGGTAGTACTTTTGTTTATTTATCAAGGTACTGGATTTGCCTTTAGATTTGGTGATTTTTGGGCTTTATCTGCTCTAGTTGTATCATGTTATTTAGTAAGAGAGAGAGTAGCGTCTGACTATTTAGCTACATTACACAAATAAATATAAAGATATATTCTGTAAAAAAGTTAATTTTTTATATATAAATTTAAGAGGTTATTTATGATTATTAGAGCCCGAGCTCCACTTCGGATTGGATTAGCGGGAGGTGGTACGGATGTTTCACCTTTTTGTGATGATTTCGGTGGATTAGTATTAAATTCAACAATAGATCGATATGCTTATGCAACAATTACTTTGAGGGCTGATCAGGAAGTACATTTTTTTTCCAGTGACAAGGGATGCAGAGAAAGTCACTCTACTTCTAATAATATCGAAACTGACGGCTCCTGTATGCTATTAAAAGCCACCTATCTTCACATGATTAAAAATTATAACAACGGGAATAAAATTGCTCTCGATCTCAGTACTTTTTGTGATTCTCCTCCGGGTTCTGGCCTTGGGTCTTCTTCCACCCTTGTAGTTGCAATCGTAAAAGCATTTTCGGGCTTGTTGGGTTTATATTTAGATAATTATGTGATTGCTGAAATTGCACATACTATTGAACGGGTTGAATGTAGTTTGATGGGTGGCAGGCAAGATCAATATTCAGCAGCGTTTGGTGGTTTTAATTTCATTGAGTTTAATGAAGGTGATAAAGTGGTTGTTAACCCACTTATTTTACCACACTGGATAATTCAGGAACTTGAAGCGTCGCTCATATTGTTTTTTACTGGAGTTTCAAGAGACTCTGACCGAATAATAGCTGATCAGTCGTCCAATATGATAAATAAAGATAAAAAGGCAATGAATGCCTTACATGGGATAAAAAAGGAATCGCTATCTATGAAGATGGCGCTTTTGGGGGGGGACTTTTCAGGTATTGTTCAATCAATGAAGACTGGATGGACTAATAAAAAGAATTCATCTTCTGTGATATCTAATTCCTTTATTGAAAATATATATTCGGCTGCAATTTCCTCTGGTGCGTTAGCGGGTAAAGTTTCTGGTGCAGGTGGCGGTGGATTTATGATGTTTTTTGTGCCGCTTGATAAAAGAAAGCAGGTTATCGATACTCTTTCGTCATTTGACGGTGAGTTAAGCAACGTACACTTTACTGATATAGGAGCTAGATCTTGGACGACAGAGTAATAGGATATATAAAGACAGAAATTGAAGGATGCCATAATATAATGGATCAGATGCTTAAGGATGAAACTATGATTCACATGGTTGAAAAGGCTGCATTTGCTTGCATTAATTCTTTAAAAAATGGAGGTAAAATTCTACTAGCAGGTAATGGTGGTAGCGCTGCTGATGCACAGCATATAGCTGGAGAATTAGTTAGTAGGTTTATGTTTGACAGACCAGGATTGCCCGCAATAGCACTTACGACTGATACTTCAATTTTGACTGCCATCGGAAACGACTACGGTTATGAACGCTTATTTGCAAGACAAGTTCAGGCTCATGGAAATTCAGGTGATGTATTAATATGTTATTCCACGTCAGGTAAATCAGTAAATATATTGTCAGCCATATCAGAGGCTAAGTCGTTGGGAGTATTGACTATTGGCTTATGTGGAAATATGGGAGGTAAGATGGTCGAGATATGTGATTATGTGCTAGAAGTGCCATCCGACAATACGCCCAAAATACAAGAAGGCCATCTAGTTTTAGGCCACATAATTTGTGGGATAATTGAGCAAGAGATATTCGGAGAACTAAATTGACTCAGGCAATTATATTGGCTGGTGGCTTTGGCACCAGACTGCGGGATGTAGTCTCAGATGTCCCAAAGCCTATGGCTCCAATTGGAAATAGGCCGTTTCTTGATATACTCCTATCATCATTATCTTTGCGTGGTGTTACTAGAGTTGTGCTGTCTGTCGGATACATGGCTGATGTCATTCAGAGTTATTTTGGTGACAAAAGATACGAAATGGAAATTTTGTATCAAGTTGAAACTAAAGCACTGGGGACTGGAGGTGCAATTCGGGCAGGTTTTGAATTTTGTTCTGATGAAAGTGTATTTGTGCTAAATGGAGACACATTTATAGATGTTGATTTAGATCTACTTCAAAAGTTTAGAAGGCAGCAAAATGCACCGATAATGGTAACAAGGGAAGTGCCAGGCGCTAATCGTTATGGAACTGTTAAAGTTAAAAACCACAGAATTTTATCTTTTTTACCAAAGGGTGAGCCTGGAAATAATAATTTGATTAATGCTGGGTTTTATCTGCTACCTTCTAATTTATTAGATTGCTATCAAGTGGGCGAGACTTTTTCATTCGAAAATGATTTTTTACCAAGAATAATTAGGTCAAATAGATTCTTAAGTTTTAATTGTGATGGGTATTTTATTGATATTGGTATTCCTGAAGATTATGAAAAAGCGAAATCTGAGCTAGGTGAGTTGGGTGTCTGATCAAGAGAATAGTCGACCTGCATTATTTCTTGATAGAGATGGGATAATAAATGTTGATAGAGGTTATGTTCACAAAAAAAAAGATTTTGAATTTATAAATGGAATTTTTGAGTTATGCAGGCAAGCCAAAGCTTTTGGGTATTGGATTTTTATTATTACCAATCAATCAGGCATTGGGCGAGGTTATTACACGGAGAGACAGTTTAATGATTTATCCGAATGGATGGAAGCTAAATTTAGAGAACAAAACGTTACTATAGACAAAGTATATTTTTGCCCCCACCATGTTGAAGCTACAATCGATAAATACAAGAAAGATTGTCAATGCAGAAAGCCAAAACCAGGAATGATCTTTCGAGCAAATAAGGATTATAAAGTTGATCTTCCAAATTCTATATTGCTTGGTGATAAGCTTACGGATATTCAAGTGGGACAAAAAGCGGGGATATTGACTAATATTTTGTATGACAATGATGGTACTGAAAATTTTGAAATGGAAAGTATCAAAAATTTTATCTCCGTTATAGATCTCCTCGAAGTGAATCAATATTTTAAAGATTATGTGTAACATTTTTTTTATAGTGCTTAAATCTAGGAAGCTTTGCCGTGAATTACAATAAAGACTATTTTAATCAGAGATATCAAAAAAGTGTGGCCGGATTTTCTCCCGAATCAAGGAGAGCGTATTTGTATCGGGCGAGACTGCGGATGTTAAAATCACTAAACTTGTCTGCATCAAAGGTTTTAGAAATAGGTTGTGGGGTTGGACCTATGACAAGACATTTGGCGGCCGAATATAAAGAGGTTATGGCAATTGATATTTCTTCATACGCTGTAGACATATGTAAATCTACTATTACAGAAAACAATATTGATTTTAAGGTGGCTGCAGCGGAGAACTTACCATGTGAGTCGTCAAATATTGATATCGCTTTTGCATTTGACGTTTATGAGCATGTTGAGGATTTAGACTTATGCTATCAGGAAGTGTTTAGGGTTTTAAAGCCAGGTGGAATCTTGTTTATATCAGTTCCTAACGTTAATTCACTAGGCGCTAAAATAAAGGGCCGTTATCCTGAATATAAGGGTCTTCCTTTAACTAAAAGAAAAAAACAATGGTTTGGTTGGCAGGATGATACCCATATTAATATTTGGCCTATTGATCAATGGAGAGATTTGGCTCAAGGCTCTGGATTTGAAATAGTAAAAGATGGCACTGATTATTGGTGGGATTCTCCTTATGTGAAATGGCTTCCTACATTGCTTCAAGATGTAGTTTGTAAAATATTACACAGAGTTCTTACCCGGGTTTCGTATTTTATGAGTTGGGAGCTGGGTGAGAATTATATAGGTATATATCGAAAGAGATAGATCATTATATCTATCTTTTCCTATTTGGCTTCTGTGGCTAGTAAAACAGGACAGTTTGTTGAGGAGACGTTTTTTGTTAATAGAGAATATCACAATTGATTTGCGATTATGGAACGTTTCTGGAATTGGAACATATTTACAAAACGTAGTACCGGAGGTTGTTGATCACTTTTCGGAGAAAAAGTTTTATTTACTAGGAAATGCTGAATTGTTGGCAAGTGTTAGATGGCCAGAAAATGTAGTAATTATTAGTTTTGATGTTCCTCTATATTCTCTCAAGGAACAACTATATGCTCCGTTAATTATTCCTAAGGATTCACATTTACTTTGGTGGCCTCACTGGAATGCACCAATTTTTTATTCTGGTCCATTAGTAACGACTATTTATGACGCTTTTCATCTAAGAATACCTTTATCTGTTCGTAACATATTGCAAAATACTTATGCGCGTCTGTTCTTTAAAAATGCGGCACTAAGATCACTAATGATACTAACAATCTCACAGTTTTCTAAAGATGAAATGCATAATTTGATGGGAATTGATAAAAATAAGATTCATGTAGCGCATCTTGGTGTTAATGATGAATGGCATAAATTAGCTTCTGAAGGTACAGAAAAAGCTCTTCCGTATATTATTTACGTAGGTAACGTAAAGCCCCATAAAAATTTAAAAGTGTTAGTCAAAGCATTTGGGATACTAGGTGATAAAATTTCTCATAAATTGATTATTGTTGGGAAGAAGGATGGTTTTATAACGGGTGATACAGAAATTGAAGAGCTATGTGCAGCTTTTCCACATAAAGTGGAATTTACAGGGTGGGTTGAAGATAGCGAACTCAAAAATTATGTCGCTAAAGCGGAACTTATGATTTTTCCCTCATTATATGAAGGCTTTGGTCTCCCTCCCATAGAGGCGATGGCCTGCGGGTGTCCAGTACTATGTTCGGACATAAACGTAACAAGAGAAATTTGTTCTGATGCAGCTGGATATTTTGATCCCAATGATCACGAGGAATTAGCTTCATTGATACAAACTATTCTTGGTGAGCCAAATAAGCGGGAAAGTTTAATTGAGAAAGGTCGTGAGAGAGCGAAAGAGTTTTTATGGACAGATTGCACCATGAAAACTATTGATAAATTTAGTGATTTAATAGCTTGAATTCAGCAAAGGTCTAAAGGTAATGAGGAAAAAAGCGTTTATAACTGGAATAACTGGACAAGATGGGGCTTATTTAGCGGAACTGCTGCTAGTTGAAGGTTATGATGTCTATGGAGCATATCGGAGAACTTCTTCTGTTAATTTTTGGAGACTCAAATATTTAGGAATTGAGAATCATAAAAATCTACATCTAGTAGAATATGATCTAACTGATTGCTCTTCTACTATTCGTATTATTGCTGATATTCAACCAGATGAAATTTATAATCTTGCCGCTCAAAGTTTTGTAGGAGTTTCTTTTAATCAGCCTGTGACAACAGCTGAGATTACTGGAATTGGCACGGTTCATTTACTTGAAGCGGTTCGCATTGTTAACCCAAAGATTAAGTTTTACCAAGCGTCAACATCGGAAATGTTTGGTCATGTGCAGTCGATACCTCAAGTCGAGACAACTCCATTTTATCCGAGAAGCCCTTATGGGGTAGCCAAGCTGTACGCACATTGGATGACGATTAATTATCGAGAATCTTATGATATTTTCGCTTCAACTGGAATACTTTTTAATCATGAGTCACCTTTGAGGGGTTTGGAGTTTGTCACGCGAAAGATTACAGATGCCGTTTCTAAGATACATCTGGGCAAGTTGGATGTTTTAGAAATTGGAAATCTTGATGCAAAGAGAGATTGGGGTTTTGCAAAAGACTATGTTAGTGGAATGCACTCAATTCTACAATTAGACAAACCTGATAATTTTGTTTTAGCGACTAATCGTACGGAAACTGTCAGAGATTTTGTAAGATTAGCATTTAGATGTGTGGGAATTGAGCTTCAATTTAAAGGGTCACTAGAAAATGAAGTGGGGATTGATTCTAGTAGTGGTAAAACAGTTGTCCGAGTGAACCCTATTTTTTATAGACCTGCAGAGGTCGAATTGTTGATAGGTGACGCTACGAAGGCTAAAGAAAGCTTTGGTTGGGAACCAACAACAAGTCTTGAGGAGCTTTGTAAATTGATGGTATCTGCTGATATAAAGCGAAATACTAATGGGTAAGTGCTTCAAAGTATTAATTACAGGAATGGATGGGTTTACTGGGCGTTATCTTCACACAAATTTCGTGACAAATGGTTTCGAGTGTTTTTCGCTTGGTTGTGACTTATTAGACATGGAGGCAGTTTTAAATCGCGTGATAAGCGTTGCACCAGACTATGTTGTGCATTTGGCTGGCTTGTCATTTGCGGCTGAAAAAAATATTGCAGCTTTGTATAATATTAATGTTTCTGGCACGCTAAATCTGCTTAACGCTTTACGGCAATTGCCATCCCCACCGAAGAAAGTCATTTTGGCGAGTAGTGCCAATGTTTATGGTGCCACAGGAAAGACTAAATTAGATGAGCGACTTCATCCTAAGCCTTTGAATCATTACGGTTGCAGCAAGATGTCTATGGAGCATATGGCACAAAACTATTTTGAATTTTTGCCTATAATTATTACTCGCCCTTTTAATTATACGGGCGTATCACATGACATTAGATTTTTAATACCTAAGATTGTTGATGCGTATCGTAGAAATATACCCCTAATTGAGTTAGGAAATATAGAGGTTTCTCGAGAATTTAATGATATTCGGGATGTGGCTAATGTGTATCGCTTATTGTTAAGATCTTCTCTCCAGTCTGATGTTGTAAACATATGCAGTGGTGAAAGTACAAGCTTGTTAAGCGTTTTCGGATTGATGGATGAGATGACACATCGTAAAATGAAAATTATTACTAGCAAGGAATTTTCAAGGGATCATGAAATCAAGGATTTATCAGGTGATACGAAAAAACTCAACTCTGTTATTGAATATTCTTTTGAATATAAAATTAAAGATACTTTAACATGGATGTTTGAAAGTTCTTGATTAGGGTACATTTTTTTCAAGTTTAGTGTGTCCAATTGAGACAGAAATAAATTAATTAGAGATCATGCAAATCAATCACTTTATGCTAAGTGAGGTTTATGTTTGATTAATAATAATTTTTTAAAATCAAAATAATATGAAAGAGACTATTTTATGTCATTTAAAATTACGAAATGTCGAGTTTGTGGAAACAAAGAATTTGAAGAAATAATGTCCCTGGGTGACCAAGTTTTAACAGGAGTGTTCCCTTCTTCAAAGGCTGTGCCCATAACGAGTGGGCCAGTAAACTTATTGCGATGCTCGGATCCCAATGGCTGTGGTTTAGTGCAACTTCGTCAAAGCTATGATATGGATGAAATGTATGGAATGAATTATGGTTATCAGTCTAGTCTAAATCCTAGCATGGTGGCGCATCTAAATATGAAAGTTAAGACAATTTTATCGCTCGGAATACTTGATGCTGGCGATCTTGTCATAGATATTGGAAGTAATGATGCCACTACTTTAAAAGCCTATCCCAAAGGGGAATTCCAGCTCTTAGGCATCGATCCCACGGGAATAAAATTTTCACATTGTTACACTGATGAAATCAAATTAGTTCCTGATTATTTTTCTGCCCAATCGATACTTGAAGTTACTGGGAGAACTAAAGCTAAAATTATTACCTCGTTTTCGATGTTTTATGACTTGGAAGATCCTATTAGTTTCGCCAAAGACATAGAGAGTTCCTTACATCAGGAAGGTCTTTGGATATTTGAGCAGAGCTATTTACCAGCTATGTTAGAAACTAATTCATTTGATACAATTTGCCATGAGCACCTCAATTTTTACTCACTAAAACAAATTCATTGGATTCTAAAGAAAGCTAAACTAAAGCTGATTGATATAGAATTTAATGATGTTAATGGTGGAAGTTTCTCAGTGACAGCTGCAAAACTTTCGTCAAAGCGGCAGCCAAATTCAAAAGTTATCCAAGAAGTTGACCTTAAAGAGAAGACGATGAATTTGGATTCTGCTGAACCTTATGACTCATTT
>Ga0206127_1002744_pt1 | contig 17030 bp, 19 predicted proteins | sample Helgoland_Spring_6_FD_148646 | JGI IMG/M metagenome (GOLD analysis project Ga0206127, IMG submission 148646) | Pelagic subsurface seawater microbial communities from Kabeltonne, Helgoland, North Sea - Helgoland_Spring_Bloom_20160419_1 | ecosystem: Environmental > Aquatic > Marine > Epipelagic ...
CCGAACTATTGGGGCCGCGTTTTCTGGTATTGTCAAGGATGTACTGTCAGATGAAACTCGATTCAACCATACAAGGCTAAACTGTGGCGTCCGCAAATGACAAAACACTCTCCGTTCCGCTACTTCAGCTATAAGCTAGTTTTCTCTGACACTAATAATAAAAAGACTGCTAACCGCGAACCGAAAAACTACTTTGTTGGTTTACTTTCCGTTTTCGTGAATAAAACCCAAGACTTATGGTGCGGTCAATATTTTTGAGATGAAACGTAACAGGCTTGACGTCATGGTCGTGACCAGTTTCGCAAGCAGTGATCAGATCGGCCATCATCTCTCCAACAATTGGTGCGTTTTTGAATTGGTTACCACTGGTCCCAATTGCCATATAGAACCCTGGCAACCCAGATTTGTCGTAGATCGGAATCCAATCATCTGACACATCATAAAGCTCGACTACGCCCTTTAGCTTAGTAGGAATTTTTAGTTCAGGGATACGTTGTGCTAGCCGCATGACCTGCAATTGCCACTGGTTAGAAAACGAACGATCAAAGTCATCAGGATCTACCCAAATGCGTTCATCACATTCTGGATCCTCGGAACCAATAAGAATGTGATTGCCACTTTCGGGTCGACAATAGACAGAAGTATCAGAGTCTGAGAGATGGCCACCATGGGTTTCAAAATCCAGTCCAATGGGAGATGGGACATGAGCAACCTCATGGCGCAGCGCGCGGGTCTTGATCGCCATGTCGTCTTCCACCCCGGCCATTGCGTTTATCTTGAATGAATGTGGACCTGCCACATTCACGACAACCGGTGCAACTATCTCTTGACCACCGTCTATCTTTACCCCTGAGACACGTCCTTGGGCTTTGCAGATCGCGGTCACTTTAGTATTTAGGCGAAATGTAGCTCCGGCAGCCTCGGCTGCACGAAGCAAATTATGGGCTGACAAAGCAGGGTCCGTAACATAGCCTCCATGCGGAAAGAACACTGCCCCATCTAGTTCTTCACCATTGGGCGAACCAAAATCTGGATCATCAAGTTTCCTTACAGGGGCAAAAGAGCTGCGCGAGACAAATGGATAGCGTGCAACGACTTCATCCATACTAAGTTCATCGTACGGACAACCAAGCTGGTCAAGGATCGACATCACTGGCACCATGTTATTGTTTAATTCACTCTTAAAAACCAGGTTACCACAATTAACGTAACGTATCAGTCCCCGTTCATCTTCCACACCAAGGTGTTCAGCCCATTTTAACCAGTAGTAATGAGACTCCCAAGCAATTGCAGCTCCATCCAGAGTAGAATAAAATGGCCGGATCAGGGCGCAGGATCCGGCAGTAGACCCATGGCCGGCTTCGCCGACTTTATCCACGCAAATTGATTTGAGACCTTTCCTTGCAAGTTCAAGTGTAATGGCTGCACCAATTACACCAGCACCGATTATAATTGCGTCATAACTTTCTTTCATCTTGTTTTCCAATTACCTAGTACATCTTTTGAATCTGGATTAGCGGCCAATAGTTACTTCAGCATATAAGACAGCTCGTAAGCGGCCGGTTTGTTGAAGGTCTCCGCCGCCAATGAAAATGATGTCGTAATTAGGCTTGGATCCCATTGCGCCAAGCAGGCTTCCAACCTCTATTTTGACCATTAAAGGCCTTTCTACTGACTTTTAGCCTTCAGTAGCTCATGGCATTTTTTCCTTTATTACTTGGCGTCCATTTGGCAACCAATTCGTGGAACTGATAAGTTTCAACGTTGATATGGGCAATGCCAGAATCCTATATTCTGAGGAACTTAACATTAATAGGTTAATCGATTAACCATTATTTCGTCAACTACTTTCAACACTTGCACAATTGAAATATCGGACATGAAATATCTGCGGTGTTTCGAAAACGATGAGTGACCCAATAGATGAAGCGTCGAAGGTCGCTAAATGGGAAACCAACAGATGAATGGCACACGTAAGGCATTAAATAATCTTCGATTGTGTTGTCAGAAACCCTGGGCAGATTGTATTGGTGGTATCAAGCGACATTCAATTTCAGATGATCCGTGAAGGTCAACGTAAAGGAAAAAATAACAGAGCCGATGAAGTGTTCGTCGACTCTTTTTTTGCGTTGGCGAAATCATTAACTCTAGAGCGTGTCGTATTTTATAAAAGTCATTTCGACCAAGTGCTGGGCGTTCGCCCGGGTGGGCGGACGCGTGCCCAATACTTGCGTATCGGGCGGATGAACGCGATCAAACGCGGCACGCTCTAAAAGGTAACTCAGGCAACCAAATGGCGATCTTGTGCCTGATTCACGAATCCGGCCGACTACAAAGCTCTTGAATTGTGGCGATAAGTTTCGCGTCTACGGCACGGTTGGTTGTATCATTGCGGTTGTTGTGGCGCCTTGCGCCCGGCAGACGCGATCCCGGAATTGCCTCGTATTTGTCAAAAAACTTTTCGCAATGGTCCTCCCAACCTTCACCGGCCAGTAGTGATGGCGAAAATGCCAGGAAAAACTCTCCCCCACGGGGAGGGCCACCATCACCGTTGTCGGCATCTTGCGCTTCAAAGCTAAACCGTTCACCGGTCGCACCAGCCGCCAAGAGTTCAACCATCGTTGCAATAGCAGAACCCTTGTGCCCTCCGAAGGGAAGCAAAACGCCTTTCAAGATTGCTGCCGGATCGGTGGTTTCATTACCATTTTCATCCAATCCGGTTCCAAGGGGGACCGAATGGCCATCTCTTGCGGCAATTGCAACATCGCCGCCTGCCATTGCGGAGGTTGCCATGTCGAATACAAAAGGTGGTTTGTTTTTCCGTGGCCAGGCAAAAGCGAGCGGATTGGTACCAAATAAAGGCTTGTTTGAACCATGAGGTGCGACATTTGGCATATAACTTACACAAGCCATCCCTGCCAAATTTTGTTCGGCCAATGCCTCAACTTCTGGCCAAAGGGCGGCAAAATGATGCGTGTGGGTAAGAGTCATTACTGCGATACCGAACTCACTCGCTGCTTTCGCCAGCGCTGGAATACCTCGCTCGATTGCCAAGGGGGCATACCCATCGTCGCCATTCGCGTTAACAATTACAGGTGATTTGTTGGAAATCTGCGGATCGGCGGCGCCGTTGACCTTCCCACTACGTAGGGATGCCACATATCCGGGCACCCTGAACAAGCCGTGGGAATGAGACCCGTCTCGCTCAGCAGCAACAACCGTCCGGGTCAGGGCCCCGGCGTTTTGAGGGTCGCATCCATTTTGGGTGAATGCTTCTAGTGCGAGATCATGTATCTCACTCAGCGATAGGTTTACGACGGTCATTAGAAAAGCCTCCTCAGCCGGGCACGGAACGAAATCGAATTGTGTAGCGCAGTATTATTCATGACTTTCTTCTTTTGGTGTCTGGGCCATTGTTTATGGCGGGTGATGTTGCGGAATATCTCAATTCAACGGTCCCAAGTGTTTCGAGAACCGGCGGATGCATGCTGCGCCGAAATCAGTCGTTGGCAATGAGGGTTCTCGGCTGCCGCCAAGCTCAATTCCCAAACGCGCTGCGGCCAGCATCTTTCCATAGGTCAGGAAATGTGGAATTCCCTGCATGATAAAGCAGAGAACCGGCAATAGATCGGCATATAGCTTATCGGCCCGCTCTTCGGTCCCAGCAGTGAATTCAGCGAAAATTTCGCTGGTCTTATCTACCGTATCAATCGCCGGGATCAGCCCACTGGCACCCGCTCGCAGGTTGTCAGGTAATTCCAGTCCGCAGCGACCATTGAAAAGCATCACGCTATCCCCGAGCTCTGACGCAACAGACTCAAGATTGACGGCGTTGCATTCTAGTTTCGCGATGGTGAAATTTTCGTGGTCATTCGCAAGCGCGATCAAGCTCTGGTTGCTCAGTCCGAAGCCAAGGAACTCCGGCGCATTCTGGACCCCAACCGGGCAATCGACCGCCGCGATAATTTCCGAGAAGAAGTCTGCCAGCTTTGCATCGTCGATTTTCTGTGAGGGAGGCTGGAGCGTCAGCGCCGACGCGCCGCTTTGAATTGCTCTCTTCGAAAACTCAATCTGCTCGGTGGTCGTATCGCCATAGACGGTCGCCAAGAGCGGTTTGCGTCCATCGATGTGCTTCGCGACGACTTCAAGGACCTCGATGCGCTCATCGAATGTCAGCTTCGAGACCTCCGTACCCAGCCCCAGAATCGCCACCCCGGCGGCCTGGGTGCCCAAAGCCGCATCCACCTGACGCCGAAACGGATCCTGGCGCAATACACCGCGATCGTCAAAGAACGCATAGAGCATTGGATAAATGCCGGGCGATACGACCGCAGGTGAATTGTCGTGCAATGCTATCATGTTACCTCCAAACCATTCTTCTTGCCGTAGGCTTCTGCGGCCCGACCAACGGCGTCCTCGTTCAGGGTAAATCCAAGACCAGGGGCGGACATGACCGGAATTTTCCCGACATTTGGCGCCAGATCCGGGCTTTCGACGATGTCCTCTTGCAGGAGCTGCCACATGATCTGATTGCCATCATCCAAATTAGGAACACCCGACGCAGCTTGTATCGAGGCGCAGGTGGTAATTCCGGTCTCCCAAACACCGTGAATACACACGTTGATGTCGAACACCTGAGCTATCGCAGCGACGCGGCGGAACCCAAGAATACCTCCAGTTTCGTGCAGACCCACAGTCAGCAGGCTTGCCGCACCGCTGGCACACATTGCGTGAGCCTCCTCTGGCGTAAATACTGACTGATCTGCTGCAATCGGTACCGAACAGGACTGTTTCAACGCCTTAAGTGCCGGAACGCCGGCAATCGCCGACATCGGCTGTTCAACCATCTCGAGATCATACTTGGCGAGCTTATTGATCATCACCTGGGCCTCCATCAAGTCCCAGGCCTCATTCGGGTCGATCCGAAGTCGCTTGTTGCCAATTGCCTTTCTGACAGCTTCGACATTGGCCATATCTTTATCGTTGGTGTATCCGGCCTTGAGGTAAATCACTTCAAAGCCGTCCTGCACCAACTGACCGGCATGTGCTGCAACCTCTTCCGTACTGTCTCCCTGGACAAACCCCATGAAACTCACCGTGTCATGGATCTTCCCACCCAACAGGGCATGAACTGGCAGACCCACCGATTTGCCAAGTGCATCCCAAAGGGCCAATTCAACACCTGCAAACGCAATATTACCTATTCTTGGATGAGATTGGCTGGCGTAGTGATGTCCAAAATTTTGCGTAAAGAGCTGCTTCATCAAATTGATGATTTGAGTGATGGGCTGCCCCAGCAGGACCGTTTTGGCGGTTAGTAAGAGCGTGTGGATCGCCTCTGGTGACGTCATCGTCGGGGCGGTTTCGCCGTAGCCGACGACGCCCGCATCCGTTTCGATCTCAACCAGGATTGTTGTTTGACCAAGATTCTTGCCCATGGCCCAGACATAGGGTGTCTTGAACTTGGAAAAGAGCGGCGTGAGGCGAATATCTTTTATTTTCATGATCTTGTCTTCCTGTACGTTTATCTTCGGTCTAGTGTGATCGAGTTACTGCATAGCTGGTTGAGTCCAAGGGTGTGGGCTTGCCCATGATGAGATCAGCAAGCAACTCTGCCGACCCAGTGGCGAGGGTCCAACCCAGATGGCCGTGCCCAGTATTGACCCAAAGCCCCTTGCTGGATGTTTCGCCGATATAGGGCAGACCGTCAGCACTCATCGGGCGGAATCCAGTCCACGGCTCTCGCTTGCAGCCGTCAAGCGTCTGCGCAAGGTTGGGGTAAACGGATTTGGTCAGGCGATCGAGTTGCCGGATAATTTTGGGGCTTAGAGTGTCGTCATGCCCGGCGAACTCGGCAATTCCAACAGCACGCAATTTGCCATTTATTGGAACAATCCCGACATGCCTCCCTTCGTCGATAACGGGATGCGAAGGCAGGTCGTTGACGCCGGTTGTATCGTATGTAACCGAGTACCCTTTCACGGGGCGCACCAAGATTGATCTTGCGTCTTTTGCAACCAATTTTCTTGTATTGGCTCCAAGGGCCAGAATGGTATTCTTCGCCCGAATATTTCCGATTGTTGTACGCGCGCCGATGACCCTGTCGCCTGACATCAGCAGTTCATTGGCTTGACAACTAACATGTATTATCTGACCAGAAGCGACGAGGTCATCGCGGAGGATTTGACAGAATTTTCGCGAGTCCGCCACCACATCAGCGGAAAAACGAATTCCGCCTGCCAGCTGCGGGGCCAGCGCTTGAAGGTGCGGCTCAGCCTCAACAGTTTGATCAGGCGTCAGTGCCTCCCAATCTAGCCCGACCTCACTTAGGTGACGATTGGATCTGATCTGGGCTTCCAGACTTGGTTGGTCGCGGTAGATTTTGATGGTGCCACATTTTTTGGCTGCGAATTGGTCTGCGTATCCATTGTAGTATTCCTCAAAGACATCCATGGAGAAGAGAGCCAGTTCGAGCAATCGGCGCGTATGGAGTTCGTGCAGATGCGGCTTTGAGTTCTTGAGAAATTGCAGGCCCCATTTGAACAGGGACGGGATAGCTTTTGGCTTGATCCGCAGTGCGGAATTTTGTGTCACGATTGACCTCAAAAGCGTGGGTAATATCCCTGGCGAATTCCATGGCATGGTCTGTGAAGGCACCAGCATCGCACCGTTTGCAAAGTTGGCACCGAGACCGACATCTTCGTTGGCCTCCACCAACACGACCGAGCAGCCGCGTTTGGCCAATCGGTGGGCCGATGTGATGCCAATCAGCCCACCGCCGATTATGAGCGCGTCCGCTTTCACAGCTTGTCCGTGATATGCGCGTAGGCGACGATTTCAACTTTGGCTTCCGGTGCTAGAATTTCAGCAACGACGACCGTCGCCCAGTTTGCAGGAACAGAGTTTTGCATACCAACTTCTTTCTATTCTGGCTGGTGTTTTGGCGGCGCTAGGAGCCGAAGAACATGTTCGGCAACCAAAGAGCGATTCCAGGGATAAATGTGGTGATCAGCAAAGTTGGCAGCCAAGCAAACACGATGAAAATCAGTGTCGGCCAGATCAGTTTTCGAACCGGCACGCCTGTCACTTGCGATCCGAGATACAGAAGCGGTGCCGTTGGCGGCGTGATGTTGCCCATGCCAAGATTAACACCAAGAACTGCGGCAAAGTGGATTGGATCCATTCCAGCCCCCACGGCGATGGGCAGCAGAAGCGATGCGCTGAGGATGATTCCACTGATATCGTCCATCAGCATACCAATCAAAAGCATGACCAGATTGAGCATTAGGAAAATCATTATTTGGTTATCTGAAATGGAATAGATCAGATCCTCGGCGAGGCTGGGAATATCTTCGAAAATCAGGAAGCGACTGGCGATTAAGACTGTGAAGATCATGACCATGACCACGCCGACCATAATCGCCGAATGTTTCATACTTTCATAGAAAGTTTTGAGTGTCAGGCCGCGGTAGACGAAGAAGCCCACCGGAATGGCATAAATTACGGCGACGCCAGCGGCTTCGGTGGGCGTCATGATGCCACCATAAATGCCGCCCAGAATGATCAGTGGCATCAGGATCGCCGGTGTTGCGATGGCTGTCTTACCAGCAAGTGCACGGAAGAAACGGTCCGGAACTTCGGTAACCAGAATCTCGGTATCCTTCCGAAGGATCACGAAATTCACGATGATCAACAGGGTCATAAGGATCAGTCCTGGTACGACCGTTGCGAGGAAACACTCAAGAACGTTCAACTGACCGACCCAAGCATAGAGCAACTGTGCTCCGCTTGGCGGAATCAATAGGCCTAGAGGACTCGCACTGATCACCAATGCGCCGGAAATGCCTGCGGGATACCGTGCCTTGCGCAGATGCGGCATGATGATCGAGCCGATGCAGGTCAGTGTGGCGGCACCGCTGCCCGAGATTGCGCCGAACATCGCACTGGCCACGACCGAGGCAGCACTTAGCCCGCCGCGGAGATGGCCGAACATAAGCTCTGCAATCTCGACAATCGGCTTTGCAATTTTGCCCCGCTGCATAATATCGCCAGCCATGATGAAAAGAGGAATGGCCAGCAGGATAACTGAATTCATCTTCCAGTGGCCCGTCGCGAAGAACCCAGAGACATCGTACCCTCCGGTATAGGCCAGAACGATCAACACACCGCCAAAGGCCAATGGAACCGAGACGCCGATTGCCAGCAGGACGCAGATAAGGATTATGGCGATGAGGATTACCATGTCACAATCTCCTGCTCATCAGGCTCCGCCTGTCGCGCTTTCGCCATGGCCTCGGCATATCGTTCGGGGCCCACGCGCAGCATCAGGAAGATCGACAAGGCGCTGTAGAACGCCATAAACACGAACCCCACGAAAATTCCAAAGCGTGGAACAATAAACGGAATCTTCAGGGCGATGGTGGTTTTCCATCCAGGATATGCCGCGATCTCATCCGCAATCATCAGCCAAGCCCAGTAAACAAGTACCAGCGTTATCGACAACTCGATGATCTGGATCACGAGCTTGCGAAGCCACAGCAGTGTTGAATTTTCGGTGACTGTATCAAGAAGATCGGCGTTGATCTGTTTGTCGTAATAAGTGCCAAGCGCACTGCCCAGGAAGAAGATCCAGAAGCAGATTGGCATGAGCCATTCTTCGTAGGCAAAAAGATCGCGTTCCAGAACATAGCGAAACAGCACTACGAAAAAGAATGTGATCGGCAGTATCGGGAGAGCGACGCTCACCAGGACCGACTTGATCCGAACCATCAGCCGAACGAACCGGCTCAGACCGGGTGGCAATGCATCTTCAAATAGTACCATTTAAAGTTCACTCCCCGTTAAGAGGGGGATGCCAGACAATCACGGCATCCCCAATTTATGAGCAACCTAAGAAAATCTTGGTTAATTGGCCGTCAGTTCGTCGATAAGGTCCTGCCCAACCACGTCAGCCAGTTCCGGCCAAACGTTTTCCTGGATGTGGGCGACCATCGCAGCGCGCTCTTCAGGGCTGTACTCAAGGATTTCCCAGCCGGCTTCTTTCAACTGCTCGACGAAGCCTTCATTGCGCTCCCAGGCTGTGTTGATCGCAACGCTGGCGGCTCTCTCGGCGGCGGCCCGGATAACGTCACGCTGTTCCTGGTTCAGCTTCTCCCAGGACTTGCCACTGGCATAGAATGATGACGCTTCGATAGCCGTGTTCACGGGAATAAAGTATTTCCCAACTCCGGCGGCCGCGAAGGTCGAATAGGCCCATTCCGGCGTACAGCAGATCGCTCCGTCGATGACGCCAGATTGGAGCGCTGGCAGAACCTCCGCCCAGTTCATCGTTGTCGTCCGGTACCCGAGGCTTTCGGTGGTCTTTTTGGCGACCTCTGAACTCCAGACGCGGATGTTCATGCCCTTATCACCGAAACCGGCATAATCGGTAGGTTTTTCGTTCGCTACAATACCGACCAACCCTTCGCCAGTATTGGCAAGATAGACCAGCCCCAGGTCGTCCATGATCCCGCCCAGAATCGTATTCAGCTTGGACTCCGGGTCTCCATAGACCGCTTTCAACTCGTCAAAAGTTGTCACCAACCCTGGCAGGTTCATGAGTTCCAGCCGAGGATCGGCCTGAGCGTAGATGAACGCTTGTACAAGGTCGATATTGCCGCGAATTGCATCTTCGATCAGCTCTTCGCCGGACCCCAACTGTGAGGCCGGGAAATAGGAGATTTTCACGCCTACGTCTGCGTCTTCAATCTCTTTGATCATGTTTTCGACAATCCCGTGGCCAAAGTGGTTGACTGGATAGGTCCCAGCCAATTTCAGCCTGACCGTGTCGGCAAGGGCTGTTGTTGCAAGGAGCCCTGACAACGCCAGACCCGAGACTATACCGAATGCATATTTTTTGAGTTTCATAGTTTTCCTCCTGTTAAAACTGCGCTTGCGCTCCGGAATGCGTAAACTGCGTTCCGTCGGTGTCACTACAAGTTAATCGATTAACTTCTACAAATCAAATTAAATCGATTAACTTGAATTCTTCATGAGGCGGCTTACATTCAGAAGTGTTAGTAATTACTACCCTAGGCAATCATAACCATAGGTAAAATAGCAAGAATGCAGAAGCCGTCCCTTAGTCAAATCGCAAAACAGTTAGGACTTTCCACTGCAACTGTCTCTTTAGCGATGAAGGAAAACAGCCGAATATCAGACCAGACGCGTGCCAGGGTCAAAGAAGCACTGCGCGAATCAGGCTATGTCTATCAGCGTTCCGGGGCAGGGTTGAGGAAGTCAAAGACCGACACGGTGGGTATCGTGCTTAATAACGTGTCCGACCCGTCCTTCAGCGAGCTTCTGGGATCGATTGAAGGTGAACTTGCCAAAGAAGGGAAAACGGTCTTCCTGTGCAATACGGATGAAAAGGTGGAGAGACAATCCGAATTTATCAGGAAAATGTCTGAGTACAATGCAGATGGCATAGTCCTGGTTCCAGCGATGGGAACTCAGGCGACCGACCTGGAAGAGATGAAGAAATTCAGCCCCCCAATAGTGTGTGTCTCGCGAGAGATCAGTGGCTATCCCATCGATTCAGTCGTGGTTGATGAGACACTTGCGGGTTACACGGCGGCAAAACATCTGCTTAACCTTGGTCACAGACGCATTGCCGCTGTTGGCGGCACAGTCAATATTTCCCCATTTAACCGTCGCATGAAAGGCATCAGGCAAGCATTTGACGAAGCGGGTCAAGAGTTTGATCGTGCGCTTGTTTTCGAATGCCGCCCTGTTCGTGCTCAGGGATACGAAGCAGCGGCGAGAATTCTGGATGTCGAAGATCCGCCGACTGCTGCCATCGGATATAATGCTATCGTCACCCTTGGACTGAAAGCCGGTTTGCAGAGGTTGGGGAAAAAAATTGGAGAAGATTTCTCGTTGATCGCGAACGAGGGGATCGATGAGTTGCAACACACTAATCCGCCGCTGAGTACGACAAGCATTGATCTGCAAGAGATGGGGAGAGTTGTCATTCAACATCTGCTAAGCCGTATCTCGGATCCGACAGCGCCAACTAAACTCACTCTCGTCCCGACAGAATTGATCCTGACTGATAGCGTTAGCCCACATCGTTAGAGCGTGTCGCGTTTGATCGAATTGATTTCGGTCAAGTGCTGAGCGTTCGCCCGTCATGGGACGGGCGGACGCGTGCCCAATACCTACGTATCGGGCGGGTGAAACCGAAGGGCCTGAAACTGCTGGATTTCAGACCCGCAGAACAAAACAGCCCTGGTCAGGCAAACCAATATGCATATTCGTATCTCCAAGTGCCGTTACGCCAGTTTGACCGCTCAGAAACGCCCGTAGGTCAAGTAGGCTTCCTTCGGATCCGTCCCGCTACGGATAGCCGAGCGGACCTTGTTCTCGGTGTTCATCACTTCCTCTACCTCAGCCACGATCTCTTCAGCGATTTCACCTGGGATAAGGATGGCCCCATCAATGTCGGCAATCAGAAAATCCCCGGGCTTAACGACAACGTCACCGATCTGCACAGGGACTTCCATTTTGTCGACCGACCATGCGCCCACCACATCGCGGGCGGTGTAGAAGCGATGGAAAACGGGGAAACCGATGTTACGAATGAAATTGCTGTCCCGACACCCGCCATTGGTCACATATCCGCGCACACCGCGCATCTGGAGCGTCTCGGCAGACAGTTCCCCCATCATCGCGATGTCGTCGGTGTGGCCATTGCAAACTACGACATGGCCAGACGGCGCTGTTGAAAGGAAACCCGTCCAAGCCAGCAGAGCATCATCAGCACTAATCCCAGGTTTTGGTGTTCCTGAAATTGTGAAAACGGGACCAGCAAGAACATGAGTATCGTCAATCGGCCGGATGTCTTTGGGCAGAACAGTATTGTCGATCCCTCTCTCGCGCAGGGCGTCATAAACTGCACCGCTGTAGCATTTTGCAAGGCGTTCGGTGAGAGCGGCTTTTTTGTCATTATCTGTCATGGGTTTTCCTCCAAGTGACTTAATTTACAAGAGTTAGTAGGTGGACCGGCCGCCTGACAAATCGAACACAGCGCCCGTGGTGAACGAGTTTTCAGGTGATACCGCCCAAACCATCATCTCCGCGGCCTCTTCAACTTTCAGAAACCGACCACGGGGAATTTTGGAAAGCATGTAATCGATATGCTCTTGGGTCATTTGATCGAAAATCCGGGTCCGGGCGGCGGCGGGTGTTACGCAATTGACCGCGATGTCGTATCCAGCCAACTCCTTTCCCAAAGACTTGGTCAGACCAATTACCGCCGCTTTGGAAGCTGAATATGCAGAGGCATTGGGATTGCCCTCCTTGCCCGCAACGGAGGCCACATTCAGAATGCGACCATAACCCTGCTCTTTCATACCTGGAACGCAGACCCGGTTCACATAGAAAGTGCCGTTGAGATTGACATCAATGACTTGTTTCCAAGCCTCAGGGTCATAAGCATCCAGGTGCGCATTCGGCCCGGAAATTCCCGCACTGTTGATTAGAATAGAAGGAACACCGAATGCCTCACAGGTGCGCGCATAGGCGGCTTCCACTGTCGCCAAATCATTGATTTTGCAGTCAACTGCCATTGCATTGCTGCCGAGGTCAGCCATGGCGCCCTTGTTGCCTGGATCTATATCCCAGCTGGCAACAAGCACACCTTTTTGGATCAGCAGCCGGGCCACAGCCAAACCAATTCCCTGCGCGCCACCGGTGACCACCGCGATCTGGTTTTCCATCGCTATGCCCCTTTGATTGCTGCCATGACGTTCTGGTGCTGCACGCCCAGACCTTCGATGCCGAGCTCCATATTGTCGCCAACCTTGAGATAAACGGGTTCGGGTTTGATCCCCATGCCGACACCAGGAGGGGTGCCAGTGGAGATAATGTCGCCTGGCTGAAGGCTCATGAATTGCGAAAGGTAGGAGACGAGGTGAGCCACGCCAAACACCATAGTGTTGGTGCTGCCGTCCTGTCGGCGCTTTCCGTTCACGTCCAGATACATTGATAGATTCTGCGGGTCCGGCACTTCGTCGCGGGTAACCAACCACGGTCCGATGGGCCCGAAGGTGTCGGCTGATTTGCCCTTAGTCCATTGACCCGCGCGCTTGTTCTGGAAATCACGTTCGGAAATGTCGTTGATCACGCAGTAGCCCGCAACATGGTCGAGAGCGTCTGCCTCATCGATGTATTTTGCCTCTTTGCCGATCACCACGCCCAGTTCAACTTCCCAGTCGGTGGCCTTCGAGCCAAGGGGGATTTCAACCGCGTCGTTGGGACCGCAAATTGCCGAGGTCGCCTTGGCAAAGATCACCGGCTCCGGCGGCACCTCCAGCCCGCTCTCCTCGGCATGGTCTGAGTAGTTGAGTCCAATACAGACGAACTTGCCCACACCGCCGACGCATGGACCATATCGGTCGACTTCAACGGCAGGCAGCGACGACAGGTCAGCTTCGGCAATGCCGGCCAGGCCTTGATCCGTCAGAACGTCACCAGCAATGTCATACACCAAGCCGGACAGATCGCGCACAACGCCTTCGGCGTCAACGATACCGGGTTTTTCCTGCCCTTTCGGGCCGTAACGTAAAAGTTTCATGATAGTCTCCGTTTAGAGGGCCCAGCCGCCGTCGATGATATGGGCTTGGCCCGTGGTAAATCCGCTGGCATCCGAGGCTAGGTAAACTGCAAGCGCTGCAATTTCGTCTGCTGCGCCAACGCGTCCCATGGGCTGGCGCGCAATGAATTGCTCGTGCGCTACCTCATAGTCGCCAGTTGCGCGCAACCTGTCATGCAACGACGGGCTATCCACGGTACCAGGGCAAATTGCATTGCATCGGATGCCTTGGGTTACGTAGTCAGCAGCGATCGCTTTGGTCATGCCGATAACCGCCGCCTTGGACGCGCAATAGACAAAACGATTTGGCACGCCCTTCAATGAAGATGCCACCGAGGACATGTTAATGATCGAACCCTTGCCTTGTTCAAGCATGCCCGGCAGAACTGCTTTACACAGGCGGTACATGGCCTTGGCATTCAGGTCGAAGGCAAAGTCCCAGTCTTCCTCGGTGCTTTCCAGGATATTGCCCGCATGGACAAATCCAGCGCAGTTGAACAACACGTCCAGCCTACCAGCTTCTGCCAATACTCGCTTAATGTCTTCTGGATTGGTGGCATCCAGTTTCCATGCTGTAATGCCGTCAAGCCCTTCAAGCTCGGCCAGAGCAGTTTCATTGATGTCGGTGGCAATGACCGAGGCACCGGCCTTGGCGAAAGCCTCAGCGCTGGCGCGCCCGATGCCCTGCCCGGCGGCGGTTATCAAGGTGGTCTTGCCCTCAAGGCTAAATTCATATGTCATGATATTGATCCCAGTTTCTAGACGTCACTTTGAAAGAAATGGTTCGAGCCGCACGAAGGCTTCTTCGAGAACATCGGCAGGTTGCGCGTAGCAGAGCCGCAGATAACCTTCCCCCTGGGGGCCGAACGCCACCCCGGGCGCCAGCCCGACTTTGGTTTGCTCAAGGATTTCACCTGCCGCGGCGAAGCTATCGGTCAACCCCTCAACCCGAAAGAAGCAATAGAAGGCACCATCAGGCTCAATGAATTCCACCCGCGAGAAGGCGCTGAGGCGCTCAGCAGTCATTTCATACCCTGCCTGGATCTTGCTCAGCAGGCTGGTAATTTCCGCTTCGCCGTCGCGCAGGGCGGCAATACCCGCTTCCTGGACAAAACCGGCTGTGCAGGAGGTGTTGAACTCGGTCAGCTGACCCAGCTTCGCCTCGAACGCGGCTGGCGCCGTAATCCAGCCAAGCCGCCATCCGGTCATCGACCAGCATTTTGAAAACGAATTGACGGAGACCAGCAAATCCTCAGGCTCTGCCATCGACAGGAATGAGGGTGCGTGACGCCCATGGCGGTAGAGCCGGGAATAGACGTCATCGGCAACGATCCAGATGCCGTGCCGGCGGCAATGCTCCAGCACCAGACGCTGCTCCTCGGTCGGCATGGTCCAGCCGGTGGGGTTGTTGGGCGAGTTAATCACCACCGCTTTGGTGCCCGGTGTCAGCGCCGCGATCAGCTCTTCCACGTCGAGCGCCCAATGACCGCCCTTCGGCGCAATTGCCACGCTCGCAATCTCTGCGCCGGTCGCCTTGAAAGCACCGATGATATTGGGCCAGCCCGGCTCAACTGTGACAACCCGGTCGCCGGGAGTCACAAGAAATTCAGCCGTCAGCATGAGGCCTTGCATTCCGGAAGGGGTGACTGTGACCTGAGCCGGTTTCAGACGGCTGCCCAGAAGTTCGTTGCTATAAGCACAAATCGCTTGCCGCAGCGCCATCGCGCCATTGTTCGGCTGGTACATATGATTGCCAGCCTTGAGCGCGGCAATTGCAGCGTCCACAATCAGTGAATTGGTCGGCCAGGCGCCTTCACCGAACCAGAGTGGTAACACGCCGTCTTGCTTCATTCCAAGCTCTGCAACCTCGCGGATCTTGGATGCCTCCAAGGCCCGCGCACGGTAAGATATCGAGTTTAATAGTGTTGTGTTGTCCATAGAAAAACTGTCAGCCAAAATGACCTGTCATGTCTATTGTTTAATCGATTGAAATATTAGGCAATGTGCCTATAACGTAAGCAACGTGTAAGTTGGAGCGGACTTTTACAACAATGCGAGATGAAATCGACGAGCAAATACTTGAAGCACTGCGCAGGGACTCGCGTCTGCCTGTCACTAATCTTTCTAGGAAGGTTGGCCGTTCGCGCACCGCAGTGCAAGCAAGGCTTTCAAGACTGGAGCAAGATCAGCAGATTCTTGGCTACACAATCAAGGAACCTTCGACGCTTGAAACAGATGGCATAGGAGCAATTGTAATGATCACCATGGAAATCCGAAGCAAGGGAGAAGCAGCGGTACATGAATTTGCCACCATGCCAGAGGTAGCAAATTGTTTAAGGGTCGTAGGAGAGCACGACTTCTTGCTTCTGATCAAGCCCATCAAAAAACTAAAACTAAATATCGTTTTGGAGCAGATTTATAAAATCGATGGTGTCAAGCGTACCGAGACGGTAATAGCGCTCTCCAAAGAGTTCTAAGGGTGTTCACAGGGTGCTCTGCGACGGCGTTCACAGACAAAGCCAAAGGTGTTGTCAGACAAAGCCTCAGTTACAATCACTGTTGCGCCGTGCTGTGCCATTGCGATCGCACCTGCGCGCCCGATTCCGGACCCAGCTCCGGTGACCAGAGCAACTTTGTCTTTCAGTAGAGGAAAGGCGCGCCGATCCACCAGCATTTGACCCGGTGTCAATTATTTTTTCCTTCGCGTTGTATGTTCGCATACATACGCTTCTTGGTTTCCCGCACGCGTTCGGTCGCTTCATGACTTCCATCATGATAGCTGCCGAACCAGTTGTCCCACGGCATCTCGGCATTGCCGTAGTTACATTCGAAATACCGGTGATGCAGTTGGTGGTGGAACGACCCGACCTTAAGGTGCGCTTTGTCTCCCAGCACCAGGTTTTCAAAGCCGGCATGACTGGTGGCGGTCGCCAGCACCAGCCAGTAGCCCAAAAACATGAAACGGAATTGAACGGGCGCTACCAGATCGCAAACGCTGAGGACCTGTCCATTGGTAGTCTGGTCCGCAAAAATCCAGGGCGCAAAACTGCAGGGTTTAAAAGTACCATGCCTTTTGCGACTCACGGGTTTGTCAAAATCGTCAAGGCAGTTGGCGGTTTGATCCAGATCCAGACCAGCTATCCCACGGTGAATTGAATGGTAACTCAGCAAGCCTAGGTGTGAACTGGAGGTGTTGCCAGACAAAGTCTAACGGGTCTCAAAGTACCACGATCACACAAATCTATGAAGCGTAGATTTGAAACCACTCAATGAGAGCGGCACTGCGTTTTTGCTTATAAGTCTGTCTGCTTTCTAGATGTCTTTCATGATTGAAGTGGTTCTGGATTGGAGCCTTGATTGAAACGAATTTCTGCAAGGTTTGGGTCATCTTTAAAAT
>Ga0206127_1002748_pt1 | contig 17014 bp, 17 predicted proteins | sample Helgoland_Spring_6_FD_148646 | JGI IMG/M metagenome (GOLD analysis project Ga0206127, IMG submission 148646) | Pelagic subsurface seawater microbial communities from Kabeltonne, Helgoland, North Sea - Helgoland_Spring_Bloom_20160419_1 | ecosystem: Environmental > Aquatic > Marine > Epipelagic ...
TCCCTTGAAATCAACCGACATCCAATACACCCCGCTGCTTGCTTGTTTGAGAACCATGTCGCAAAATCAGCCAACAAACGAAAGACCGCAAAAGTTTGCGACAGAACCCCGCTGGCTGATGATATTTTCTGTCCCCTCGTCGGCCTTGAAGGGCTATCGTTTTCCACGCTCGGTCATTGGCTATGCCGTTTGGGCCTATCACCGCTTCGCCCTCAGCCTGCGGGACGTCGAGGATCTTCTGGCAGAACGCGGCACCACGGTGAGTTACGAGACGATCCGAGTTTGGGTGGCTAAATTTGGAACACAGATTGCTGCCAAGATCCGACGTGATCGAGCGAAGCCCGCTGACAAGTGGCATCTGGACGAAGTTATGATCACGATCCGCGGGAAGAAGCACTGGCTCTGGCGCGCGATCGATGGCAGTGGAGACACGCTCGAGATCCTTGTGCAATCACGCCGAAACGCTAAAGCCGCCAAGCGGTTTCTGCGGAAACTCATGAAGCGGTGGGGGACACCTCGAGTCATCGTGACGGACAAACTGCGCAGTTATGGCGTTGCCACGCGCGAGCTTTGCCCTAGTGTCGATCACAGATCACACAAGGGATTGAACAATCGCAGCGAGGCGTCGCATCGGCATACACGTCGACGGGAGAAGATATTCGGCAGGTTCAAATCTGCAAGACAAGCCCAGATGTTCCTGTCCGTCCACGATCAAACTGCCGTTCTCTTTCGTCCGAAACGCCACCGTCTTTCCGCCGCTGACTACCGCCGCACACGAACACAGGCCCAAGGCTTCTGGGATGGGGTTCTGTCGCAAACTTTTTTGACTTTCGCCGGATCACGTGATGCAGCAGTAATTTTGCGGCAGAGGTGGCGGACGATAGGGGCGGAGCGATGGTTGACTTCAAGGGCGTACATTTCCCAAAGGAAGCGATCTTGTACGCCGTGTTCTTCTATCTGCGCTACCCTGGTTCCTACCGCGAGCTCGAGGAGATCATGGAGGAGCGTGGCGTTGATGTTGATCATGGGACGCTGAACCGTTGGGTGGTTAAGTTTGCGCCGCTGCTGGCGGCACAAGCGCAATCCCGCAAGAAGCCAACGGCTGAATCTTGGCGCATGGACGAAACCTACATCAAGGTTAAGGGCAAATGGACCTACTATTACCGAGCGGTCGACAAGACAGGAAAAACCCTTGATTTCATGCTGTCTGAGCGCCGCGACAAGGCTGCGGCCCGTCGGTTTTTCAAGCGCGCGATTGGCACGAACGGCGTGCCTGACCGTGTTGTCATCGACAAAAGCGGCGCTAATCTGGCGGGTCTGCAAAGCGTCAATGTGATCCTGAAGTTCACGGGCTCATGCAACACCATCAAGATACTGCAGGTTAAATACCTCAACAACATCATCGAACAAGATCATCGCTTCATAAAGCGGATCACGGGCCCAATGCTTGGCTTCAAGGCCTTCCATTCTGCCGAGGCGACCTTGGCTGGGATCGAGACCACGCATATGATCCGAAAGGGGCAGCTCCATGCCAACGGCCTCACCGCATTTCAGCAGTTTGCTGCGCTCGCAGCATAGTTATGTCCGGGCGATGCCCGCACTCAAACTCCAACAAAATTTGCGACAGAACCACCACAAGCGCCAATACCGCGAGAGCGGTTTCGTCCTTGTCCCGCGACCTGTAAATTTGGGAAATAAATCTCGCTGCGACATGCTCAAATGGCTGGTTTTCACGCCGCGCAGCGGCGCTGAGAATGATGCGGACGGGTTCTGTCGCAAACTTTTGCGGTCTTTCGTTTGTTGGCTGATTTTGCGACATGGTTCTCAAACAAGCAAGCAGCGGGGTGTATTGGATGTCGGTTGATTTCAAGGGAGCCCATTATCCTAAAAGCGTGATCCTGTACGCGGTGTATTTCTATGTGCGATATGGCGTTTCCTATCGCGACCTGGAAGAAATCATGGAGGAGCGTGGGGCTGAAGTTGACCATGCAACATTGAACCGTTGGGTGGTCAAATTCTCGCCGATGATCGCCGCGAATGCCCAAGCGCGAAAGCGGCCGACCGCCGTATCTTGGCGCATGGATGAAACCTATATCAAGGTTAAGGGACGGTGGACCTATTATTACCGAGCCGTCGACAATACAGGCAAAACCCTTGATTTCATGCTCTCCGAGCGCCGCAACAAGGCAGCAGCCCGGCGGTTTTTCAAGCGGGCAATTGGCACCAATAGCGTACCGGATCGGGTCGTTATCGACAAGAGTGGCGCCAATCTGGCGGGTCTGGAAAGCGTCAACGTCATCTTGAAGTTCACAGGCTCTGGGAGCACGATCAAGTTCCTCCAGGTCAAGTACCTCAATAACATCGTGGAACAGGACCACCGTTTCATAAAACGGATCACGCGCCCCATGCTTGGCTTCAAGGCCTTCCATTCAGCCGACGCCACACTGGCTGGGATCGAGACTGCACACATGATCCGAAAGGGGCAACTCGACGCCATCGGCCTCACCGCATTCCAGCAGTTTGGGGCGCTCGCAGCATAATTGCGTCCGCACAACGGCCGCCTTCAATCGTCAAGAAAATTTGCGACAGAACCGCTTTCAATGCTATTGTTTCGATTGTTTCGAATATTTCGATTGATCTGGAAGGCATTCGAGACAATATAGGTATCAAGCGCGATCAACAGCGCCAACCAAGGAAAGGATGGGAGCGATGAACGTAACTTCACTCGCCGATTTTGGAGAAAGACTTCCCACAGCAGAAGAGGTGGACAGCGCCGCTGGTGCGATGATGGCCATTGAAACCAGCCGTGACGCTGACGGGTCCCTGACGATTGGCGACACCAAGCTGTCACCCTCGCTGGTCGATCTGATGAGCGACCTGTTCAGCATCGTTGCACGTGGTGAAACCGTGACACTGGTCCCGCTGTCGCGACAACTGACCACGCAAGAAGCAGCAGACCTTCTGAACGTATCCCGCCCCTTTCTGATCAAGCTCATAGATCAAGGCGCGCTGAGCTGTGAAATGGTCGGGACGCATCGACGTGTCGCGCTCAAAAATGTGCTCACTTACAAGGCCAATCGTACGGCTGGGCGGCGGACAGCGATGGCAGAGATGCAGGACATCGCAGAGGATTTGGAGTAACGCGTGATACCTGCGGCCAACCGATACACTGCCGTTCTTGATGCCAGCGTGTTGTTTCCCAACATGAAGCGCGACTTGTTACTCCGCTTCTTTGAAGCAGACTTGTACCGGGCACGCTGGACGGAGCAGATTCAGCAGGAATGGTTGACCAATGCCATCGCCAAATACGCAGACAAGGAAGACCAGCTAAGGCGGACGGATGCGCTGATGCGCAAACATTTTGAGGATGCCTGGGTGGACGGGTACGAGCGGTTCATCGATACCGTCGTCCTTCCCGATCTTGATGACAGGCATGTGGTCGCGGCTGCGATCCGCACCAATGCGCAGTACATTGTGACAGACAATCTCAAGCATTTCCCAGTGGACACTCTGGGCGAACTCGATATCGAACGCGGCTCGGCGGACAAATTTCTGGCAAGCACGTTCGAGCACTACGAGCTGGAAGCCCTAAGCATTATCCGCGAACATCGGGCAAATCTGAGAAGTAAGCTCACAGCACCAGAATATCTGATGAACCTGATTTCAAAGGGGCTGCCCTTACTTTCTGCAAGATTGAAACCACACCGAGACGCGATCTAAGCCTACCTGGACATGACACTCTTCCAATTTTATAGACACAAATTATTATTTGTCTCTAACTCGGCAAGTGCCAGATTATTCTTGTCTGTTTTAGAATGGCGAAGTTACCAAATTCGAGGGCCAGCTCGGCTGCGAAGCACCCCCAGACTGAAGACGTCTGACCCTGCGTGGAGCCAGGATGTGATGATGAGGCGGAACGGCGGGCGCGGAAAATCTAGGAAACCGGTCATTCTTAGCAAGGTATCAATTGACCCAGCGCCTGATCGTTTCCCGGGCTATAATCACGCCGCGTTCGGCAAAAAGGTCTTCAACATCCGCAGCGCTCTCAGCGACCTAGCTGTGAGCCCGTACCGCATTGGCGTTGATCTAAAGAGGCAAGTTAAAGACTTACAGGCGCGTCATCGGGATTGGTATTTCTTTCACCAGCCGCTACACGGACCAGAAGCGTCAAACAACTTGTCGATGCCGTTCTCATCCCCACTGTTCTCGCGGAAAATGGTTACGCACCTCAGGTTTTTTCTTACTTTTGACTTCAACAAAATGGTTACCTATTTGCGGAATTTGATTACTTTTGTGCGGAGTAACTGAGAGAGCCGACGAAAAATGGTTTTCAGCTCAATGTCGGAATTCGGGGCGATAACCAGCCCTTTCGAAAACCACTGAAAATACGGATCTTTGCCGAGTAACCTGACTGGCCGTTCTGAGATCGACCGAATGGTTAACGTCTTCTTAAAAGCAAGCTCCCCCCAAAGCCTCAACTAAAACTGAGCTTAACCATCGGAGGATATTCTGTGTCCAGACGAACTAATGGACACTCGACGTGAAAAACTTTGATCCCTCTAACGCAAATTCCAAACCAATCACCGCCCATTCCAACTATGAAGGCAAATCAGTTTCGCTCAGAAAACTAATCGTGAAAATGTCGACCGCTGCTCATGAGCCGAGCCGACTGCTAGCGCAGACTCTGACTTCGCTAGCCGTCAAAAATAGATGGGCGGTATTGACGAGAGACCTTCATCACAGCCCACCTCTGCGGTGCCCTCCCGTAGTGGTGTGCCCAAAAGTCCTATCCGCAAATCTGAGCGATCTCGTCGCGCAGTTCGGCGAAGTGGTTGCCAACTGCAACGCTCAGTTTGCGGCATACCAAATCGGCATGCTTTACAGTTCTCTTTTGCCAAAGTCCGCGAAATCGCTAGGTGGGATTTTTTATTCTCCGCCAGCGATCTCGGACATGCTTTTGGCCTTGGCTAACGATGCAAAAGCAGATTGGACCCGTCATCGTTTCCTTGAACCAAGCTGTGGTGGTGGCGTCATACTCACTGCGATTGCAGAACGGATGATTGACGCTATCAAACGACGGCCCTGCTCCGAGGTTTTGACCCATCTTTCAAAAAATCTGGTTGGATATGAAATCGATCCCTTCGGCGCTTGGCTCGCTCAAGTTTCAATAGATATCTTGGCGCTGCCGTTTTGCCGTGATCAAGACGCCATCTTTCGTACGATTGTTAAATGTGCTGACACGCTGGCCATCAGAGAGAGCAAACAGTTTGACTTCGTAATCGGTAATCCTCCTTTCGGCAGGACCAAGCTTACAGCCGAACAAAGGCGACATTTTGAACGCAGCACTTTCGGTCATGCCAACCTTTTTGCACTGTTCTGGGACCAAGCACTTCGTTTCGTTCGCGTCGGTGGAACTATCGTATTTGTTACACCTACAAGTTTTCTCTCTGGACGGTATTCCCGCAAACTACGTAATCTGCTGTCTGAACATACGGAACCAAAACACCTGCAATTTTTGCGCTCCAGAAGTAGCGTTTTTGAAGGTGTCAGACAGGAAATGGTAATTTCCAGCGTTACTCGTATTCAACCTCGCCCACCCGTTACTGTCCAAGAAATATACCATGGCTCCAACGGTGAATTGAAAATCTACCAACTCGGACGACATCAAATTACCAGGGAATTAGGTGCGCCGTGGGCGTTCCCACGATCACGGGAACAAGCAGGCCTTGAAAATATTCTGAACGGGTTTGAGTGCCGGTTGAGCGACTGGGGATACTCGGTTTCAACAGGTCCCATCATCTGGAATAGGCATAAGCACAGGCTCAGATCCAATCACACCGGCCAAAGCGTTCCGCTGATCTGGTCAGAAGCCGTTCGGCGGTTGGGGGTCTTTCAATGGCGCGCATCGCGGCAGAAAGGAAAGATCTGGTTTGAAACCGAGAACGGCGACGAACATCTACTGTGCACAGAGCAGTGCATTCTAGTCCAACGGGCAACCACAAAGGAACAGCCTAGGCGGCTCGTAGCGGCCCTACTCCCAAAAACCTTTCTTGACCAACACGGCTCAGTTGTTGTCGAAAATCATATCAACATCATCCGACCCATTCAAAACAGGCCCCGAGTCAGCTTGGAAGATTTAGCAAACTATCTAAACAGCAAGATAGCCGACAATGTACTGCGATGCATAGCAGGTGGCACGTCAGTCTCAGCTTCCGATCTACTTACGATGCCCCTGCCCTCTCCAGGAAAAATCGCATGCTATCTGTAGGTCTGCGTCGTAGCCATGCCCCCGCGGCAATTAATCCAACAACAGGATCAGATATTGCTGTGAAGCTGGGCTTTTTCGTTGGCAAGACTGGCTATTTTCTAAGTGTGGAAACGACTAATGCTGGCAAACATTTTCAGGCTTTGATGAAGGTTTTGTTACCGGCCAACATTGTCAAAGGGCTTGGCTCGCGAATATCCGGGTTGCTCTTATAAGGACCTCCCGTTCTTCTCGGAGAATGCGATTTTCGCGCCGTAGCCTTTCGTTCTCTTTTTCCAGCCCTTGGTCTTGCTCTGGCTCCTTAGCTGAATCGCGCTGCGCCACTATCCATTTGCCCAGAGTGGACTTACCTATACCAAGATCGTCCGCTACTTGCTGGCGTGATCGACCGCTTGTCAGTGCGATACGCACCGCTTCCTTCCTAAATTCGTCAGTCTGTTGTTGGCCCATGTGTTTGCCCTCTCTCGCTGCATCAAAATCGATGGTTTTGGCTGGATAACCCGCCAAATTATCCCAAATCTCCCGTTATGCTATCCACCTCAATCGGGATCACAGATTCCAAGGTGGACACACAAAGGGAGCTCTTGAGACTAATCACCTCGTATTTTTCGAATGTTGAACTTTTTGAGTATCAATTCGATCTCGCCCGTGTCTTCCATATGCTCAAAACAAGATCTCAAAAGACTGAAGAGCCTCCCTTTTTGAATTCCCGCGTCACGGAACAGTACGTTGAACCACTCCTGATCTTCTGGCAGCACTGTTAAGTGCAGCTGCCCTTGATATCTTGATTTTCTCCGATCATCACGTCTGCTCGAGCTGCCAGAATTCGGCGGAAAGCTATCCGTTTCATGCGGACTATCTGGAGGAGCGAGAGCCGCGATGAGTCCATCGCGAACACTCTCTTGAATAAGAGCTGCCAGTTCTTTTTCTAGAAAACTATTCTTATCCATACATCACGTTTTCCGTTTGCTGACCCTACTGGAGAGAACATTCATCCGCTTGAGACAAGTTGGACGAACCATTCATAGTATACTTCATTATTCACAGTATACTTCATAGTCGCAACCTCTATTTGTCTGCTTTGTCAGCGGATGGTCACTTCAGATTCAGATCCACTAATAAATGCGCTCGCGAAGGTACTTCGCAGACACCGCCACGCGGCCGGTTTGTCCCAGGAGGACCTCGCGTTTAGAGCCGGCCGGAGCATGCGATATATTTCGCTCCTTGAAAGCTGTCGGCATCAACCGACGCTGCAAACACTAAAGAGGCTATGTGATGGACTCGAAATATCGCTAGGCAGCTTTGTGACTGAGATCGAAGCTGAAGCAAAACGGATCGAACGTCAGTCTCCCAAAAGCAGCTAAGGTCGGCAGCAAGACGACGCTCCATTTCACCCAAAGCTAAAATCAGCTTGACTGGAGCGCCAAGCGCTCATTTATTAGTTCTATGGCCAGCGCATACACCGACAGAGCATTCCGAATATCCATCTGACTTTCAGACGGACAGTAGGAGTGCCAGGTGGGCAACGGGCCTTATACACCCTTTTTAAGCAGTAGATGACTGCCGGCGCGCGGGTTCGACTCCCGCCACTCCTAGCAAAGAAATAGCAAATTTGTAGAGAGCTATGTGAAAAATCCTGAAACATTTGACTGGAATGATATCAGAACTTCTCTTGAAAGATCGCTTGGCAAAAAAGACATGCAGGGGTGGATTGAGGGCATTGATTTACGCATGCAAAAGATGCGCATTGAGCTTGGAGATTATGAATCCTTACCAAAAATTGCACGGATCAAGCAAGAATCTGGATCCTTGGGCATCTACACCGAAGGCTCTGAAAATGCGCGCGCGAGACAAATGCTTGACGACATCGCCCGCGAGGTCGAACGCAGCTGCGAAAGTTGCGGCAATGCAGCCCAAGCCCAAAAGATTGGCTCAAATATCCGCACGCTTTGTTGTCATTGCTACAATCGCGTTTTGCGTGATCCCTTCAAAGAGAATGACGGCCACGGTACCCGTCTCTTTCTAGATATAGCTGAAAGCTATCCTGACTTGGTTTTGAATAACTGCGCCTCATTGCGACCTGCTGTCGGCAGAGGATGGCTAGATGCACTTGATCGATGTCTTCAGGAAATGGAGCACGCTGTTTTGGAAGCGGACCTTCCGCCTGGTACAGTTCAAATTTCCGATGCCAAGGAAAAATATGGAAGAATTTCAATCGGTTATCATAGATATCACGACTGTGTAGATCTTGCCGAGGCTCAACTTGAACTAGACACATACAAAACATGCGCGATTTGTGGCCATGTTGGCAGCCGAAGGCGGGGAAAAAGCGGAATTTATCCAGCTTGTGATCACTGTTCGTCTCAAAACTTTTACCTTTCGGGCCTCTATGCTGACGCGCGGGAAGCAGAATATAGCCATCCTGTATCATTGAACGATGTACCAGTCCCGACTGGGCCAGAGTTGATGACGTATCATCTAGGCCCGCTTGTTGCGGAGATTGCCGCCGAATTTACTGATTGGCATCCGATTACGATCATCGATCAACTGCTCAGTCATGATCCGGCAGAAAACGGACGCAATCTCGTCGATCTTGTCCGTGACAAGGATGAAGCGGCTCTCTACCGCGTCCTAGAAGCACTCAGAAGCTGAGGTGAACAAATACTGTCTAGGTCTGGACAAACTAACCTTTCACATCGCTTTGGAAATCAGGTTGGGTCCGTCCAATTAAAGGTCGTGGAAGATTCGCGACTGGGCTGCGGAAAGCTGACCGATCCCTAAGTTAGAGGACGGGACCATAAATTGTGTGTGCAAAAGTTGCTTGCACAACATCTTGCATCAAAAGGAATGAAAAATATTAAATTTAACGTTATCAAAACGTTAGGGGCATATATCGCACCAACGCATTAACTATTCCCTTACTTGCGGTATTATCTCAAAGCAAAAAATTGTTGCTTGAGGATAAGTTGCGTGCAATGAGTTAAGTTGTCGCTAACTGGCGCAAATCACGCCATTTAGCGACAAAATACAATCGGCCCACTAAGAGGCCCAGAGGGCAGAATACATTCGAACATGAAAGCTGTAGAATCCAGTTCAATCGCCGCATCCATTGCGTCTAACGCTGCCCGCCTTTCGGAAGCGCTTAACACTCATATGCGCAATAGCTTCCAGCCCGATAGCAGAAAAATGCTACGCAAGTTTCATCCTGCCGAAGTAGCCGAGCTTACCGGCATCAGTATGTCTAATCTCAGGACTCGCCATCAGGACGGTGATTTCCCCGATGTAGAGACCGATTCCAGAGGGCGTAGACTTTATACTGCTGAGGAAATTGACCAAGTTCGCCATGTAATGGCAAGAACGGGCCGCAATGGCGACGCGTATCTTCCTGGACGTCGGGACAACGACGCCCTTCAGGTTATATCAATCGTAAATTTTAAGGGAGGAAGTAGCAAAACGACGAGTGCTATCCACTTAGCTCAAAGATATGCACTGCGTGGCTACAGGGTACTTGCAATCGACATGGACCCCCAAGCTAGTTTGACCACCATGTTTGGATATCGTCCTGAAATTGAATTTGCCGAAGGTGGCACAATTTATGATGCCCTAAAATACGAAGACCCTATTGCTTTGAGTCGAATCATTAGGAAGACCTATTTTCACAACCTCGACCTCGCACCCGCAGGCTTATTGCTGTCTGAGTACGAGACCGAAACAGCCTATGCACTTCAGCACAAAGTCGACCCACCATTTACGCAACGACTTGCGATTGCCCTCGACGAAATTGAAACAAACTACGACCTCGTAATCATCGATTGTCCGCCTCAACTAGGGTTCACAACGATGACTGCTTTGTTGGCATCTACCGGCCTTCTGATCACGGTCGTTCCTAGCATGCTGGATGTTGCCTCAATGGCGCAATTTCTTGAAATGGCTGGAGAAACTGTGCAGACACTTGAGGAGGCCGCAGGGCCAATCGACTGGAACTTCCTTAAGTTCTTGATTGCTCGATATGAGCCAACGGACGTACCCCAGTCACAAATGGCAGGTTTCTTGAGGTCCATTCTCCTCGATCAGGTTTTGACCACACCCATGCTCAAATCTACAGCAATCTCTGATGCGGGGATGACGCAGCAAACCATTTATGAGCTGGACCCCTCCCAGGTTGTCAAAAAGACACTGGTTCGGATCCTTGAGAGTGTGAACGGCGTCGCTGACGAATTCGAGAAAACGATCCAGAAAGCTTGGGGAAGGGAGACTGACTAATGGCCCGTAGAAACCTTTTCCAGCCCCCTCCCCCACCGGATGCAGACAGCCCAGCGGTCCCCGCCGGAGAGCAAAAATCGCGCTTCCCAAATACTGGCGCGATGAGTGGCGTAAAATCCACCTTGAAGGACGTCGCGAGTAATGCGGTGAGAGAAATCTCAGCAGAAGTCATTGAGGAGAACGGCCCTAAGGACCGTCTCTCGTTCACCGATGCCGATGTCGCAACCCTAGCTGAGAGCATTAAGGCCCACGGCCAGCAAGTGCCTATTATGGTACGCCCCATCAAGGACAAACCCGGACACTATAAAATTGTCTATGGTCGCCGCAGATTGCGGGCCTTGCGATCCCTCGGCATCCCCGCGAAGGCACTTGTCAGGTCTCTTTCTGATGAAGAAGCCATTCTTGCCCAGGGACAAGAGAACACCCAGCGTTTGGATCCCAGCTTCATTGAAAAAGCGCTTTTCGCGGCTGAGCTCGCGACAAGTGGTTATGAGCAGGCAATCATTCTCGATGCGCTCGCTGTAGACAAACCAATGCTATCGCGCATGACTAAAGTTGCACGTTCCATTCCAAAGTTAGTCATCGAGCAGATCGGTTCCGCTCATGGCATTGGACGGAGACGTTGGGAAGAGCTCGCGGACCAGTCGCGCAATGATAGCGTCGATCTTGAACAGATCACCGCGACGCTTCAGCTTGATGTCGCCAAGAGCTCCGACTTCCGCTTTGGCATGGTCAGTGACGCCATCACTCAGGCGCTGAAATTTAAGGCCTCTGACAAACCAGCGGCCCCCCCTACCCTCTCCATCAAACTTAGTGATGGGACGGCTTTGGCTGAGGTGAAAGAAACGGCCCGCGCTTTGACATTTAAACTGTCAAAATCTGAGGCCCCAGAATTTGCTCAGTGGATGCGTAACAACGCAGAAGCTGAGCTTACACGTCTCTATGAGGCGTGGCAGTCAGAGCGAAAATCTGACTGATACGACCGAGCAGTAACACTTAAAAAAGGAGCACGACCAGCAGCCAAAAAAGAAAGAGCCCCCCAAGGTATTCCTAGGAGAGCCCAATCTGTTCTTTGCACTTTCAGATTTACCAGCTTCTCCGCGCCAGTCAACAACAACCGATTCGGTTGCAGTAGATTTGCGGCCTTTTTTCTGATTTTCAGAGATATTGGTGCCTTTCACATCAGGTTGTCGTGAAAAAATATGGCATTTACACAAGCAACTGCACCCACTGGGCTGCGGACCAGTGAAATATTGTCCGCGGACAATTCCATTCCAGAGCGCCACATCGTCGTTGCTACGCTTCGCAACGCGGCCCCGCGCCTCGGTCTCAGCGCATCGGTGATTTCGACATTAGATGCGATGCTTTCGTGCCTCGCGCCAAAACGCAACCACCACACAGTGTTTGCATCGAACGCAACACTCACGTTTCGACGCAACGGCATCTCTGACAGAACGATCAGACGTCACGCAGCAACGTTGCAAGAGATTGGTCTACTCGTGCGCCGTGATAGCCCAAATCGGAAGCGCTTCACAAAGCACAACACCCACGAGGGCAAGGCTCTTCGGTTTGGTTTCGATCTTTCACCACTCTTCGCCCGTTTACATGAAATTGCGGCGATGGCTGCGGAGGTCCTGAGGGAACAAGAGAAAATTGATTACCTGCGCGCCAAAATCCGCGCAGCTGCCAATGCGAGCCTCACAAACAACCCAAACGACACCACGGCCCTCAGCATCTTCCGTATCCTTCGCCGTAAATTGTCGCTCCAGGACTGCGAACAAATCCTCACAGACCTGCCCGTCACTAAAGTTGAAGCCGAGGCAACCGCTGATCAAAATTCTAATTTGACGACAACTATGACCGCCAGTGACGGTCATTTTGTCCGGCACCATCATAAGTCAAATAAAGAACATATTGATAAAGAGAGGATTGCTCTAAAAAAAGAACCACCTCTAACCGGTTCTGATGCTCCGATCACAATCCCAGGATTGCTATCAGCGTGTACAGAAGCAGCCAAATTTTCACTGAGAAAGATTGAAACAGTTCATGATGTCGTGGCCCATGCACGAACGCTTGCACCGATGATAGGAATCACTAGCCAAAACTATGAAGCAGCACACGAACGGCTTGGTGCTCTAAGAGCTGCAGCGACAGTATGGGCGATTATGCAGTTCCATGGCAAAATCAAAGCCGTTGGTGCATACTTTCGTTCAATCACTACAGGCTCAAAGAGTGAAGGCTTTAGTCCAGAGAAACTAATAAGCCGACTTGCTACAGCTCAGAACTATGCAGCTTGAACCAACAATTGTCCGCGGACAATTTTCTTCCCGCGAGGCTGGTTGAACGCGCTTCCATGACAATACTAGCTCAGAGAAAGTCACCGAGATCACAGTCCGGCAGCCTTCGTCAGGTTAACGCGGAACCGATCCCGCCGACGTTGATAGCACCGCGTCACCTCTACCTATGCATGACCAAGTTGCTTCTGGATGTAGCGTTCGTCGACGTCAGCACTCGAAGCCAGGCCCGCCCGCAAGCTATGCCCAGAGAACAGGGCAAGGCGCTCTTTCTCGGACAACTCGCTGCGGGGTGTTGTCACGTTAACTCGCCGAGTTTGCAAGTTAGCATGCCGTACGTTGATCAAGGGGCATTTGCCGCGGATTTCCACGCCTCCAATGCTTCGAGCCGATGGTAGCGGATGGTGAGAGCGGACCGACGGCGGGCTGGGACAGAGAAACAATTGCGGGTTGCGGACTGCATAGAGACGAAGCGCTGCAATCCACCCGGTGATCGGAAGCCCTGCATTACTCGCTCTCGTTTTCGGAAAGGTAAATGGCTATTCTCTGCCCGGTTATTCAGCCCCTTGTGTGACCAATGATCAAGGCCAGGCGCGACCTCGCGCTTTGCGGCGCCATAGGATCGTAATTTGTCCGTAATGATCCTTTTGGGCACGAAGCCCCAGCGTTTTATTAGCTTGACCAAAAGCCGCTTTGCGGCGCGCTTGTCTCGCCTCGATTGAAGGATTTCCTCAAGAACAACGCCGTGTTGATCAACCGCGCGCCACAGCCAGTATGACCGGCCCGCGATCTTCACAACGACTTCGTCCAGATGCCAGACATCGCCGGGGCGCGGCTGCCGTCGCCGTAGGACGTGGGCGATCAGGGGGCCGAACTTGACGGTCCAGCGCCGGATCGTTTCATACGAAACGTCCACGCCACGTTCCAGCATCAGCTCCTCGACCTCGCGCAGGCTCAAGTTGAACCGGACGTAGAGCCAAACAACATGAGCAATGATCTGTGGCGGAAACCGGTGGCGCTTGTAGTTAATTTTCAATGTCTGCATCGACAATGCCTACGCCCAGATCAATGAACCAGCAACCTCAGGCCCGTTAACGTGACAACACCCACCCGACCCCTGCATGCGAAAGCGGTCAGGTCGAAACGGAGGGGTAGTCCTTGCCGACCCAATGCTGAAGCCGGGCCGCGAATTCCTTTTGGAAGGCGAGGGGGCCGTTCTTAAGCATGTGCGCTTCGTCGTAGATCCCGATAAAGATCGTCAGGTTAAGGAAGAAATGCGCGCCCATCTCGAAAAGCGCGACATAGTCGTGCTCGATCAGCGCCGTGCGCTCCGCTTCGGTAAAGCTGTGGACGGTGGACATCTCGGCGTCGTTGAGGCGCGGGCCGATGGACTGTTCCCATGTCGCGACGAAGGTGCGCGGGTCCTTCGTGTAGCGCTCAAGGTATTCCGGGTTGCGGTCGACGGTGAACAGGAACTTGTTGACGTAGTACTTGCTCATGCGGCAGCCTCCTTCGGATACCATGTGAAATAGGCTTCCATCGTGTGGAAGAGATCAAGGTTGTCGACATAGTCGGCATCCTCTGGGCCCGCGACGCCCAGCATCAGGATGAAGTTTAGGAAGCCGTGCGTGGCATTGCCGCTGCGCGCCATGCTTTCGTGATCGACGTTTTCTAGGATGGCACCGATATCGCCCGTGCGCAGCCATTCAATGGCCTGTCGGTCGAACACGGGATCTGGGCCGGTCTCCATGAACTGGCGCGGCCCGCCTAGTTCCAGCGACAGGTGCCCGGTGCCGATGGCGGCGACGCGCTTGTCGGAAGGGTAATCGTCGATGGCTTTGCGAATCGCGCTGCCGAGATTGTAGAACCGTTTGGGCGAGGGGAGGGGGGGCGCGAAGATGTTCGTATAGATCGGCACCACGGGCAGGTCGGCGTCGGGGCGCACGGTGATGATCGGGCAGATAATGGAATGGTCGATCTTCAGCTCGTTGGAAAAGGCGAAATCGAAATCCTGACCCATCAGGTGCCGGTGCATGAAGCCCGACATCTCCTCGTCGCCCTCCAGCACGTATTTCGGGATGCCGAACTCGCGTTCCTCATTGTAGAAGGTCGCGTCGTAGCGGGCGGCCTTGCCGATCAGAAACTGCGGGCAATTGTCGAGGAAAATCTGGTGGAAGTGGTCGGACCCGATCATCACCAGAATGTCCGGCTTGGTGCGCGAAAGGGTCTCCCGGTAGGCCTCGATCTTGCGTTTCCATTCGGGGGCCTGTGGCATCTGCTGCTCGGGCGGCATGGTCGTGGCCTTGAGGTAGAACGGGTGGTGGGTCGAGGCGAGGGTGGCGACGAGTTGTGCCAAGGTATTGCTCCTTCTTGATGTCTCGGGCACCTGAGGTTGCCGCAGTCCGATTTAATGAATGTGCGGGTGCCGACTTAGCGTGCAGAAGCAAGATCGGGGGCCCACAAGAGACTTGACGAAAGGCTAATTGACTGCAAGTATTTCGGCAAGAGAATTTATTTTCGATATGCGAAAAAAGGAAATCGAATGCGAATTGGCAAACAGGATCAGGCACAAACGGCCATCGCGACGTCGGATGCGGAGTCGATAACCGTTCGCGGGCTTGATCTTTGTGACGATCTGATCGGGCAGATAGACTTTACCGACTACTTCTGGCTGCTCGTCATCGGCGAACGCCCGACGACAGCACAGCGCAAGATGCTGGATGCCTGCCTTGTCGCTATTGCCGAACACGGGCTGGTGCCAAGCGTTCAGGCCGCGCGGATGACGCTGGCGGCGGGGCCGGATGCCTGGCAGGGGGCGATGGCAGCGGGACTTCTGGGCATGGGCAGCGTTGTCGCGGGCAGTTCCGAGGTATCCGGGCGCTATCTCGCAGAAGTGATGTCAAAGGCCGAAGCGGACGGCACTGATCTGGAGACGGCAGCCATTGCATCGCTTGAGGATCTCAAGGCACACCGGCAGAAGGTGCCCGGCCTTGGTCACCCGCAGCACAGCGGGGGTGATCCGCGCGCGGACAAGCTGTTGGAAATTGCCGATGAACTGGGCGTATCGGGCAAGTATATCGAGACGCTGCGCATCCTTGCAAAGCACGCACCGGGCATCATCAACCGCCCGCTGCCGATCAATGTTTCAGGCGCGATCCCGGCCGTTATCCTCGATGCCGGCTGGCCGTTAGAGGCGCTGAAGGCGGTTCCCCTAGTGGCGCGATCTGCCGGGCTGGCGGCGCATCTTTTCGAGGAATCGGTGCGGTCCATCGGGTTCATCATGTCGCACAAGGCCGATCAGGCGATTTCCTACGACGGTTTGGCGCAGGCCGATACGTCGAAGTCGGCATAGGAGCGCTGCGAGATGGTAAAGATCCTTAAGAACATTCGTGTCATCGAACTGGGCACCTACATCACTGGTCCCGCAGCGGGGATGCATCTGGCTGATCTGGGTGCGGACGTGATCAAGGTCGAACGGCCCGGCACGGGCGATCCTTTCCGGGCGTTCAAGGGCGGCCTGTATTCGCCACACTACCAGACCTACAATCGTAACAAGCGGTCCATCGCGCTGGATACCGGGCAGGCGGACGATATTGCGGTGTTTCATGACCTGATCGCCGATGCCGATGTGTTCATCCAGAACTTTCGTCCCGGCGTGGCGGAAAAACTGGGTGCCGGCGAAGAGCAGTTGCGCGCGATCAATCCCAAGCTGATCTATTGCGCGATCTCGGGCTTTGGCCCGTCCGGTCCCGATCGCGACCGCCCTGTATTCGACACGGTGGCGCAGGCCGCCAGCGGCTATTTGCGGCTGCTGACGCCGCCGGAAAACCCCCGCGTCATCGGCCCGGCCATCGCGGATTCCGTTACCGGACAATACGCGGCCTTGGGCATCCTTGCCGCCCTTCTTGAACGCGGCACGACGGGGAAGGGCAGACGGCTCGACATTTCGATGCTGGAGGCGATGAGTCACTTCAACCTCGACAGTTTCACACACTACTATTCCGAGGGTGAGATCATGGGCCCGCTGTCGCGCCCGGTCGTGTCGCAAAGCTATACGTTCGAATGCAGCGATGGAAAGTGGATCGCGTTCCACCTGTCGTCGCCCGTCAAGTTCTGGGAAGGGCTGCTGGAAGCGACGGGGCAACAGGCGCTTGAGAGCGATCCGCGCTTTTCCGAGCGGCTGGAGCGCATC
>Ga0206127_1002751_pt1 | contig 17011 bp, 16 predicted proteins | sample Helgoland_Spring_6_FD_148646 | JGI IMG/M metagenome (GOLD analysis project Ga0206127, IMG submission 148646) | Pelagic subsurface seawater microbial communities from Kabeltonne, Helgoland, North Sea - Helgoland_Spring_Bloom_20160419_1 | ecosystem: Environmental > Aquatic > Marine > Epipelagic ...
TTTTGTTAATACCTCAAGAGGTTTGTCATTGTTCATGAAAAATGTAATCTTTTCTATGAGGTCATTCTCATTGGTATAAAAAATAGCCTCATCATCCTTAAAAAAGGACTGAGTTTCTAGGTTACGCTCTGTTACTAATGCAGTACCACAGGCTGGTATTTCAAAAGTACGTGTGGTATGCAATTCTGGTACCCATTTACTAAGAGCGCCCCAAGCCATTTTTGCATTTTGAAGCGTTTTAACATAATCCTCACCATAGACGCCATCTCCAAGATAAATTAAGTTTGGATTATCTTGGTGTTTACGAGCAAAATGATTCCATTTAATACCTGCTAAAGTAATATTAATATCGTTTTGTAATAGTTTTTCTAAAACCTCGCCACGCTGGTCTTCATAATGCCCAATAAAGACTAAGCCCTCTTTTTTAGAAAAAGGGTGTTTACTAGGTTTGTGTAATTTTGCATCAAAGCCTTGGGTTGCGAATAGTACCTTCTCGTTTTTGATGTATTTATAGTAATGCTCTAACTCGTAAGATTTGGTGGTGACAATAAAATCGTAATAGGGTAAAGATTTAAAAAACAACTTTGACCTGTGAAATGTAAAAGCAGGATCTGGCGTGAAATGCACAAGCTTTGAAGCTCTTGACCGCAGTAAAGCTGTGGTTTTGGGAGTTATAAATACGGCTTTATCTACCCATATTAAATCATAAGCTTCCTCTTTAAGTGCTGCTACTATATATTTATTGATATTATTTATGAGTGAGCCCCTCTTATACCTAAAACCAAAAGACCTCCAAAGCCTATGCGTATTGTAAAAAGGCACATGGGTGTCAATAATTTCAAACACACTAGTTTTAATAAGCGCCTGAAGGGTTTGAGCCCGCATGCGCGAGGTAGTACCGTTTGTATATTGCCCGATATAGAGAACCTTCATGTTGTTATTTCATGTTATTTAATAAGCGTTCTCCGACTTTATCCCAGGTGTTATTTTCTATAGCATTTTGTCTTGTAAATTTTCGCATTTGGCTATATTCCTTTTTATTTTCTATCATGTAACACATTTTATCAGCCACTTCAAGATAATCATTGGGGTTATCAATTAATAAACCTGATTTATTTGGCAACACAAACTCAGGAATGGCAAACCGGTTCGAGGCAATTGTAGGGCATCCAAAATAAGCCAGTTCAACTATAACTAAAGGATTTATATCTTTTTTTGTTGGATGTACCAAACAGAATGTTTCTTCAAAAATTTTCATAAGTTGAGCATGTTCTTCTTTAATTGATTTTTTAAAAAATCCTTTGTAAACTATGCCGTCTTGATCTAAAATTTCTTTTGGTGGTATATCACCAACAATCCAAAGTTGTGCATTTGGGAAATTTTCTCTAACTTTTTTTATAGCTTTAACCACAATATAACCCCCTTTAGACTCAAAATCCATGGATATAAACAAAAACTTATATCCTGATTGATAACTGTCTTGTTTTGGCAAATCTATAAAGCCACCAACACCCACATTGACAAAATTCTTACCAGACATATTATAGGCTTTTTTTGTTTGAGCAATAGCCCAGGCAGAATTAAAAAAAACACATTTGGCATCATTCAAAAAATTTCTTTCTTTATTGTAAATACGCTGTAAATCTACTTCTGAAAATTCATTTTTATTATTATAAACACTAACATAAGTCTCAAAACAAGCATCGTTATAACAATAATAGGGCTTAATGGGTGTAATATTTATCCAAGACGTAAAGCCTAAAAAGAAATAATAATTACCCTCTTTTTTTTGTAATTCAAAAAGGTCACGGATAACATTTAAACGTCTCTCTGAAAAAAAATGATATTCCCCCTTTAAGCAAACTAATCTAAAGAGTTTTGATATAATTTTTAAAATTAAATCTGTTTCAGGATTAATGTAAGTATAATCACATATCTCATGATCATTGTTTAATAAACTATGAACAGCATTATTTGCACCAGACATCCCTCCACTAGATTCAGATAATTTGATATTTGATATGTAGGATATCTTCATGACTTTAAACCTCTAACGAACTGTCTTAATCTTAATGCATTGTAAAATCCAAACATTTTTGATATGTTCTTGAAATTATTCCCTCCAACTAACGGCAAAACATCAAGTTTCAAATTAGTGATTTTTTTCTTTGCTACTAAAATAAGATCTTGTGACTTTGGGTAAAATCTATAGATAAAGTATAGGTAATTATAAGCCAAAGCTAACCGAACTCTATTAGAATTTTCTTTTGTTAAAATATTATTTTCATAATTTATAAAGGTGTGTAACAATGAATATTTTGCTTCTTCGCTTATTTTTGTGGACAGACTATTATTAATTTCTGTACGATAATACACCTTAGATTTCTTACAAAAATGCACTTTTTTAGCACTCAGAATAACCCTAGAAAAAAATTCACCATCATCATTTGGATTTGATTTGAGTGTTTCATCCCACAATCCGGCTTTTTCAATTAAACCTCTAGGAGTTAACCAGCAAGCAGTTTGTATCATACCGCCTCCAGCCCATGATGTAACCAACCAATCTACGGGTAACAAATCATTCCAAACTTTTTGGGGTACAAATGAAGTCTTTGTAATATCATTAGTGAATTTCCCCCAAGCACATGAAATTAAAACATCATTTCCAAATTGAGTAAATAATACCATTTGATTGCTAATTTTATCTAATGACAAAACATCATCGGCATCAAGAAACATAATGTAATCACCTACAGATTTTAAATAGCCAAAATTACGTGCTACAGTAGCACTTGACATCTCTATTTGAAAGCAACTTATTCTTGGGTCATTATAACTACTTACTATATTCCAACCATCATCCTTTGATCCGTTTTCAACTACAATTACCTCAATATCTGTATATGTTTGATTAAGACAAGAGTCTATAGCTTCACTAATAAAGCTTTCTGCGTTATGCAATGGGATTATGATAGAAACTTTATATTTAGTTTTTACGAGAATCATAAATTATTTAAATAAAACTCTCAACATATTTAATATTTTTAAATCAGAGGATATAAACATATTATAACCTCTTTTAAATTTAAAATCTATAACTATTAAACGCCAAATAGTTATAGCATATTTATTTTGAATACTATCTAAAGCTTTTGAAAACTCTACTTTTGTGAATAGCTTTTTTGCAAGTTTTAAAACATCTCGAGTTACTTGATACCTCATTTTCAAAACATTAGCATCTTTTTTTTCAAAAACTATTTGTTGCTCATCATGTTGTCTCCAAAATATAAGTTCATCTTCCATTTTAACCACCGGGTAAATAAGCGCTATTTTATACCATAGTTCTGTATCGCCAATATAACGCGTACCGGTAAAACCGCCTAATGTCTCAAAAACATCACGCCTAATAATGGTGCCTGTTGGCCCAAGCCCTAAGACGCCGCGCATTAAAAATTCACGAGTAAAAGTCTCTTTTGGGTCCATTAAAAAGGGATAGGGTTTTACATCTTCTACCACTTTTTGAGAAATTCCTAGGCCGGCCTCAGGAAACTGCTCCATGGTATGCACCATAACTTCTAGACCATGAGGGTATATAATATCATCGGCATCTAGGTATTTTAAATATTTACCCTTCGCGTAAGATGCTGCTTTATTACGGTTAGGATAATCACCCAAATTTTTCTTATTAACATACACCTTTATACGAGCATCTTTTTTCTCATAGCTTTTGGCGATAGCCACAGAGGTATCTGTAGATACATCATCTACAATAATAAGTTCCCAATTTTGGTGAGTGGATGCTAAAACACTGTCTATACAAGCCGTAAGGTATTTTTCACGGTTAAAACAGGTGGTAAGTATAGAAACTACAACATTATTCATTAAAAGAGTTTTCTTTTATGCAATTAGGTGGTGAGTAATTTGTTTGTTTCAATTTTATTGATAAGGTGTTTGCTTTTAGAATGTATCTTTCTAGCAAATAAATTGTCACTGTTAATAATATCATTAAGGTGATTTATACCCAAATATGCTGGACTAGAACCACAATTTGACCAATCAATAAATCTCAAATTATTATTCACAACATTCTTAGCATATTTAGAGTTTAAAATAATTGTTTGAAAATAAATTTCCTCAGGACAATGTGAATATTTCACCTTATTAAAAAAATTGGGTTTATTTAAAGTATAATCAATAACATATGAAAGAGTTTTTCGACTGAGAGACCAATAGGTTGAACCCAGGTAAAAGTTTTCGAACCCAAAACCTTTTAAAGATCGTTTGAAATTATATTTTTTTTGCCAGTATTTTATTTTCATCAAAATTTTATATCCCTTTATGGATTGATAATTAAAAAAATCATTCAAGTGATAATAATTGAGTCTATCCAATCCACCACCAGATACACCATCGAATGGTAATTTGTGATATTCTAAATAATCTTTTTTGATATTATTTTGTGCCTTAAAAAACTCATTGAAGTACTTAATACTTTTTATTGGATAATCTTGACCCGTTATTAAGTGGAAATATTGATTATCCTTATCTTGAAAAGCTAGTTTACATAGTTCTAAATATGCTTTAAGGTGATTTACACCTCCCCAGTTAATCTTATAAAAACAACCTACATATCGAACATATGGGCATTCTTGCAATACAACTAAATTTTTCTTATCTAATTTGCTTTTTTTATCAATATGAATATAAATATTAAATGCATCATCAAATAAATTCACCAAATAAATTAATTGTTTAAAATCTTTATAGGCTGTAATAAGTATGGCTTGTTTCATTTGTTACTTTTCAAAAATACAAACATTAAAAACTCATTGGTAAAAGGTTATTTTGGGTTCCATAACAAAAGGATAGGGTTTTACATCTTCTACTACTTTTTGAGAGATTCCTGGGGCGGCCTCGAGAAACTAAAATATTAATTATGTATTTAAATTAAAAAGTTCTTTTAGAGCATCCATTCATAAGGTGTTCCTCGTAAGTATTTGATTACATCCTCATAATTTTCAATAACATCTTCATTTTTAAAAGTATTGGATTTGGATAAAATAATCTTTGGTCTTTCTTTTCCTAAATTTAAGTACGATTTAATTTTATCATAAGCGATAAAAGGATCATGTTCTATATCATCCTCGTAATTTATCAGTAATGCTTTAGGTGTCTCATTTATCATTTCATCATAATAGACATCAAACCTTTTAAATAAATCAATTAGTTCACCTTTAAAAGTTCCAAATCTAAAGTCCTTTACATCAATTCTAACTTTAATACTTTCAGCTTTTTCGCCCTCTCTAAAATGATATTTTTTCCATTCTTGAGCTAGTTTACCCGAAAGTACTTGCAATAAATAATTTTTCCTTTTTATAATAATGTACTTATCAATATTTACTGACTTTAAATTTTGAATCAATCTAGGATACGACATGTTTAATAAATTATCCCTTAAATGCTCTTCAGGAATAGGTTTAATAGACACTAGATAATCTCTGTAGAAAAATTTTTGTCTTCTTTTTTTCAAGATTCTCTCTGGTTCTGTTTTAAAAATACTTGATAATGATAAAGTTCCTGTACGTACTTTCTCAAATACTTCGCCATCATTGTAAAACAACTTATTTTGAGAAATCATAGTGGCTACCAAAGTACTTCCCGTTCTCCCAAAATGGAGTAATGCAACCCCTTTTGTAAGTTTTATCATTTATTCTTAATTAAATTATTTACAAACTCATTGATTATTTGCTGCCAATTATATTTAGTTTCTATTAATGCCATGCCATTTTTTGACAAACACCTAAGTTTAGGCCTGTTTTCTAAAACATTAGTAATACTACTTGTGAAAAATTCTGGTCCGTCAGCAATTAAAATATTCGTATTATTTATAGTGTCAATTCCTTCAGCTCCAATACTTGTACTGATTACTGGCACCCCAAAACTCATCGCTTCTAATATTTTTAAACGAGTACCACTACCCTCCAATAAAGGCACAATAGCCAAATCACTTTTTTCATAGTAAGGCGCTAGATCTCCAACTTCTCCTACAAAGTTTATTTGATGATCTTTTTTTAGGGGCTCATAGGCTTGGTCATGCCCATTCCTTCCCACAATAGTCAGTGAAATAGCCTCTATGGACTGTTTTAATTCAGGCCAGATCTTTTTATAAAACCATAGTAATCCATTTTTATTAGGCGTATAATCTAAAGAACCACAAAAAATAAGGCTGGGCTCAGAGTAATCTTTTTGGACAAAATTCTTTTGTGTTGTCCCGTTAGGCACCAATAGCCCCTTTATTCTATTTTTATTTAAGCGTAGAAATTCTGTCACATCATTTGCGCTGCAAGCAAGAAAATAATCGGCATAGGTATGCATATGGCTTTCTTGATACTTTAACCTATCAAATGATTTTTTATGTTTTTTAACTCTTAGATCATAACTCTGTTTGTAAAGCAGATGGTCAACATTATGTTGGTCAACAATTCTTATAGCATTTGGCCACCAATTTTTTATAGCCTTACCAAGTGCCATAGAGGATAAATGTTCCATTAGCACATAATCAAAAGTTTCTGTTTTAGACAACTGTTTTAGTACTGGGTAAAAATCTAAAACAGTAGCTTCTGCAGGGCCTTTTAAGGTGCCCATATACCAACGGTGTTTAATAGCATTTATTAATTTAGCTTTAAAGCCATCAAGCTTTAAAGGCTTTGCAGGGTTAAGTATTGTAATGTTTTTAAAATTAGTATCATCTATGCCACTTGCTGGCTGAAGAGTAATTAGGGTAACATCAAAATATGTAGCTAGCTCTGTACATAAATGGTAACAGCGTAAAGCACCTCCATTTATAGGGGGTATAAATTCATTATAAGGTATAATATGAAGTAGCTTTTTTTTACTCTTTAACACGTTTTAAAAAACTTATAAATGGTTTACTAATAGCATTGGCAATGCGCCAATTTTTTGATTGTTGTAGAATATTAATTTTCTCACTCTCTAGATACATGTTAAGATTATTAGCTATGGTTGTGTCTATAAAATCTTCTTGATATTGCTCTGGTAGTTTTGACTTTAAATACAGAGCCGCTTTAATAGCCGCGGTTGCTAAACTTTTAGTATTATTAGTGAAATTGGCGGCTCCTATATGGTAATTACAAAGTACCTTATCTAGCATGTAATAGTTTTCATCTTTTAATGCTACAAGTACGTTAAACACCCAATCTTCACAGCGGTATATATAATCTTCTGGAAAGGGAAGTTCATTAAATGTCCATAACTCTCTTTTATACAATACTGCATGCGGAGGGAAAGCTAGCCCATTGTGCCATTTAAAGAGTAATTGCTCAAGGGGTTTTGTGGTTAAATTTTCAAACTCATAGTATTTATAAACTTCCTGTTTTTCGAGATAAAATTGATGATCACAAATACAAACTGCTATCTCAGGATTATCCTTAAATACTTGTATTTGCTCTTTCAACTTATCAGGTAAAAAGGTGTCATCTCCATCCATAAAATTAATAAAACTTCCTGTTGCTAGAGCAAATCCTTTGTTTCTTGCTCTAGAAACTCCTTGATTGTTCTGGAACAAATACGTGAATCTTGTATCATCTTTAATAAACGCTTTAATTACTTCTGCACTATCATCTAAAGAACCGTCATCAACAATGATACACTCCCAGTTTGTATAGGTTTGTGCTACAACACTTTTAAGTGTATTAATAATACAATGTGCTTGATTGTAGCACGTGATGATAACACTTACTTTATAATCCACTATTTATAGGGTATTTACTATTTCTAACACTCTATTATCATAAAAATCATTATCCCCTGGCAAATTAGGTATAGATAAATCTTTAACTAACAGAGCCTTCAGTTCTATAAAATCATGATAGACATGAAAGCCGTGTGTATTTTTAAAACTTCTTGTACTTGCCTCATTTAATACTGCAGGCACCCCAGCAATCTGTAATTCTTTTAGTTTTGTTAATGCCCCTGAAGATAAAGCTTGATTAATAATAACTCCTTTACAAGTCGCTAATAAATCATTTAACTCACTAGGGGTTGTTTCTCCTAGAGGCTCTAGATTTTTGTTTAAAGCATAATCAATACCATTAAAAATTGCATCACTCCCAAAACCTGTGATTTTTACATGAATATTTGTTTCATTTAATACTTTCAGAACCTCTAATAAGCCCTTACCTATTGGCTCATAAAAAAAAGATCCAAACATTAAATAGAAATTATTTGTAACATTATGCTCCCTTAGTTTTCGGATACTTAATAGTTTTTCTGTCAAAATATTAGTTGGAAAATAAGGATAATATGTGCTTTTAATTTTGTTAAGTGACAGAAACCACTGCTCCTCTTCAGAGATTGTAAAAACATGGTCACACAAACGTAATTGATCAAGTTCCTCATCTAACCATAATGGAGACGGTTTATTGGAAACTGCAGAATTTTGACCTGGCACCAAAGATTCTAAATTATGTGGGAATGCAATAAGTTTACAACCCAATTGTTTATAAATAAAAGGAGCATAATGATAATTCTGTCTTGTAGATTCCCAGAACAAGTATGGTACCTTATTTTGATTTGCTTTAACTATTTTTCTATAATTCAAATAATGATATCCAAGTTGAGAAAAATCTTTGAATGATTTAATTTTAATTGGATGTTTTATCCATAAACGTAATGCTGCAGTATATCTTTTAAATCTCCTAAAAAAAACTCTTGAAATTTTATTTAAATTAATTAAATCAAATTCTTTGGATAACAGTTCATGTATTTGTGCAGTTCTTTTTGATGCACCGTTACCAAATGTATTGATATCTCCAGTTGGCAGGTATAATTGCTTTTCTTTCATATCATCATCTGGTTTTACTTTTTATTTTTCGAATTGTTACTGGCATTATTTATCCATTTAGAAACATTAAAATATCTTCTAGTATGCCATTTGTTAGTATATATATCACCAACAGAATTTTGATGGTTTAAATGTTTCAAAAAAACCGATGAGGTTATGCCACTAAAATTTTTTGATGTAAATACTACTTTTGGGAATTGTATATTTTCAAATAATAATAAATCATCATAATTGCAATTTTCATCATCAGTAAAGGCAAATAACATTTTATTAAAATTTATGCGTTGTTTCCTTCTGTTCCATTTTTGTAAAGCTTCTTTCTCGCTTAAGTAATGTAAGAAGTGTATTTCAATATTTCCTCCCAAAAGCGCTAGAGGGTAATCATTGGTCTTTCTTAATTGATTTGCTTTCTCGTATTTTGATATTTTTACAAAGTTTAATTCCAAGTTAATGTTTTCATGAAAATTGGCTATTAAATCTAAATAACACTTTGGGTAAAAAAACAAACCTACAGTTGGTGTTTTGTATTGTAATTTTAAATCTTCATAAATTCCGCCTCCCCAACAATCATTAGAAATAATGGTAAAGTCATTATGTTTTATTGTTTTTTTAAGGTAGAAACAATAAGAAGTGTTTAAAAACCGAAACCAAAAGATTTTAATAGCTTTAAAGTATCTGTTTAAATATATTTTTATTACAATATTTATTTTAGAAATAGACAGACCTAAATATTTATTATTATAACTAATTAAAATACATTGTTATTGCTTCAGAGATGTTTTCAAATCTATAGAATTTATCATAAGCCTTGTATGCCTCAGAACTATATAGTTCATAATTATCAATAATTTCAGAACATGCTTCGGGTATTTCTGAAACATCATTAATCATTCTCACACATTTAAAATGACTGTACAGATCTATAAAACTTTCATTTTTAAAAGCAATAATTGGAATTCCGCATTTAAAATAGTAGGCTATCTTCTGTGATGAATATGCAATATGCCTATCATTTAAATATTCTAAATGGTAAAGAGCCAAACCAATGTGAGCAGATCTTATGATTTCAGGTATTTTATTCTCGGGTTCTTTATCTAAAGAAAAATAAACACCTGTACTTTGGGATTTAGATTTTAATTTGGTATCCACATAATCACTAAAGTCAATACCATGAAATACCATCGAAATATTAAGTGGTAATTTTTTTGAAATTTCAACTGTTTCCTCGCAAAACCTATAAGGACCTATTACCCCAAAATATAACAAGAGATAACTTTGGTTATTAATATTAAACTTATTTTGAAAATAATTTGAGGTTGTTTTCACAGAAGCACCAGAAACAGCAACAGGTAAGTAAATTCTTGTATTTTTTACCAGGTTATATTTTTCTAAAACAACAGCCCTTAATTTATCTTGTATAATTGTTGCATCGCATCTTTTATGATAATATAATTCAGGTTTTCTAAGGGGCTCATAATACATCCAATCATTATGCCCTTGCATGTCTTCTACAAAAAGTTCTAAACTGTAATAAACTAATTTTACATCAAATAATTCAGAAAATATTCCGGCCCAATGCAAACCCTGCTTTTCTACGCCAATGATATAATCAAAGTTTTTATTTTTTAAAAACCTGTGTGTTTGATACAAAACACTTCTATTAAGTGTTTTGTTATATTTAATATTATTAAATATAAAATAATGCCTTAGCTTATAAAAATGCCATAACAAGGTGTAGCAATATTTTTTGATTGAAGGTTTATTAGTTGAAGTTATTTTTTTTTCTGAATCAATAAATTCTTTAAAAAAAATACCTCTTTTTTTAAATTGACTGAGGTCAGACAATTGATGCTTCGTAATATTAAATCCTAAAAAATAAACCTCAAACCCTAAATCTATTAACTTAGAGGCCAAATTAATTGAGTAATTTTGCAGGAGCCAACTGTATTGAAAAATTAAAATCTTTTTTGACACCTACTATATTTTTTTGAAGATTATTTCACACCCTTGTGTTGAAAAATCTTTTTTTCCGTGAAGTTTCTCTAATTTTTCCTGAATCCCTTTTGGAGGTAAATCCTGTTGTTTTTTAATGGTAATAATTTCCAATTTTTTACTTTGTAATATTTTAAGAAAATCATCAAAAAAAAGTCTATTTAACTCCTCAGAATCATATATAAAGTTATTAATAATATGTGTGATTTTTTCGTTTTTTAAAACTTTACTAAGTTTATTCTGCATTTCTACTTTTGTGTACAACAAATGTCCCCAGTCCTCAATAATACTGCCGTTATTAACATAATTTTGTGGTTCTATTGATGCCTCTTTCTCCCAATTTTTAACCATTGCTTCCATTACATGATGTCCTTTTGAACTGCTCCATGTTGGATACCATGTCGCAAAACAGTAACCGTCTTTATTTACTACATGTAATTGTTCATCTATTGAGTTACTTATATCATGTATGTGTTCAAAAAGATTAATCGAATACACAAAATCAAAACTACTATCAGGAAAATCTAACTGTCTTCCATCCATAATCATAATTTTCACATTTTTATGTAGATAGTCACTTTTTAAATAATTCTCAGAAATATTAATACCAGTCACGCTTTTAACATAATTTGAAATAAAATTTATTTCGTTTGCATTAGCCCCAATGTCAAGACATGATATTGTATTTGGGGTATTAAAATTAGTATTAATACAATCTAATAATTTTAACATATCATATTTTTGATACTCTTCAAGCGTTTGCTCTGAAAAAATTTTATTCACAAACTTTAAACGCTTTTTAATTCGAATGTGTGTTTTTAGTTTTTTAAAAAAAAAATCATAATTATTTTAAGGATTTCTTAAGCGCTTTAACAACATCTAATTGTTGCTTATTCATAATAGTTAATCCACTTGGAATATAAAATCCATGTTTTGAAATAAAGTCTGCAACTGGATACTGCTCATTTTTAAATAGTCCCATTTTTTTAAATACAGGTTGGTTATGCATTCCATAAAAGAAAGGTCGGGACCCTATGCCTTTCTCTTTTAATTCCTTCATTAGAGTTTCTGCAGTTTGTCTATTTTTTAAAACAATGGTGTACACCCAATAAATATTTTCGGCATAATTGGCATGAGCCAAAGGAAGTTGTATGCCCTTAATGCCATCTAAGTTAGCATTGTAAATCTCACCAATGAGTCTCTTTTTTTTTATAGCCTCGTCAAACCGTTCTAGTTGTGCCAAACCTATTGCAGCTTGTAGATTAGTAAGTCTAAAATTCCAGCCTAACTCATCATGTACAAAACGTCTTTCGGGCTTAAAACAAAGATTCCTGAGAGATCTACATTTTTGAGCTAAAGCATCATCATTACAAACAATCATGCCGCCCTCTCCTGTAGTAATGTGTTTATTTGGGTAAAAACTGAAAGTACTTATATCTCCAAAGCTACCGCAAGGCTTGCCTTTATATGTTTGGCCATGTACCTCAGCGGCGTCTTCAATTATTTTTAAATTATATTTTTTTGCCAAATCTAAAACAATGTCCATTTCTACCGGCAGGCCGTAGATGTGAACCACCATAATAGCCTTTGTTTTTGGTGTTATTTTAGCCTCGATTTGACTCACATCCATATTAAATGTCAATGGATCTGCATCTACCAATACCGGTTTTGCTCCTGCCCTTATAATAGCAGTAGCACAACTAATAATAGTGAACGTTGGCATAATAACCTCATCACCATCAGTAATGCCCAAAGCAGCAATAGCTGCGTCTAAAGCAACAGATCCATTAGCAACAGCAATAGCGTGTTTTCTGTCTACGGTTAATGCAAATTTATCTTCAAAACGTTTTACATAAGGCCCCTCTGAGGAAATCCAACCCGTAGTTATACAATCTGTGACGTATTTTAATTCGTTACCATTTAATCTGGGTTCATTTACGGGTATAAACATTATTTTATAGTTAGTTGTTTTATACTAGATTCAAAACGCTCTTTATCACTATCACCCGCATATGGGCCTTGTTTCACTTCAATCATTTGAGTTTCTTCAAGCATTTCAAAACCATGACCGCCAGATGCTAAGAGTATAACGTCTCCTGTTACTAAAATAACGCTTTCTAAATAGAGCTTCTCATCTGTATATAAGTCTACACGTACCTTCCCTTTTCTAATTAGTAATACCTCTTGAGTGAAATGAACTTCTCGCATTACCAAATTATGAACATGTGGCTCAATTTGTTTTCCTTTTGGGTGTTTCATGTAGGCCAATTGCTGTGAGAAATCATTGGGTGTGAAAAATTCTAATCCCTCTTTCTCATAATTGGCAGTAATAATAAGCGCAATGATTTTTTGATTATGGGTTATAGTCTTCATTTTTTGTTTGTTTGTTTTTTATTATGACAAAATATATGCGCTTAAGTATAAATATTGGTGAGAGGTTGCTTTGAAATCTTTGATAAAATTTAGGGTTGAGATAAGCCACAACTTTTTGAAATGCTTTTTGAAATAATGTTATGTGTTCATTATTTAATATTTTGAGAGTTGTTTTTCTCCAATTTACCCAATCCTCTATATTAAAATATTTTAATTGTATGAGTTTTAAATGAGCAATAAATACATCTAAACCAGCATGTTTTTTAATTTCTAACTCATGCTTGTTAACAATATAACTGTAACCAAGTACATCATTTTTTTTATGTTTTGAAATGGTAGCACCCTCATGCAGATTATATACAAATAGGGCCTCTACATTAAACACAAAATCATTGTGTTTAGCAAGTCTAATTGCCGTATCCCATTCTTGAAAAGCTACTACCTCTTCATCTAAAAAGTTTATGGCCTCTAGGTTACTTTTTTTAACAAATAACCCTGGAAACATTGGTCCTGTTTGACATAATAATTTTTTGTATGTATCCTCTGTGACATCTGGCATTGCAAATTTTTCTCTAGAAACGCCATTATCTACAAAGGCATTACAATAAACAATATTGGATTTCGTATTTAACGTAACCATATATTGCTTTTCTAAATATTCTGGCATCCACTGGTCATCAGAATCTAAAAAAGCGATCCATTCTCCCGTTGCTGCTTTTATGCCCTCGTTTCTGGCTTTTTGTGCTCCTGAGTTTTTTTGAAGTTGTATGATTTTAACTAATGGGTGATTGTAATCTTTAACTACCTGCAGGGTATCATCAATAGAACAGTCATCAACAACTATAATTTCTTGAGGCATTAACGTTTGATTTATTACGCTATCTAGACAATATGCTATTGTTTTTGCTCGATTATAAGTGGGTATTACTACAGAAATATACTTCAACTTACATTAAATTTCGGAAATGTTTAATTTTTGATTTTTAAAACTGACTCTCTTATTGAAATAAATAATTTTTATTAACATACATTTAAAACTCTATTTAACATACCAATCATCCCACTTAGAAAAAGCTTGTAGTTTTCTTATATAGCCTTTAGATGTAAGTAGTTCAAAAATTTCTTCTCTCATAGGTGTGTAATTATGTTCAACAGTTATAAACTTAAAACTATACTCTTCAAAATCAAAATTCCTTAAAATTTCATATTCACTCCCCTCTGTATCAATACTTAAATAGTCGATTTCTTTAGGAGCGTTGTACTTTTTTAATAAATCTATTAAACTAATCGAGTTCACCTTATAAGAAGTGGCATTTTTTCGTTTTTCGCTGTGCCAGTCAGATTCATTAAAAAAGCTTATTGTAGATAATTCTTGGTTAAATACTTCATTAAAGTCAAGTAATTCATTTGATTTAGTCCAAACACAATTTTTATCTATATTACATTTTCTATTTTTAATTAAATCATTATGCCACCCAATAGATGGTTCTGCTAAAATTCCTTGCCAACCAAAATTTTTCTCTAATACATAAGTATTACTTAAATCAATGCCGTTTGTTGCACCAAACTCAACAAAATATCCACCTTTTTTAAAATTTAATTGATTTAAAACAAATAAATCTTGCCTAAGTTGAGATTTTGATTTTGGTAGTACATCAACAATAAGACTTAAGTCATTCATCAATAACTTATCTATAAACTCGAAAGCTTCTTGATATTCGATATTTTCTCTATTAGTAACTACTAAATCATATTCACTAGCATTTAATCTATCAATTAAGTTTTTATAGTTTGTAATTTTGGTAATCTGAATATTAAAATATCTAAAAAAAGAATGAAGGAGTTTTTTCATTTTTAAAAAATAAGATTAGGCATTTTTAATTTTATTGATGATTTCTAAAGATTTGTGTGTTAATTTTTGATAAAATGTAGGTTTTGGTCTTGTTATTAATTCTCCAGTCATACAGAGGTAACTTAATTTTACAAAATCTATTATTTTATTTTCATAATTGGATTGTGTAATTCCATTTGGTCTTTTTCTTCCTTGTTTGTAAGCTTTTTTTATAAATGCTATGAAGTCTCTTTCTTTGGGATGATCAACAGTTATCCAGGGTTGATTCATCATTTTTATATATAAATCATCATCAGTATCAATTTCTATAAGAAATTTTAAAAAATCTTCATTATTGTCGAAGTCATGGTAATTAATAAAGGATTTTGTGTTAAATTCTTGAGACACCCTATTGTTGCCCCAATATATTGGTATCGAATTCATTTGCATAGGTTCAATTAATTTTTCGGTTGTATAGCCCGGGCTTGAAGAATTCTCAAAAGCAATAGTGAATTTGTATTTTTTTATAGTTTCTTTTTTATTGTCAACTATTTCATTAACATTATTTAGATGTTTACCTCCCGAATGAACTTTCTTATAAGAATTTATTAATTTGAATAATTCGTCTCTTTTAGGATCTGCCTCACTATTTGAATAAATGAAATTGCAAAATTCTGTTTTACTGTTTAAAATCTTTTTTCCGTGCTTTTTATTAAACAAAAAAGGATAAGTGTTTGGGCAAGTCATGTAATAAGGATACCGAAAATACCTGTCTTTAAAATCTAAATAGTGGAAACTTATAGCATAATCACACATGTTAAAATCAGGTAAAATATTCTCGCCTGTTACAAACAATTTAGTGCAATTATAATTTACATGATCATATCCAAACACAGAATAAATTACTAATTCTGGAATATTAGTTACTTCAACAGTAAACTCTTTTCTTAAAGTATTTATTATATAATTATCTTCAGGATTAAAACCATTGTGAAAATCACAAAAATTAATTTTTAATGTGTCCATTCAATTTCTATTAATTAATGAACTAAATAAGTTCATATGTCTTTCACCTATAATATCAGCATTGCCAGTATCATACATTTTAGTGTAATTTTTTTGTTCACAACCAATAGTTATTGCTTGTTTTATAGCCTCTGCTAATTTTGATTTGCTGCTATGAGTAAAAATAGGCATCCCGCTTTCTTTTAAAACTTGAGTTATATTACCTGTATTACAACCTAAAACAGGAGTGTTAAAAACAGCCGCCAAAAATGGTACTCCAGAATTTAATGTATCTAAGCGCGGTAAAAAGACAAAATTTGCTGCCTTAAAATAATACTGCACCCTCTGGTTTGTTATAAACTCTTGTGTAATACGGTATTTTTTCGACTGCTTAACTTTAAACCATTTTAAACTATTAATGGGTTCTTTAGCTTTACTAAATTTCCAACCTGGCGCTAATAATAATTTATTGTTTCCATCAATCGCATCGAAGGCTTGTAAGGCCAAGTTTTTCTCATTCGCTTTTCGGACTTCACCAAAAACCAGCATTACTTTTGTATTGGAGCCAATTTTTAAATGTTTCCTAGCCTCTTTTTTATTAACCGTATTAGGATAGTTTGTAAAAATTGGATGAGGAATTTGTGCTTGAACCTGATGTTCCGGGATAAGATTTTTATACCGTTCTAAATATTGAATTTCACTGTGTTTACCCAAGTGTATCACAGCATCTACATTTTTGTAAATAACTTCATACAAAGTTTCAAAACGCTCTGGATTTGGACTGTGTGGCAAATAATTATGTCTTGTAATTACAATTTTGGCACCATTTTCTTGCCAGTTTTTTAAAATCTTTTCTAAAAGTAATAATTCTACATCTGTAGGAAGCTTCCATTTAAATAAGTACTCTGGCCAATGCAAATGGATAACATCATACGCCCCTTTGTTTA
>Ga0206127_1002756_pt1 | contig 16994 bp, 15 predicted proteins | sample Helgoland_Spring_6_FD_148646 | JGI IMG/M metagenome (GOLD analysis project Ga0206127, IMG submission 148646) | Pelagic subsurface seawater microbial communities from Kabeltonne, Helgoland, North Sea - Helgoland_Spring_Bloom_20160419_1 | ecosystem: Environmental > Aquatic > Marine > Epipelagic ...
GTCCTATTTGATGATGACCTGCACGATATGTCGCTTCAGGGTCCAGTTTCTGTTGATCTTTTGGCTACTGAAGTGGCTGGCATTCGCGATTTAGCCTACTTTGGTATCATGCAGACGCGCCTTTATGGCCGTGATGTCATGATTTCGCGTACAGGTTACACGGGCGAGCGGGGGTATGAGATTTTCTGCCGCGCCAAGGATGCAGTGCATCTTTGGGACAGCATTTTGGAAGCGGGCAAAGACATGGGCGTCCGTCCGGTCCAGTTCTCGACACTCGATTTGCTCCGCACGGAAAGCTATTTACTGTTCTATCCGGGCGATAACTCTGAGACCTACCCGTTTGAGGATGAGCCATGCGGCGATACATTGTGGGAACTGGGCCTTGAGTTCACCGTCTCACCAGGAAAAATTGGGTTTATCGGTGCAGAAAACCATTATTCTGCCAAAGGCAAAGAACGCTTCAAGATTTATGGTGTTAAACTTGAAGGCACAGTCGCAGCCGACGAAGGAGCTCAGTTGCTTCAAGACGGTAAAAAAGTTGGCGATGTTACCTTCGGTATGTACTCTGATGTAAATGGCCACAACGTTGGTATCGCGCGTATGCCAGTAGCTGCCGCCACACCGGGCACTGCTTTGACCGTACGCAATGCGGATGGAACTGAGATAAAAGCAATCGCATCGGATATGCCGTTCTACGATTTGGACAAATCGATCCGTACCGCAAAAGGTTAACCTTACAAGGGGCGCACTAAAATAAGTGCGCCCCTTTTGTCATTCCCTGAGGGTTTTATGCCAAAATTTGAATTTCCAACGTCGATCCTAAGTCGCCCAGTCTATGGTGTTCTTGAGGCCCGTGCAGGTCATCAACATCTGATGATCGCAGATGCGGAAGGTGCCGAGGCAATCCTAGATATTGCCACTCCCGACCTTATGGCCAAGACCCATATTATTTACATCCCTAAAGGCACTGATTTTGCCGATGAATTACGCGCTTTGAACCCTGCTCAATTTTACCAGGGACCATCTTATGCCGCTTCCGTCAGCCGGATCCAAAGGGTCTTGCAAGATGCAGCAATGGGTTTGCAACTGTATCTCGCGGGGACTGAGGGGCTGATGGGCCAAGTGCAAAGTGAGGCGATGAAGGCCGGAATTCCGCATACTGCGATCCAAACTGAGCATCGCGGATCAACCGCACGTCGTATGCAATGTGTTCATTGCAAAGGTATTACCGAAGATGTTGCGACAGACCCATTTCAATGCAGCCACTGCAATTTGAACTTGTTCGTGCGTGATCACTATTCGCGCCGTATCGCGGCCTATCAGGCGGTTTGTATTGATGCTGAAGACCCTGGCTATGTTCCAGCACAAAAGGGATTGTACGAATGAGCGGTGCAGAAAAAATCACAGTCCGCGTAACAGAAGTGACGTCTTTGAACGAGCTTGTTACACGGTTCCGTTTTGAGAGACTTGATGGGGCACTTTTGCCGACTTTTTCTGGCGGTGCCCACACTGTTGTTGAGATGAAGGACGGTGATGTAACACGCCTGAACCCTTATTCTCTAATGTCTGACCCCTTCGATCAAACGGCCTATACGATTTCGGTGCGGCGCGATGATGAGGGGCGGGGCGGTTCATTGTTCTTGCACAATTCGGTCCGTGTTGGTGATGAAATGGTGATATCCAATCCTGTAAATCTGTTCTCATTGGATCTGCGGGCGAAGAAACACCTGATGATTGCAGGGGGAATTGGTATCACGCCGTTTCTTGCGCAGATCAAACAGCTGGATCGCGCTCATGGCAATTGGGAATTACACTATGCTTGTCGCTCCGTTGCGTTGGGTTCTTATGTTGATTATCTGACCAGCACCCATCCTAACGACGTAAACGTCTATTATGATGATCAAGAACAGGCGATTGATCTTGAAAACCTGTATAGCGGCCAACCTCTGGGTACACATGTTTATGTTTGTGGTCCCAAGGGGATGATCAATTGGGTGCGTGGTAAAGCGGCCGAACTAGGCTGGCCTCGCGAAGCGATCCATTACGAGGAATTCTTAGCACCACAACCGGGCAAACCGTTTGAGGTAAAACTGGCTGTGTCCAACAAAGTGATCCAAGTGGGTGAACAAGAAAGCTTGTTAGAAGCGATGGAACGTAGCGGTGTCGATGCGCCGTACCTATGCCGTGGTGGTGCCTGTGGCATGTGTGAAACGCGAGTGATCGATTACACCGGTAACTTCATCCACCGTGATCACTGGCTTGACGATGAAGAACATTCATCAGGCGAAAAAATTATGCCATGCGTGTCGCGCTTTGAAGGCAAAACTTTAGTATTGGACCGTTGATATGACACTTCAATTTAACGACGAAACCTTCCGCGACGATTATTCGTTCCACAATTCTGAACGTGCCATAAAGCGGTTTCCGTTTCCGTTTGACAAAGACAGCTACATGTATGCTGTCAACATGGAACAGCACCGCGGCGGTCCGTCAGATAGCATCTATGAGAAACGCTTTGATGTGGACGAACATTATGTTTCCGAGATGCGGGACCGTGCGATGGTTTTGGCCGATGATCCGCTGCGTTGCCAGTCGTTGCCGCATATGACGCTTGCGGGTTGGGATCTGTTGGAACTGATCATGGTGTCCAAATCTGAGGACTATCCTGACCTGTTTGAGCTGCACCGTGACGGTGACAAATGGCACTGGGTCAACAAACCGCTCGGCATCGATGATCAGTTTACGTTTATGGACGAAACCACGTTGCCATATGGACCAATGGAATACATCACGCGCCAAACCCAAGGGGATTTTTGCGTTTTAGATCAACGTGATGATAATCTATGGATGGACGCTGGTACGATAACGACCCAAGCGGATTGGTCTCTGGATTTTGACATTGGCATGAACTTTTTCGAATGGCATGCACCTGTGCCCTTGGCCCATGAAAAAGGTATCTTTGTGCGGGCGCTTAAATTCTTGCTCAACATTCAACAGGGGGCACCTGCACGGCGGTTGAACTGGACTATGACGGTCAATCCATTGCTCGATACCAGCCCAGAAAACTACCACAAATGGGGTATCCAAAAGACATCTTTGACACCCGAAAATATCGGGGCCAAACAGCACCTACGGGTTGAATTGCAAACCTTTTTCCGTCTGCCACGATCAAACGCATTGGTGTTCCCAATCCGTTGTTATCTTTGCGCATTCCAAGATTTGATGACTGTTCCCAAGTGGGGCCGTCGTTTGCACCGCGTGATCCGCGATTTGCCTGAGGAATTGGCAACATACAAAGGTTTTATCGACAATCGCCCAATGATGCTGGATTATCTGTCAAAGTTTGATGACGGGTTGCCTACGTCAAACGGAATCTGGCCCGAGATCGACAGTGAACCGCCGTTGAAGTCTGACTAAGATTTAGCTGTCTGCGGATAACTGATAATTGAAAGATAGCGGGCAGGGAGCTTCACCAACTTTTCTGGCCCGTGTGGCGCATCGGCGTCAAAGAACAGCGTGTCACCAGGGGCGAGCGAATACACCTCATCACCATGGCGGTAATCAACTTCGCCTTCCAGCATGTAAATCGTTTCAATCCCACCGTGCTGGAACGTTGGAAATATATCTGACTTGTCCGACAATGTAATTAAATAGGGTTCAACAATCACACCTGATGCATTTGCCCCGATGTGGCCCAACAGGTTGTATTGATGGTTTGCGCGCGTGCCTTCGCGGTCCGTCTCAAGTCCTTCGCCTGATTTTGTGTGGACAACCTGACGGCTTTCTTCAAAACGGCGGAAGAAGCTGGTCAAAGGCACGCTCAGGGCGTTGGCTAAGGTTTGCAACGTTGTAAGTGATGGGGAGGTGTTGCCGTTCTCGATTTTAGATAACATTCCTATGGAAATACCAGTTTGGGCAGACAGATCAGCAACTGTTGTTTCCTGTTGGCGACGAAACGCTCGGACCTCGCGGCCAATGGCAACTTCGAGTACCTTTTCGCGCTCATTCTCGCGCGTGCGGTGTGGATCTTGCGTCAGCATACTGGCCATATCGAGTGAACTCATAATCTAATTTCTCCGATGCTGCGTAAGGATCATCTGGTCTGTGGGCAATTCCCTAATTGCACAAAATAAGGTCTACCGTAGGTCTAAATTGTCGCGGGGAATGGAAAAAATGACAAAAATGGATTTTTGAGGCCGAAATTATTCCCTATCAGGTGATTGTTTGCAATGCAGTCAAAATCGCATGGTGCAATGATCCCGCCGATGCTCGCGGGCCGTATACACTGAATGCATTAGCATCGCGGCATAAGACGAAACAACCGAGATGATGAATGCTGCTGCGGGTGCAAGCCCCTGCCGACATTGAACGCGTGTTCGCATTGCAGAGCAATTCCATCGCGTCCAATACATCGTCGCCAGATATGTCAAATCGCGTCCAAGCATCTGTTTGTTCAACCACAGTAGCGTTCGCTTTTAGGATAACTTTAGCGCGTGCTGCCAAATCTTCGTAGCTGTCAAACGGTGCCTCAAGCATCCATTGTTCTGGCCCAGACCAAAATGCACTAACAGTGCCCCCGTCAAAGCGATTAACATCTGGAGCATCTGCTTTGATGAGCTTTTTAATGGCGGTTCGTGTTTGGCTTTCTTTTCCCGTACGGGCAGAAACGGCGGCTAGCGCAACTTCGGGCACTTCACGGCAAGTCAGATTACCGATGGTATCAATGCGGGCTTCGTCGCTGCCAAGCGCGGTAATGGGGGTTAGGTCATGCACGTTGGCGACCTCCTTCTGGATCGATAAAGTGAGCCGAAACAATCTCAACATCGACGTTTAGGTCAGTTACGGGTGAGACAAGGCGCATTTTTTCGCCCAACCGTTCATCACCGTTCTTGAGAAAACCAAGGCCAATCATACTGTTCAAGCTGGGTGAAAAAGCGGCTGAGGTGACATATCCCTGATCATGAGCCGCATCGACGGGGCCATCCTTGTTCATCAAATGGCCACCTGCAGTCACTTTGTCATTTCCATCTATCGGTTTAATACCAATCATTTTCAGCGCATCTGGCTCATTCAAACCCTCACGTTCAGACAACTTAGATCCAATGCTGTCTTTGATTTTAGAAACCATTCTCCCCATGCCAAGGTTTAAGGCCGTTGTGGTTCCATTCAGCTCGTTTCCGGCGGCGTGGCCTTTCTCGATGCGCATCACGCCAAGGGCTTCAGTGCCATAAGGTGTGACGTTGAGTTCTTCGCCTTCCACCATCAATTTACGCATGAGCGCGTCGCCGTAGCGGGCAGGGACTGCGACTTCGAATGCTAATTCTCCAGAGAACGAAATACGGAACAGTCTTGCTCGCAATCCACCACAAACGGTGATGTTTGCACAGGCCATAAACGGAAAGCCTTCGTTGGTTATGTCGTAATCTGCGTCCACAATTTTTTGCAGCAATGCCCGGGAATTCGGTCCCGCAACGGCATATTGCGCCCACGATTCGGTGGTCGAGATCAGCTGCACATCCAAATCTGGGTATAAACACTGGCGTACAAATTCCATGTGTTGATACACTTTGCCTGCATTTGCTGTGGTGGTGGTAACCACGAAATGATCCTCATCCAACCGCGCCGCAGTGCCGTCGTCCATAGCGATCCCATCCTCGCGCAGCATAAGGCCATAGCGAACCTTGCCAACAGCAAGCTTAGCGAAACCGTTACAGTAAACTTTGTTCAAAAACGCAGCAGCATCAGTGCCTTGCACGTCTATTTTTCCCAAAGTTGTACAATCACATACGCCAACTGAAGCGCGTGTTGCAGCGACTTCACGGTCAACTGATTGACGCCAATGTGTTTCGCCCTCGATTGGGAACCACTGCGCACGCAGCCAATTGCCGACTTCAACAAACACCGCGCCACGTTCCTTAGCCCAATAATGGGACGGAGTTAGGCGTGTCGGGTGAAAGTCCATGCCCCTGATCCGACCCGCCATGACACCGATTGCTGTGGGCGTATATGGGGGGCGAAAAATTGTTGTACCCACTTCTGGGATGGATTTTCCCGCAAGTTCCGCCATGATCGCTAGGCCACCAAGGTTGGATGTTTTGCCCTGATCCGTCGCCATACCCAAAGTTGTGTAGCGCTTAAGGTGTTCGACAGATCGAAAGCCTTCTTGGTGGCTCAGTTTGACGTCCTTGACCGTCACATCGTTTTGTTGATCGAGCCATGCGCGACTGCACCCTTCAACATACCAGAACGGAGTTTGTGTGACGGGTGCGTCCTCGGCAGATGGCATTTTCGCCGTGCGCCCCTTTAAGCCAAGTGCGGCTTTTGCTGCTTTGACCCCAGTTTCTAGGGCACCGTGAGTTGATAGCTGACCCAACGCAGCACCTGTAACGCTCATTCCTGGGGGCAAGATTCCACCTGGAACAAATGCCGCCAGTCCCTCATCCCAAGTTGGGCGACCGCGTTGATGGCAAGTCAGATGAACATTGGGGTTCCAACCACCAGAAACTCCCATAGCGTTACATTCGATTGTGCGCATCGAGCCGTCGGCTAGTTCTACTTCGGCGAATGACAGACCCAAGCGCCCTTTGGTATCGGTTACTTGGGCACCTTGTAGGACTTCATAATCCAAGCTGCGGGGAGCATCCGCACGCGTATCAATAACCGCAGCGATCTTAACGCCAGCCGCGTGAAGGTCTGTGGCGGTACGGTGTCCATCGTCATTGTTGGTGAAAATCGCAATGCGTTGCGCAGGGGTTGCAGCCCAGCGGTTTGCATAAGATCGGATCGCTGAGGCGAGCATGATGCCAGGACGGTCGTTGTTTTCAAACGCGATTGGGCGTTCAGTTGCACCAGCTGCAAGAATGGTTTTTGCTGCGTATATACGCCATAGTATCTGACGTGGTTTACCGCTGTCGGGTTGGATCAGGTGGTCTGAAACCCGTTCAACCGCGCCGTAAATTCCGTGATCAAAAGCGCCAATGACAGTTGTGCGCGTCATAAGACGTACGTTTGGCAATGCAGATAATTCTGCAATGCTGGCCTGTACCCAGATATCGCCGGCTTCATCGTTGATGGCAAAAGTTTCGCTGTTGAGGCGACCACCAAAGGCGAAGTCTTCATCGGCGAGGATCACTTGCGCACCAGATCGCCCAGCAGTTAATGCAGCCATGATCCCGGATGGACCCGCGCCGATGATTAAAAGGTCACAGTGCCGGAACCCTTTGTCATATTCATCTGGATCGGCCTGCATGGAAAGCGAACCCAAGCCTGCGGCCTTGCGGATAATTGGTTCGTAAACCTTTTCCCAGAAAGCTGCCGGCCACATGAATGTTTTGTAATAGAAGCCTGCGGTCAGGAAGTTTGAGAAACGGTCATTGATGGCCATCGCGTCAAATTTCAACGAAGGCCAGCGGTTCTGAGAGTTTGCAGACAGACCCTCAAACAATTCAGCCGTCGTAGCACGTGTGTTGGGTTCTTGACGCGCACCGCTGCGCAATTCCACCAACGCGTTCGGTTCTTCAGAACCCGCCGTCAACGGTCCACGTGGACGGTGATATTTGAATGAACGCCCCATAAGGCGCACATTGTTGGCAAGTAGGGCAGAGGCCAAAGTGTCGCCACCATGCCCCTTATAAGACTTGCCATCAAAGGTGAAGTTCAGCGTTTGGGTGCGATCAATTTGACCGCCTTTTAAACGATTGACTTGGGTCATTTCGAGCGCCCTATTTTTCGGGCCACATCGCGGGCCATTTGAACGTCAGAAATCTCGTGGGTCATGGTGTTACGGGTGACAACCAGCCATGAACGGTCGCCAGCTTCGTGAAACCATAGCTCGCGCAAACTACCTGCAGGGTTTTCACGCATGTACGCATAGTCGACAAAATCGGCCAGTGCAGTTTCTGCTGCGGGATCTGGGCGCTCTATCAAAGACGCATCGCCCAGATAAACGAATTCGGCGCTGTCACGGGGACCAAGGAGTGGGTGATTGATAATCATGTTTCGTACTCCCTCAATGCAGATTGGGCTGATTGCCCATGCCTTTTTCATCGATCATGTGACCGGTTTTGAAGCGATCAAATCGATAGGCTGTCGCAGTTTCGTGCGGTTCGTCTTTTGCCAGTAAGTGCGCAAAGACCATGCCCGAAGCAGGCGTCGCTTTGAAACCGCCGTAACACCAGCCACCATTGAAATAGAGGCCGTCAATATGCGTTCGGTCAATGATGGGAGAGCCGTCCATCGACATGTCCATAATCCCACCCCACATGCGCAAAAGGCGGGCGCGGCCAATCATTGGCATGATAGCCATACCGCCCTCGCATACGTCTTCAACAACCGGTAGGTTTCCGCGCTGGGCGTAAGAGTTGTAGCCGTCTAGGTCACCGCCAAACACCAAACCACCTTTGTCTGACTGACTGACATAGAAATGGCCTGCGCCAAAAGTGATCACGCCAGGAAGAACTGGCTTTAAGCCTTCAGATACAAAAGCCTGTAAAACGTGGGATTCAATTGGCAGACGCATGTTTGCCTTAGCCATCAAACGGCCAGAAGAGCCGGCTACCGCACAGCCAACTTTGCTGGCTCCAATATAACCCCGTGATGTTTCAACTCCCAAACATTTGCCATTTTCGATGCGAAATCCGGTGACTTCACAATTCTGAATGATATCAACGCCGTGACTATCGGCGCTGCGAGCATAACCCCAAGCCACCGCGTCATGGCGCACTGTGCCGCCGCGTCGCTGGGCCAACCCACCTTTGATCGGAAAACGAGCATCATCGAAATTAAGAAAAGGATATTCTTTTTTGATTTGGTCCAGATCAAGGTATTCTGCATCTGCGCCGTTCAACATCATCGCATTGCCACGGCGGACAAAGGCATCGCGCTGGGCGTCAGAGTGGATCAGGTTCATGATCCCACGTTGGCTGATCATTGCATTGTAGTTCAGATCTTGCTCAAGGCCCTCCCATAGTTTCAGCGACATTTCATAGAAGGGTTCATTGCCATCAAGCAGGTAGTTTGAGCGAACAATCGTAGTGTTGCGGCCGACATTGCCACCACCAATCCAGCCCTTTTCAAGAACCGCGATTTTTTTCTCGCCGTAAACCTTCGCCAGATAGTGAGCCGTTGCCAACCCATGGCCACCGCCACCAATGATCACTATATCATAATGGCTTTGAGGCTCAGGATCGCGCCACGCAGGCGTCCAACCTTTGTGGCCAGTCAGCGCTTCTTTAATTACTTTGAACCCAGAATACCGCATGAAACAAACTCCTCTAGTTTAAAAGTTATTCAAAGCGGGTGCATAACTAGTTCTAAAAACCGACGTAAATTTCATCGAATCGGACCTCTTCTCGTGTTTGTTTATGTATAGTCGCCTGAATAAGGACGCGCCGCCACAAGAAAAAAACTTGATTGTGAGGAAAATCATGCAAGACTACGCTTTAGAGAATCCTTTTACACCTGTTTCATACTCTGGTGACTGGACTGCATATTCAGCAGACATCTCTTACAATAATAGCGGAGAAAATTTCCGCAGCACAACCGGGAGAAAACGATGAATAAGTTTACAACATCCTTAACAGCGGGCGTGATGGCGATGATGCCACTTGCCGCTTTTGCTGAAGACAGCAGCGACCCAATTGTCATTCCAGTGCACAACTGGTCCTCACAAATTGTAATGTCTAACGTTGTTGGCCAGATTTTTGAGTCTATGGGCAGCAATGTAGAGTACGTCACAACTGACAGCCAAGCAGTTTATGAATCTGTGCGTATGGGCGATGTGACACTTGAAATGGAAGTATGGGAAGGCGCGTTTGGCGCATCCTACCGTGCAGCCCTTGAAAAAGGTGGTCTACACGATGCGGGCGATCACAACGCTGTAACACGCGAAGACTGGTGGTACCCGATGTGGACCAAAGACGCGTGCCCAGGCCTGCCATCATGGGAAGCTTTGAATGATTGCGCGGCTTTGTTTGCCACAGCTGAGACTGGTGACAAAGGTCGCTATCTTGATGGTCCTGTGGACTGGTTGAAGCATGGCCAAGAACGTGTTGCGGCGCTTGATATGAACTTTACCGTTGTGAATGCGGGCTCTGCTGCAGCTCTTTGGGCTGCAATTGGCTCAGCTGAAGCTGAGAAAACGCCAATCGTAGTGTTCAACTGGACACCAAACTTTGCTGAAGCCGTATGGCCAGGTGAATTTGTTGAATTCCCAGAGTGGGAAGAGGGCTGCGATAAAGATCCAGCTGTTGGTGTGAACCCTGACGCACTTTATGACTGCGGTAACCCAGCAAAAGGCTACCTGAAAAAAGCAGCATGGGATGGCATGAAGGACAAATGGCCAGCAGCTTATGAAACTCTGACCAAAATCTCTTTCACCAACCCACAGATTGCTGAAATGGCTAAATTCGTCGACATCGACGAAATGGAGCCAGAAGAAGCAGCTGAAGCTTGGTTGGAAGCAAACAAAGACATCTGGTCTGGCTGGACAAACTAAGCCTAAGATCACGATGATCTAAACTGTGCCCGTCCGAGACAATCCTCGGGCGGGCATTTCTAGCCATTCTAATTTTTAAGCGGGAAGACTTATAGCTATGACCTCCGAAACTGTGATCTCCTGCAAAAACGTTTGGAAGATGTTTGGTAAATCGCCAGAAACCTATTTGAAGAGCATGCCAGTTGGCCATAGCTTTGATCAAATTCGTGCTGATGGCTATATTGCTGGCGTGGCAGATGTTTCGATGGAGGTCAGCCGAGGAGAAATGTTGGTTATCATGGGCCTGTCGGGTTCAGGTAAGTCGACGCTGGTACGCTGCTTCTCTCGACTTCATGATATCACTGGCGGCACAATTGAGGTTGAGGGCCAGAATATCATGGCACTCCCAGAAAAAGAGCTGATTGATCTGCGTCGTAACAAGATGGGCATGGTATTCCAGAGCTTTGGCTTACTGCCACATCGCACAGTCTTAGAAAATATCGCTTTCCCGTTGGAGATGCGCGGCCAAGATCGCCATACTCGCCGTGCCCGTGCTCTTGAGGTAATTGAACTTGTTGGGTTATCTGGCCGTGAAGATTATTTCCCACGCGAGCTGTCAGGTGGACAGCAACAACGTGTAGGTATCGCCCGTAGCCTTGCGATCGAGCCTGATATCTGGTTTTTGGATGAGCCGTTTTCGGCGCTTGATCCCTTGATCCGTCGTGAAATGCAGGATGAATTCCTGCGTCTTCAAGGGCTGCTGGGAAAGACTATTGTATTTATTACACACGATTTCGATGAGGCTCTGCGTCTTGCTGATCGCATCGCGATAATGAAAGATGGCGCTGTTGAACAGTGCGATACACCTGATCAGATTGTTTTAAATCCGGCCACAGATTACGTTAGAAAATTCACGGAAGAAATCGATAAGGCGCGTGTGGTTCACGCAGGTGTTTTGGCAATAGCCGAAACCAATGGGACCGGGGAACCAGTCGACGCCAGAGCAACCGTTAAACAATTGGCTAAGCTTTTGGTGCATGACACGCGCGAGGTTATTCCAGTCGCCAAAGACGGTAAAGTTATAGGTGGTATGAACCGCCAAGACGCGTTGACAGTTTTGTTGGAGGCTGACTAATGGCCATCGCCAGTGAACAGGGCGTTTCGCGCCAAGGTCCAACGCGCAATCTGGCGGTCCGGTTTCTACTTGGTCTTGCGGCACTCTTGACGCTTGTACAATGGGCTGGAGTGTTGCCGGAGGCATTGCACCGCATGCCGCTTGCTTTGTTGCCGCCATTTGAGTGGGCATTGGATAGTATATTCAATTTCGTGAAAGACGATCTTGGCTTGCTCAAGTTCACGCGCTTTCTGACGGCAGGACTTGAAGATGTCCTCGATGTCACGGCAAACCTTTTGTATGGTAAACGGCGCTGGCCAAACATTGGTCCAGTTCCATGGGTTGCGATTGCGTCTGTTGCTGCTGTGATCGGTTATTATCTAGGAGGCTGGAAGTTAGCCTTATTGGCTGGAGGGACGTTCACGTGGACTGCCCTGATCGGCCAATGGAAAATTGCAATGGAAACGATGTCTGTCCTGACAGTCGTTGCTCCATTGGCTTTTGTCATAGGCCTCAGCCTTGGGATCTCTGCATGGCGTAGACCGTGGGTGGATCGTTTGTTGCAGCCTATCCTTTCCGTTCTGCAAACCCTCCCGTTTTTCACTTATTTGTTGCCTGCGGTTATCTTTTTCAAAGTTGGCCCAACCGCTGGAGCCGTGGCTACGACGATCTACGCGATACCGCCGATGATTTTGATGACGACGCTTGGCCTGAAAAAGGTCAGCCCTGAAGTCGTCGAAGCGGGTAAAATGTCGGGTTGCTCAAAATGGCAAATGTTGCGTCACGTCTACATCCCTTCAGCGCGGACCGAAATTTTGGTGGGCGTGAACCAAGTCATCATGCTGTGCTTGGCGATGGTTGTATTGACCGCGTTTATTGGGATGCCCGGGCTTGGGGCAAAACTGCTTGCGATGATGGGCAGCTTCAAAATCGGGCGCAGCTTCGAGATTGGCATTACGATTGTTTTATTGGCTGTCACCTTGGATCGCTTATCCAAAGCATGGGTGGCGAAACAACCAGAACATTTTGATAAAGGTGCACCATGGGTACAGCAGCACAAGTTTCTTGTGCTCGCGATAGCTGCTTTTGTGATCAGTATTATTGTCGCGCAGTTCGTGGATGTTCTGTCTGAAATCGGACGCAAACAGCATTTTAGCCAAGGGCGTGAACTGGACACGTTTATTAAGAAGACGGTTTTGACAAATGATGTTCTGCAAGGAGTAACTGGGACGCTGCGCTACGTGATGAACGTCTACGTTTTGATCCCGTTCCGCGATTTTTTACTGTCAATTCCAACGCCTGCATTCATCATGATAATCGCTGCTGGTGCATGGAAAATAGCAGGGCCGCGCCAGGCAGCCATCGCCTGTGCGTTCTTCACCTATGTCGCTCTAAGCGGCTGGTGGGACCGTTCAGTCATCACAATCTATTATGTATTGTCCTCAACCTTTGTCGCAATGGCGCTTGCTTTCCCATTGGCCGTTTGGGGAGCAGGGCCACCCGCGCAAAGAATTGACTTTTCCAAAGGTCTAAATACAGGCATGATCACGGGCCTTATCAGTCTCGTCTTCCGCCGATCCTTTATTGCATTCGTTGCATTGATCGCCGCGGGTGTCGGTCGATACATATTGTGGACCTTGGGGGTGTTTGGGGAAGAGCCATCGCTCATTCCATACCGTTTCACATTTTGGCTGTTGTTTGGCGCAAGCTTCTATTTGATGTGGCGGTTTGCAGGCCAAATGATGCGAGACGTATTTTTACTGCTGGTTTCAGATTCTGCACAAACGTTTCCGAGTTTCGTCTACCTGATCCCAGCGATCATGCTGTTTGGGATTACGGACATTGCAGTCATCTTTGCGATCACAATCTTCGCTATGGTCCCACTGGTGCGCTACACAATTGAGGGCTTACGGAATGTCCCCGAGGAAATGACAGAAGCTGCTGACATGTCAGGGGCTACGCGGTTGCAAAAACTTTTGTTGGTACAGTTTCCACTAGCTTTGCCGACCATGGCCGTTGGTTTCAATCAGGCGCTGATGTTCGCGTTTTTCATGACCATGATCGCTGCCTTTATCGGGACAATTGATCTTGGACAGGAATTACAACGGACATTGGCTGGTACAGACTTAGGGCGTAATTTTGTTTTGGGTATCTGTGTTTCGCTGATGGCTTTATCGTTCGATCTTGTGATCCTCAAATGGGCCTCAGACAAGAAAAAGATACTTGGTTTGTAAGGTGATTTTGCAGAGAAATGGGAAAACCAACCAGATCATGATTTGCATTCAACCAAGAACCGATGTCACGTTTACTGAGGTCATGTTTTGCCTAGGTTCGATTTCATTGATGGGGATCTGATAAGTTGTAGATCGTGAAGGGACTGTTTATCTAAAAACGCCGCTCATCGATATGTGTTTAGCTTTAAACGGTTACGCAGCTAAGCGCTCTGAAATAGTGTTCAAACCGGGCTCCCGCAACCAACGAAACCGACACCCCGCCCGTAAAACGGCGGGGTTCGTCGTTTCTGGAGGCTGATAGCTCCAAAATCGCTGCTAATTCTCCATAAAAATTAATCAGATGGCTATCTTTGGCGTCCTCGTCGGGATGCACTTGACGCACTCCTGTGACAAGATTGTAGGTCGGGCGAGATGGGTGAGCTTGCGGATAGCCGGGTCATAAGCTGACATTCCTGTCTAACGCTGCGAACGGCAGGCAAGAGCCCAGACTACCGGTATTCTCTGTACCGCAACGAAAATTCGCTTTCGGTACTGCAGGTGGAATTGCCTTGGTATGGTTGCGCCAGGCTAGAATTTTGAATGTTGAGAAACTCATTTCGCGGCGTCAATGATCAGCGCGCTGCGCCATAGCGTCATGCACAGCTTGCATGCCGCGGTCGGCCATGTCCGAGACTTCTGCAGCATGAATGTGCAGAGCTGTGACGACGTCAGGGTCAGCTGATGTACGTATCACAACAATACCTTCGTCAGTCACGTCAATTTGTGACTGCATCTCTGCCCCGTTTGCAAACAGAATATCTAGCGTTGGACTTTGAATAAAAATCTCTGGGTCATCACCGCGCGCAACACGGTCAACCATTCCCACAATGTGACTGACAAGCACCGCCATAACATCCTCATTGGACGACTTTGTCACCGTTCGTATACCGTTCGGCAAATTCGTGACTTCGCGGCTGATCGTGTCCACGTTTTCGAACATAATAGCAAGCTCTTCGGATTCAGCTTGAGAGGCGTTCACACCTTGAAGACCAGGGCTCTTTTTCATGTCATGGCTCATGCCATTTGCGCTGTGGCTGTCGTGCATACTGGAGTGCATGTAAGCATACATGTTGGTCTGGATCGTTTCTTTGAAAGCGATGCCAAGGCCAATTACTAGGGCTGCAACTCCGATGATGATCTTTGATTTTCTCATCTCAAACTCCATTTTAAACCTCAACTGAGAAAGGTAATCTCAAATTTACTATTGTGGACAGTAGAGGCGGTGTAAAACTGTGATGACTTCTGCCACTTCAACACCTTTTACCGAGTAAAATATGGTCTGACCGTCGCGTCTGGTTTCCACCAGCCCAGCATCCCGTAGCTTTTTAAGATGATGTGACATTGCGGGTTGCGATAGACTGGCACTTTCAGCAAGGCTCTGCACGCTCTGTTCGCCATCTAGCAAAATACACATTAGGCGTAGGCGCACCGGCTGCGACAACATTTCCATGAGCTTTGCGGCTTCTGCGATTTTTGGTTCAAGCGCGCTGATGTCCAGCATGGGGAAATTACCTCTTGTATATTTGGTATCACTTATATAAACGATTGCTGATATAAAGGCAAGCGCGACAGATGACCGCCTGCCAAAACTTACGACAACACGATTAGGAGTTACTAGGTGGAAACTGAATTTACCCCCTTTGCATCATTGCTCGGTGGCGCGCTCATTGGCTTATCGGCTGTTGTGCTGCTAGCCGCCCACGGACGGATCGCTGGTATAAGCGGCATCGTGTCACGCATATTGCCGCCATCAGTCGATAAAGCTGGACTGCCACAAGGGATCATATTCCTGATTGGTCTTCTTCTCGCGGCACCGCTGTGGTTTCTCTTAACTGCAGCTGCGCCTGTTCAGGTGGTTTCACGCAATGGGTTGCTGTTAGTCATAGCTGGCCTGCTGGTCGGATTCGGTTCTGTTATGGGGAATGGTTGCACAAGTGGCCACGGTGTATGTGGCATCTCGCGCGGATCAGCTCGTTCCATTGCTGCGACAATGATATTTATGGCCACCGCCTTTGTGACTGTCTTTGTCCTACGCCATGTCGTGGGGGGCTAAGACAATGCATACATTCAGCACGCTCTTCGCAGGGCTATTGTTTGGGTCCGGACTTATCCTGTCTGGCATGGCGAACCCCGCGAAAGTTCAAAACTTCCTCGATTTGTTCGGCACTTGGGATCCCAGCCTTGCCTTCGTGATGGGCGGCGCGATCATGATCACAATGCCTGGATTCTGGCTGGTTCAGAAACGTTCAGCACCGTTATTCCATGGCGTGTTTCATCTACCAACGCGCACTGATTTCGATGCAAGGCTTGTCTTTGGCGCTGCAACTTTTGGCGTCGGCTGGGGCTTGGGCGGTTTCTGCCCCGGTCCGGCATTGACGTCATTGCCATTGGCCGCCAGCGGCACACTTTTCTTTGTTCCCGCCATGTTGGTTGGCATGGTCATCGCAAAATACACGGCGGTGCCATCACCAAAAAGTCTTGAGGTTTGAAAGGAAAAATTATGCAAAACTATCCCGTTGATATGGCGATGAAGCCAGACGTCGAAGCATTCTTTGACTCGGCAACCAACACGATCAGCTATGTCGTTTCTGATCCAAAAACCAAGGCCTGCGCTGTCGTGGATTCCGTGATGGACATTGATTACGCATCCGGCCGCATTACCCACGATCATGCGGATCGCATTGTAGATTACATCACATCAAACGAGCTGACCGTGGAGTGGATCATCGAGACCCATGTCCATGCGGACCATCTGTCTGGTGCCCCATATCTGCAAGACAAGCTGGGCGGTAAAATCGGCATCAGTGCGCGGATCATGGAAGTCCAAGAGACGTTTGGAAAGATCTTCAATGAAGGGACTGACTTCCAACGGGACGGGTCGCAATTTGATGCGCTATTCCAGGACGGTGATTGCTACAAGATCGGCGAAATCAACGCCTTTGTGATGGCCACGCCGGGGCATACGCCCGCTTGTATGGTGCATGTGATGGGGAACGCTGCCTTTGCGGGTGACACGATGTTCATGCCGGACGGCGGATCCGCGCGCGCTGACTTCCCAGGTGGGGACGCGGGTGAACTATACGACTCGATCCAGAAAGTCCTAACTTTGCCAGACAAAATGCGGCTGTTCATG
>Ga0206127_1002758_pt1 | contig 16984 bp, 16 predicted proteins | sample Helgoland_Spring_6_FD_148646 | JGI IMG/M metagenome (GOLD analysis project Ga0206127, IMG submission 148646) | Pelagic subsurface seawater microbial communities from Kabeltonne, Helgoland, North Sea - Helgoland_Spring_Bloom_20160419_1 | ecosystem: Environmental > Aquatic > Marine > Epipelagic ...
AAGCGGAAGGGCGCGAGGGTCAGAAAGGCTCAGCAGACGGGCGCGAAGGCGGTGAGAAACGTGATCCTTTAGGTCGCAATCCCGGCGCGACAGGGCAAGCGGGCACAGATCAAGACATGTTGCAGGTCGAGGATGTGTATCGTCGTGCGCGTGAACTGCTGGACGAAATTCGCAAGCGCAGCGGCGAGAGCGTTCGACCGGAAGTCGAACGCGATTACCTTCGACGATTACTGGATCGATTCTAAGGTTTGGTTGTTTCCGCAGCCTTTTTATCTAACCACGCAAGGCCGCCGTCAACAGACCCGCCTAACCAAGTGCGCGTATCCTCAACCAACGTACTATACTGCGCCACATAAGGTTCAGAAGCGGGGACAAATTCTGCAATTTGGGGGCCAAAAATGTAGGCACCAACGGCGGCAGCGCCAAGCATTATCATCGTAACGAAACCGCGTCTGAACCTGCGACCTTTGCGCTCAATACGCGTTGTCTTTCCGGGCAAATCTGCATCATCTGCTTCGGCCAGGCGGCGACGCTCACCAGATGAGCGCAAAGTCGAGTTGATTTCTTCGATATTAGGCAGCAAATCGCGGCGCGATCCGGCAGCTGCGGTCACTGCAACTTCGTCTGGCTCAGGCTCACCACGCATACGCGCCATCCGATTGCGCACTTCGCGTGCACGGCACTCGCGTTCGTTTTCTGGTTTTGCTTCCAGTCCAAGATCAGGTTGTGTTTCCAAAGGTGTGCACTGCTCTGCGGCGCGAGCTGCGGCTTCGAACTCTGCCTCTTGGCGCAAAACGTCGGAAATCTCAGGGTCCAGTTCTTGCCACATCATCGTCGGTGCGTCTTGTACAGGTTCGGGAGCAGGTTCAGGTTCTGGCGGTAGTTCGACAGGTTCTACGCTGGCGCGATCCACATCATCCGCAAGGCCTGCATCATGATCGGGACGCGTTTGAAACCACGTGTTTGAGCACGCTGAACATTGGACATCGCGTCCTTCAGTCGGGATGACTTCCGTTGGAACCTCATACTGAGCCCCGCAATTTGGACAAATCAAACGCATATCACACCTTGCCTTCTGGCATATTCAGCAGACCAAAAACGGCCTTTCCAGCGCATACCATATGCCGCGCAGGCAATATGGTAAATCCCATACGCACGATCGTGCGACGAGTGATTGAAACCGCGCGCGCGTTGAGGCAGAACAAGGCACTGGTTTGTCGTCAAACGGCAGCAGGCAGGAAAGGCCAGAGCTTGATCGAACTCCATACAGTTGCCCATACCTACAGCGGTGAAGTTCCCAGCGCTTCCGAAGAGGGTGGGTTCTTGACAGGACTTGGCTTACAAGGGGGGCATTGGCTTCTGCTTTTTTTGATCCCTATTCTTGCGGCTGTCGCCACGTCCCCTCCCACGCGCCTTGCCGCGCGAAATACCCTACGGAGCCTCACATGAACGAAAAGAAAAATCCTGTGCAATGGCTGCGTTCGCTTTTGTTTGTGGGACAAATCTATTTCATGATGCTGATAATTGGTTTGCTGTTTGCACCTTGGGCGTTGTTTTCAAAGCGCGGTGCGCGCACCTGTTGCAAGACCTACAGCCGTTGGGTTTTTTGGACCGCAAGCTGGATGGTGGGCTTGAAGATCGAAGTGCGTGGCACACCACCGACGGAGTCGGGATTGGTTGCAGCCAAGCACCAGAGCTTTCTAGATATCATGATGATTTTTACCGCTATTCCTGCGGGCAAGTTCATCATGAAAAAGCAAATCCTGTGGACGCCAGTGATTGGGCAATATGCGAAGCTGTTGAACTGCATCGCCGTGGATCGCGGCAAGCGTGGGGCGGCGATTGAAAAGATGGTCGCGGATGTAAAGGCAGGCTTGGTCGAAGCGGGTCAGCTGATTATTTACAGCCAAGGTACACGCGTCGCACCGGGTGCGCAGAAGCCTTACAAGGTTGGCACGGGTGTTCTTTACGAACAGATGGGACAAACCTGTTATCCCGTTGCAACCAATGTTGGAGTGTTTTGGCCGCGCACAGGGATTTACCGAAAACCGGGTGTGGCCGTTGTCGAATTTCTTGAGCCAATAGATGCGGGCCTTACGCGTGAAGAGTTCATGGCTTTGCTCGAAGAGCGGGTCGAAACCCGCTCTAACGCGCTGATGCGTGAAGCGGGTTTCGAAGTTTAAACGCTCACGCGTGAATTGCGCCATTACCGCAAGCAAGCGCTGCTTCGCGCACGGCCTCTGAGTAGGTCGGATGCGCGTGACAGGTCATCGCCAAATCCTCTGCTGAGGCTCCAAATTCCATGGCAACACAGACTTCATGGATTAGATCACCCGCACTTGGTCCGATGATATGGGCACCCAAAATGCGGTCTGTGTCTTTGTCCGCGAGGATCTTAACAAAGCCGTCGCCCGCAAAGTTCGCTTTGGCGCGACCGTTGCCCATGAATGAGAACTTGCCAACTTTGTAGTTTTGGCCAGCATCCTTGAGCTCTTGCTCTGTCTTGCCCACATTCGCGACCTCGGGATGCGTGTAGATCACACCGGGAATCACGCCGTAGTTCACGTGACCATGCTTGCCTGCGATCTGTTCTGCGGCGGCCATGCCCTCATCCTCCGCTTTGTGCGCGAGCATTGGACCATCAATTGCATCGCCAATCGCGTAGATCCCCTTGATGTTGGTTTGCCAATCGCTGCCCGTTTTGATCTGGCCACGTTCGGACATTTCCACGCCCAAGGCGTCTAGGCCGAGACCATTTGTGAACGAACGGCGCCCTGTTGCGACCAAAACCGTGTCCGCATCAATAATGTGTTCGCTGTCATCTTTGCGAAGTTTATAGGTGACCTTTGCTTTGGTCTTAGTGGTCTCAACCCCCTGAACCGCCGCGCCAAGCACGAAATTCAAGCCCTGTTTGCCCAAAATCCGTTTGAAGGTTTTTTGCACTTCTGCGTCCATTCCCGGCGTGATCGCATCGAGAAATTCAACGACCGTCACCTCTGCGCCAAGACGTGCATAGACAGAGCCAAGCTCTAAGCCGATGACACCCGCGCCAATGACAACCATTTTCTTCGGTATTTTGCCAAGCTCAAGCGCGCCTGTTGATGTCACGACCATCTTTTCGTCCACCTCGATGCCGGGCAGTGATGAAGGTTCTGAACCTGACGCGATGATGATGTTCTTCGCATTATGTGTCTCATCACCAACTTTGACTTTGCCGGCCTGGGGAATGCTGCCCCAGCCTTTGAGCCAATCGATTTTGTTCTTTTTGAACAGGAACTCGATACCTTTTGTGTTGCCCTCAATCACTTCATCTTTGTAGGCGAGCATTTGGGTCCAATCCACCGAAGGACTTTTGCCCTTGAGACCCATTTTGGCGAAATTATGCTGCGCCTCATGCAATTGATGGGAGGCGTGAAGCAGCGCCTTAGACGGGATGCAGCCCACGTTCAAACATGTGCCACCAAGCGTGTCACGCGCCTCAACACAGGCAGTTTTTAGCCCCAATTGTGCGCAGCGAATTGCGCTGACATAGCCACCCGGGCCGGAGCCGATTACGATAACGTCATAGTCAGACATGATGTGTCCTTTTTGGGTTTGGTGGGGTGGGGCGTTGCCCCCGTCTCGGCAAGCCGAGCATCCCCCAGAGTTTATTTGGCAAAGCGAATGTTAAAAAAGCGTGGAAAGAAGCATTGCAATGGTGGCAGCCAATCCAACGAACCAGATGAGCGAGCGCCATGGGGCAAGGCCGAAGACATATGCCAGAATATAGAGAATACGCGCGCCAAGATAGGCGAATGAGCATAGCATCGTGATGTCGCTGGATTGGTCCGTATAAGTGACGACGACCACGGCGATTGTGAAAAGGATCAGCCCTTCAAAGTGGTTGTTCATTGCCCTTTGAAGTCGGCCTGCGACGCCAGTGAGTTCGATGGGTTTATCACGTGGACCCGCTGCTTTATAGACGCCAACCTGACTGATTGAAGCGATTGAGTATGCACAAAACTGCAAGATTTGCAGCAATGCCGCGAGCGTAAGAGTTATGAGTTCGGGTGTCATTACTGTGAATTCCTTGCGTGCGGTTTGGACCAAGCATTGATCTGCGCTGGTGTTAGAAGCGTGTCGGCGCGATGCTTGAACAAATCACCACCTGATTGAAGCTAATCACATGATTATATGCGAGCCATTCAACAATGAAGAGCCCCCCATTGCGCATACAGGCCATCACGGCTGTCTTCGCTGCTTTAGTCATGTAACAGCAGCCTTGCATTTCGGGCAAATAACCACGTTTCGATCTAACGGATCACGGGTGAAATGCGCGATATGATGCAGACGCCGCAAGGGGGTCTGACCGAGTCTGCTGTGTTGCCCAACTTCGACGACCCAATTCACCTTGGCGCTAAAGCCACAATGCGGGTAGGTCAGCGTTTTGGGTTCCAAATAGGCCATCGCGGTAGGTTACAGATCCATCAAAAGACGGCGAGGATCTTCGAGCGCTTCTTTGACGCGCACAAGGAATGTTACCGCGCCTTTGCCATCCACGATGCGGTGATCATAGGACAGGGCAAGATACATCATCGGGCGGATCACAACTTCACCATTGATGGCCATGGGGCGATCCTGGATTTTGTGCATGCCAAGAATGCCCGACTGTGGCGGGTTCAAGATCGGTGAAGACATCAGCGATCCGTAGACGCCACCGTTGGAAATTGTGAAGGTGCCGCCCTGCATTTCCGCCATCGATAGTTTGCCGTCGCGCGCGCGCGCGCCTTTTTCGGCGATTGCTTTCTCGATGCTCGCAAATGACATTGAATCTGCATCGCGGATCACGGGAACGACCAGACCTGTTGGCGTACCCGCCGCAATACCCATGTGGACAAAGTTCTTGTAAACAACGTCAGTGCCATCAATCTCAGCGTTTACTTCGGGAACTTCGTTCAGCGCATGAACACAGGCCTTCGTGAAGAAAGACATGAAGCCCAATTTGACGCCATGTTTCTTAAGAAACAGGTCTTTGTATTCATTGCGAAGGGCCATCACCTCGGTCATGTCAACTTCGTTGTAGGTGGTGAGCATGGCTGCCGTGTTTTGGCTTTCCTTCAAGCGCCGTGCGATTGTCTGGCGCAGGCGTGTCATTTTCACACGCTCCTCACGCGAGACATCGTCGGCACTGACAGGGGCACGCGGCGCGGGTGCAGGTACGGCAGCGGGGGCAGGAGCTGCGGAGAGCGCTTTGGCAACGTCATCCTTCATAATGCGGCCATCGCGGCCAGAGCCTGTGACAGCATCGCGCGAAACGCCCGCTTCGGCCATCGCTTTCTTCGCGGAAGGCGCGTCTTCCACGTCTTTGCCACCTGCGCTGGTAGTGGGTGCGGTAGCTGCCGCCGGTGCATCACTCACGCTGGCCGTCGCGCCGCCAATGATGGCGAGCTTGGCTGCAGCATAAACTGTTGTGCCTTCCGCGGCGATAATTTGAGACAAAACGCCAGCAGCTGGTGCAGGCACTTCGACGGAGACTTTGTCGGTTTCCAACTCACAGAGCATTTCGTCCTGCGCGACCGTGTCGCCGACTTTTTTGAACCATGTGCTGACCGTTGCCTCGGTCACAGATTCACCCAAGGTTGGGACCATGACATCAACGCTTGCCGCTGGACTGTCTGATCTCGCTGCGGCTTTCGCAGGTTTAGCGGGTGCACTCACGGTACCGGATACTTCAATGATGGTCGCGAGCAGAGCATCAACGCCAACAGTTGTGCCTTCTGAGGCAACAATTTCGCCCATAGTGCCTGCGGCTTTTGCAGGCACTTCGACTGTAACCTTGTCAGTCTCCAGCTCACAAAGCATTTCATCAACAGCAACGGCATCGCCGGGCTTCTTGAACCATGTGGCAACGGTGGCCTCTGTGACCGACTCGCCCAATGTTGGAACGCGAATTTCTGTGCTCATGGGTTACTTCCCTTTCCGTGTCAGCGCATCGTCGATGAGTGCTGCTTGTTGTGCTTTGTGAATGCTGGCCAGACCCGTTGCTGGGGAGGCACTTGCCGAACGACCCGCAAAGACAGGGCGCTCATGTTTCGCTTTGATGCGGTTCAAGACCCACTCAAGGTTCGGTTCCATAAAGGTCCAGCCACCTTGATTTTTGGGCTCTTCCTGACACCAGACCATTTCCGCGTTCTTGAAGCGACCCAATTCTTTGACCGCAGAGTTCGCAGGGAAAGGATAGAATTGCTCAAAACGCATGATGTACGTGTCATCAAGACCGCGTGCGTCGCGTTCTTCGAGCAAGTCATAGTATACCTTGCCTGAACACATCACGACGCGCTTGATCTTGTCATCGGCAACCAGTTTTGTGTTCGAATTGCCGTATTGCGCATCATCCCAGAGGACGCGGTGAAAGCTGGATCCAGTCGTAAACTCTTCCGCTTTGCTGACGGCCAATTTGTGACGCAGCAGAGATTTTGGCGTCATCAAAATCAGGGGTTTTCGGAAAGTACGGTGCAACTGGCGGCGCAAAATGTGGAAGTAGTTTGCCGGCGTCGTGCAGTTCGCGACGATCCAGTTGTCCTGACCACACATTTGCAAGAAACGCTCAAGTCGAGCGGACGAATGCTCTGGTCCTTGGCCCTCGAAACCGTGAGGTAGAAGGACAACGAGACCCGACATGCGCAACCATTTGCTTTCACCGGAACTGATGAACTGATCGAACATAATCTGCGCGCCATTGGCGAAATCACCAAACTGGGCTTCCCAAAGAGTCAGCGCATTTGGCTCCGCCATTGAGTAACCATACTCAAAACCGAGGACCGCATATTCCGAGAGCATGGAGTCGATGACTTCATAATGCGCTTGGCCTTCGCGGATGTGGTTGAGTGGATAATACCGCTCTTCGGTTTCTTGGTTGATCAAACCCGAGTGGCGCTGCGAAAACGTGCCACGCGTACTGTCTTGACCCGCGAGGCGCACGCCCATGCCTTCGGTTAGCAATCCGCCAAAGGCCAAAGCCTCGCCCGTGGCCCAATCAAAGCCCCCGCCACTTTCGAACATTTTCTTTTTTGCATCGAGCAAACGCCCGACTGTTTTATGCAGCGGGAAATTGTCTGGCGTTCTGGTGAGTGCGGTCCCCACTTCGGCGAGTGTTTCTGGCGCAATCGCGGTTTCACCGCGCTGGTATTCGTCCTTGCGGCGATCCAGATGTGACCACTTGCCATCCAGCCAATCAGCCTTGTTGGGTTTGTAATCCTTGCCGGCTTCAAACTCATTATTCAGATGCGCTTGGAAGGCTGTTTTCATATCTTCGATCTCACCCTCTGGGATGAGACCGTCTTTAACCAGCCGCTCTGTATAGAGACTGAGCGTGGTCTTATGCGTCTTGATCTTTTTGTACATGACGGGGTTGGTGAACATCGGTTCATCCCCTTCATTGTGACCAAAGCGGCGGTAGCAAATGATGTCGATGACGACATCTTTGTGGAACTTCTGGCGGAACTCAGTCGCGACTTTCGCTGCGTGAACAACTGCCTCCGGATCATCGCCGTTGACGTGGAAAATCGGGCTTTCCACAACCAAAGCGTTGTCTGTTGGATAGGGCGAGGAGCGTGAAAAATGCGGAGCCGTGGTGAAACCAATCTGGTTGTTCACAACGATGTGCATCGTGCCGCCAGTTTTATGGCCGCGCAGACCCGAGAGCGCAAAACACTCCGCAACAACGCCTTGACCCGCGAAGGCCGCATCGCCGTGAAGTAGGATCGGCATCACTTTGATGCGCTCCTCATCGTTGAGCTGGTCTTGCTTGGCACGCACTTTCCCAATCACCACAGGGTTAACCGCCTCGAGGTGTGAAGGGTTCGCAGTCAGCGAAAGGTGCACGTTGTTGCCGTCAAATTCACGATCAGAGCTGGCACCAAGGTGATACTTTACGTCCCCAGAGCCGTCCACATCCTCAGGCTTGAAGCTGCCGCCTTGAAATTCGTTGAAAATGGCGCGGTAGGGTTTGCTCATCACGTTTGCAAGAACGGATAAGCGCCCACGGTGCGGCATGCCGATGACGATGTCTTGAACGCCCAAAGCGCCGCCGCGTTTGATGATTTGCTCCATCGCAGGGATCAAGCTTTCGCCGCCATCAAGGCCGAAACGTTTGGTGCCCATGTATTTCACATGAAGGAATTTCTCAAAGCCCTCGGCCTCGACCATCTTGTTGAGAATGGCTTTGCGACCCTCGCGTGAGAATTGGATTTCTTTGCCCAAGCCTTCAATACGCTCTTTGAGCCAGCTTGCTTCTTCTGGATCAGAAATATGCATGTATTGCAGGGCAAACGTGCCGCAATACGTGCGTTTCACGATGTCGACGATCTGGCGCATGGAGGCGATCTGCAAGCCCAATACGTTGTCGATAAAGATCGGGCGATCCATATCGGCGTCAGTAAAGCCGTAAGATCTCGGGTCAAGCTCTGGATGTTTGGATGCTTCGCGCATGCCAAGTGGGTCGAGATCAGCGGCGAGGTGGCCACGAATACGGTAAGCACGAATGAGCATGAGCGCACGAATGGAATCGAGCACAGCGCGTTTGATAGCTTCGTCGTTGACTTCGACGCCCGCTGTTGCGGCCTTTGCTTTGATCTTGTCGCCTGCAGCTTTGGTTTCTGATTGCGCAGGCCATTGCCCATCAAGCGCGGCTGTTAGATCGTCGTTCGGCAGGGGCGGCCAATCGGCGCGCGCCCAAGAGGGGCCGGTGGCTTCTGCCTTCACGTCCAGATCAGCGTCGCCAAGCTGGGCGAAAAAGTCCTGCCATGCTGCATCGACCGCATTTGGATCATTGGCATATTGCGCATAAAGCTGTTCGAGATACTCGGCGTTATGGCCTTGCATGAAGCTTGACGCGTGGAATTGATCGTTGGAACTTTGATCTGTCATTCTTGCTCTCCCAAAAGGGGCCGTGTCCTGAATGCAGCCCTTGGCAGGGCCAAAACGTTTGATGGCTTGGGCCAAAGAGGCCCAAGCGTTTGGTGCTTTGCGTTAACCGATCGCTTCAATCACAGCTTCGCCCAAGGTCGCGGGGCTGTCTGCCACGACGATTCCAGCGGAGCGCATAGCTTCGATCTTGTCCTCGGCACCACCTTTGCCACCAGCGACAATCGCGCCAGCGTGGCCCATGCGGCGTCCGGGAGGGGCCGTGCGGCCAGCGATGAATCCAGCTGTTGGTTTCCAACGGCCCTTTTTCTTCTCATCCGCAAGAAACTGCGCTGCTTCTTCTTCAGCAGAGCCGCCGATTTCGCCGATCATGATGATGGACTGTGTTTCTGGATCCGCGAGGAACATTTCCAGCACGTCGATGTGCTCTGTGCCTTTGATCGGATCGCCACCGATGCCGACAGCAGAGGATTGGCCAAGACCAAGATCCGTCGTTTGCTTAACTGCTTCATACGTTAGCGTGCCGGAGCGGGAAACAACGCCGCAAGAGCCGCGCTTGTGGATGTGACCCGGCATAATGCCGATTTTGCAAGCGTCAGGTGTGATCACGCCCGGGCAGTTAGGTCCGATAAGACGCGAAGAAGAGCCTTCAAGAGCGCGCTGAACACGCATCATGTCGAGCACTGGAATGCCTTCGGTGATACACACGATCAATTCCATTTCGGCGTCGATCGCCTCTAGGATCGAATCCGCCGCGAAGGGAGGAGGTACGTAGATTACCGATGCGTTCGCTTCGGTCACGTGACGTGCTTCGTGCACGGAGTTGAAGACCGGCAGGTCAAGATGCGTTGTACCGCCCTTGCCGGGTGTCACGCCACCGACCATCTTTGTGCCATATGCAATCGCTTGCTCGGAGTGGAATGTACCTTGCGAACCTGTGAGGCCTTGGCAAATTACTTTTGTGTTTTCGTCTACGAGAACAGCCATGGGATTATCCTTTCACCGCTTTGACGATTTTCTGTGCACCGTCTTTCAGGTCGTCCGCTGCAATCACGTCAACGTCGGAGTTGTTGATGATTGCTTTGCCTTCTTCCACGTTTGTGCCCTCTAAGCGCACAACAAGTGGAACTTGCAGACCGACTTCTTTCACCGCAGCGACAACGCCTTCCGCGATGACATCACAGCGCATGATGCCGCCGAAGATGTTCACGAGGATGCCTTTGACTTGTGGGTCAGAGGTGATAATTTTGAAAGCCTCTGTCACCTTCTCTTTGGTCGCGCCGCCGCCTACGTCGAGGAAGTTTGCAGGCTCTGCGCCATAAAGTTTGATGATGTCCATCGTCGCCATCGCGAGACCTGCGCCGTTGACCATGCAGCCGATTTCGCCATCAAGTGCGATGTAGTTGAGGTCATACTTGGATGCCTCCAGCTCTTTGCTGTCCTCTTCTGTCTCATCGCGCAGTGCCATTATGTCGGCGTGGCGATAAAGTGCGTTGCCGTCGAAACCGACCTTCGCGTCGAGAACCTTAAGATCGCCGGAGCCTTCCAGAACGATCAACGGGTTGATCTCCAGTTGCTCCATGTCCTTCTCAACGAAGGCTTGGTAAAGTTGACCCATCAGCTTAACGCACTGTTTTACCTGCGCGCCTTTGAGGCCGAGCTCAAAGGCGATGCGGCGACCGTGGAACGCTTGGTAACCTGTCGCGGGATCAACGGAAAAGCTTATGATCTTCTCAGGAGTTGCTGCTGCAACTTCTTCGATGTCCATGCCACCCTCTGTGGAGCACACGAAGGAAATCCGCGATGTTTGACGATCCACGAGCAGAGCGAGATAAAGTTCCGCTTCGATGTCGGAACCATCTTCGATGTAGATGCGGTTCACTTGCTTGCCCGCTGGGCCAGTCTGGTGTGTGACCAATGTACGGCCAAGCATCTTCTTAGCTTCATCAGCAGCCTCGGAGGCGGAGAAAGCGAGGCGTACGCCACCTTTTTCGCCTGCATCGGTCTCTTTGAATGTGCCTTTGCCGCGACCACCTGCGTGGATTTGCGCCTTAACAACCCAAAGTGGGCCGTCCATCTCGCCAGCGGCTGTTTTGGCGTCTTCTGCTTTGAGCACAGCGCGGCCATCTGAAACTGGCGCTCCATAGCTTTTGAGCAGTGCCTTGGCTTGGTATTCGTGGATGTTCATTAGAAACGGTCCCGTCTTGCTTCGATTATTTGTCCCTATAGTGTGAATATTAAGGGCAGATTAAACGATAAAATGCCGCAGACGGTATAAATCGCACATTTGTGATCACACGTATTTTTTCTGTGATCACAAAATTACAGAGTGTGGCGAAGTTTCGCCCTCAGATCGATAAAATTGGAAATCAATTCAGGAAAATTGCGAAACTGATTTGATTCCCAGCCGTCATCCTTCGAAATACGCGCCAACTTGCGTTGGAGACCCGCTCGCCTTGCATCGCATCCTCATAGGAACCAATGCCATGGATGCTCTCAATAATGTCAATTGGACCGGGGTTTTTAGCGAATGCGGAAAGGCTAATTCCGTAACTCTCAGGGAAAAGAGGATGAGGAATGAGCTTTTCACCCTCAATCAAGGCGTCAGCATCATCGAGCACATCTTGCCACGCATTTGCCATGTCCTCGGAAATCCTAATTCCAAAAACCGAGCGCTGATTAGGATTTGGAATCCATTCGCGCTTATTGTCGGTCTCAATGGCCAGCAAACGCCAGAAAAGGCGGTTCTGTCGGATCATCGGTTTCCAATGTGCCATGGCCGCAGTGATGTTTTCGTTTGCAGGTTCTTGGGCCAAGGCGGCCAAAGCGATATAAATAGGGTTAAGGAAGTTTCCGAATTGGTCCTTAGGCATGACAGGAAGTTTGGTCAGTTCCCTCTCAAATGCTTTACGTGCATCGGTCGCATCAAAAGTACGCCTTTCTTCTTCTTTCCGGGCCTCATCCATGCGGGTTTTCGCAAACTGCGTTTGGGTCACGTACTTGCGCAGATTACTCATGGCCTCTGCGATGTCTTCGTCGGTTCTATTGTCGGCAGTCAGTTTATCTTAGATAGAAAACATTTGTTTTTCGAGATCGGCATAGCGTTCTTCTGCCCGCACGCGTTTCTCTTTGGCGGCGCGCAAAGCGTTGTCAGCGTCTCTGAGGTTTTCTGAAAATTCGGCAAGGTCAGGGCTCTCCTCAGCCGGTGATGTGGGCGTATCAAAGGCGCTTTTGCGTTTCGCGGCGAGCAAGTCGATGACAGGCGCTGGATCATAGGCCAAGACGAAATTGGCAAAACCCGACAACAAGTGCGTATAGGCGGTCAGCCACGCATGATCCGCGCTGTCAAATCGCACGGTCATGGGTTTCTCAAAGGCACCGCTTTCTTTCATCGCACGCAGATCGCGACGAGACATGAGCCTTGGCGCGAGCAATTCTAGCGCGCCTTCACCTTCAATACGGATACCATTTTGATCAATGTCGAACCAGATGTCTTGCAAGGTCAGCTCGAATGCGCGCGCATTTTGGGGCAATTCAGCGTCAAGCGAGGTTTGAGCCGCGCTCATGCCTTGCAAGAAATCCGTCATTAGATCTGTTATAACCTGACCTTCGAACGGTTCTGGACGCGGATTTGCAGGGCTCGGCAAAGGCAGGCGAAACAAGGGCAAGCTGCGCAAAGACGCACCAAGCCCGACGTTGTAACGCGTTTGAAGCATGCCCTCGATGGCGCGGAGCGATTGCAGCATGCCAATCTGGAACGGGTTCGGGTTTGCGCTGTCTTGAACGTCTTTGATCTGTTCGCTTAAACTGCGGACCGAAAACGCAGATGTTTGCGCGTGCGCAGTTCCAAAACTTGGTGAAAAGGGTGCCAAGACGAAAAGTGCCGCGAAAATTATTGAACGCATGGAGCGCCCCCCAAATGAAAATGCGCAGCCTCGAAAGACTGCGCATTTAGTGGACCATCAGGGTTATATGAAGTCAAACGCCGCTTACGCGAGTGAACCGTCGATCTCTTTACATGCAGCAACCAAGCCTTTGACGGCATCGACAGATTTGTCGAACATCGCCTGTTCGTCTTTGTTCATCTTGATGTTTACAACACGCTCGACGCCACCAGCACCGATCACTGTCGGAACGCCAACATAAAAGCCGTCGAGGCCGTAAGCACCGTCAACATACGCAGCACATGGAAGAACGCGCTTTTGATCTTTGAGGAAGGCTTCGGCCATCTCGATCGCAGACGTTGCGGGCGCATAGAAAGCGGAGCCTGTTTTCAAGAGGCCAACAATTTCAGCACCACCGTCACGCGTGCGCTGGATTATTGCGTCGAGCTTGTCTTGCGTAGTCCAACCCATGTCGACCAGATCCGGCAACGGGATGCCTGCGACTGTTGAATAGCGCTCAAGCGGCACCATCGTGTCGCCGTGTCCGCCTAGAACGAAGGCTGTGACGTCTTTCATGGACACGTTGAATTCAACTGACAAGAAGTGACGGAAGCGTGCGGAGTCGAGAACACCCGCCATACCGCAGACTTTTTCGTGTGGCAGGCCAGAAAATTCGCGCAGCGCCCAGACCATCGCATCAAGCGGGTTGGTGATGCAGATCACGAATGCGTCTGGGGCGTGATCGCGGATACCTTCGCCAACGGACTTCATAACCTTAAGGTTAATACCCAGCAGGTCATCGCGGCTCATGCCTGGCTTGCGTGGAACACCCGCAGTTACGATGCACACGTCTGCGCCAGCGATATCTTCATAAGATTGTGTGCCGGACATTGTCGCATCGAAACCCTCAGATGGGCCGGATTCCGCGATATCGAGGGCTTTGCCTTCAGGCGTGCCTTCGGAAATATCGAAGAGGACGATGTCGCCCAATTCTTTCAACGCTGCGAGGTGCGCAAGTGTGCCACCAATCTGTCCTGCACCAATCAGTGCTATCTTAGGTCTGGCCATGGATCTCTCTCCGGTCCGTTAAATTTGGCGCATGGCTAGTGTGTTATGCTGCGCTGCGCAAGTGTGCTGCGCTGCGGCGTCAAGATTGTGAAGGCTAGCAAGACCCCACTTAGCGCGCTAAGGCTATGCCGAAGCGTATAAAATGAAAGACGTAGCTGTGTTTTGGGACTTTTCCTTTTTCGCTGTTGCAATCCCTGCGGTTATTTTTGCGGGTATTTCAAAGGGCGGATTTGGGTCAGGTGCCGCTTTTGCAGCGGCATCGATTCTGGCGCTTGTGCTCACGCCGGGCGAAGCGCTTGGGTTGATGTTGCCATTGCTGTTGTTGATCGACTTCGCGACGTTGCGGCCCTATTGGCGCAAGTGGCATTGGCCATCCGCACGTTTATTGCTGATCGGAGGTGTGCCAGGCGTCATTATTGGGGCTTTGGTGTACCGCATGACAAATGATGACGTGATCCGGTTTTTGATCGGTGCCATGTCACTGCTGTTTGTGATTTGGCAAATCGCGCGCACACGGGGGATGTTGAAGATTTCGTCGCGACCTTTGCCCGATAGCGTCGGCCTCATCGTGGGTGTGACATCCGGGTTCACCAGTTTTGTTAGCCATGCAGGTGGCCCACCCTCTGCTATGTATATGCTTTCGTTGAAGCTTAGCAAAACCGAATATCAAGCGAACACAGTTTTTGTGTTCTGGATTATCAATGTAATGAAGGCGATGGCCTACGGTGCTCTTGGAATATTCACACTGGATCTGTTGCTGATAAACCTTGCGCTTGCCCCATTTGCGCTTTTGGGCGCGTATCTGGGTGTGAAAGCGCATAGTTTGGTGCCCGAAAAGCCATTTTACGCGATAACTTACGTATTGCTTGTTTTAACGGGAACCAAGTTGATTTTCGACGCTCTCACTTAAGCGTCGTTGCCTTTGGTTGGCAGACCTTCTGCGAGCGCTTCGTAATTCTGGCCGGAGGCGACCAAACACGTGGTTCCATTGGCAAGTGTTACAGTGATTGTCCAAGTGCCTGTTTCTGACGAAGCGAATGTTACATCCATAGAGTTGTTGGCCACGAGACCTACCGATTGGCGGGCCTCACCATATTTTTGCGCAAGTCGTTCAACGACAACCTAGCGCGGCGCGCAGTTGCGATTGGTTTGTGCAAAGGCTGTCGAGCCCGCGCGCGCAATAATTCCAAACCCGAGCGCACCAAATGTCACTTGCATGTTCATCGCATTGTCCTTTTGAAAAAGTGGCACTAGGAAGTGCGTTCAGAGTATGTTGAGAACGGCACCTTTCGGTTCAGTCCGTCATCCAGCGCAGGGACTAAAAATCAGCTTTCTACTGGGCAACGTCTCGCAATGATCAACCAAACCAGCATGAAAGGCGAGGTGTATAAATTCGGTTAAGCCAACGTGCGCTGTGGGGGTGTTGGATCGAATTTAAGTATTTTTGCTGCGTCGCGGCATTTTCAACTTGAATGAAATGGAAATAAATGTGCATTTGAACGCAACATTATTACACTCAAGTCTCAGGAAATTTCCATGGATTTACGACAGCGACCGTTTCGTTCCGTTCTTTATATTCCAGCTTCAAAACCGCGCGCGTTGGACAAAGCGCGTAGCCTACAGGTCGATGCGATCATTTTCGATCTTGAAGATGCGGTTGCGTTTGATGAAAAAGTCGCTGCGCGCGAGACCTTGAAAGAGGCTCTGGACACAGACGGCTACGGCGCGCGCTACAAGATCGTTCGGATCAACGGCATTGACACTGAGTGGGGTTTAGAGGACGCCAAAGCCGTGACGCATATAAATGCAGATGCAATCTTGCTGCCAAAGGTCGCGGCTCCTGCAGATCTTGATGCTTTGGCTCAGATCACGGGCGATTTGCCAATCTGGGCGATGATGGAAACACCGCGCGGCATGTTGAATGCAAGCGCGATTGCCGCGCATCCTAAACTTGAGGGCATGGTGATGGGCACCAACGATCTCGCGAAAGAGCTGCAATGCCGTTTCCGTGCGGACCGCTTGCCGATGCTGACCTCGCTGCAATTGTGTCTGCTTGCTGCGAAAGCCGAAGGGTTGGTGATTGTCGATGGGGTTTATAATGCGTTCAAAGACGATGACGGCCTCGTGGTGGAATGTGAGCAGGGGCGCGACATGGGCTTTGACGGCAAAACGTTGATCCATCCTGCACAGGTTGCTGTGACCAACACCACCTTCGCGCCAAGTGATGCCGAAATTGATCTCGCCACCCGCCAAATTGCAGCTTTTGAAGTCGCAAAAGCAGACGGGCAGGGTGTTGCAGTCGTCGACGGACGCATCGTTGAAAACCTACACGTTGCCAGCGCAGGTGAAATTCTGGCAAAAGCAAAGGCAATAGACGCGCTAGCAAAGGAATAGCCAGCCATGACCCTTTTGATTCCCGGCCTGCTCCTGTGGAGCCTCGCCCACTTTTACAAACGTCTTTTGCCAGCGCATCGCGCAAAAATGGGTGAAAAGGGCAAAAGAGCGATTGCGATTGTGTTGGTCCTATCCTTGCTGTTGATGATCTTTGGCTATCGCTGGGCTGAATTCATACCTGTTTGGTCGCCGCCTGCGTTCTTTACCTATATCAACAACCTCCTGATGCTGGGCGCGTTTTTCGTCTTCGGGATGAGCGCGACGACAGGTCGTTTGCGCGGAAAAATGCGTCATCCGCAGCTTACAGCGTTAAAAATTTGGGCGTTGGCGCATTTGTTAGTGAATGGCGATCTCGTCTCGATCATACTGTTTGGTGGCATGTTTGCTTGGGCGACCGTTTCGGTGATTTTGATCAATCGCAGCCAAGAATGGGTGCGCCCGGATCCAGGCGATGCCAAGAAAGACAAACTTTTAGTCATCATCACTTTGGTCAGCTTCCTCGTTGTTGCAACTATCCACGTATTGCTGGGCGTGTCGCCCTTCGGAGGCTAATCCATGAGCAAAATCTACCGCTTCCTCAGCGAAGATGATACATCAGCTTTTTGCCATAAGGTCAGTGATGCACTGGCTAAGGGCTGGGAGCTTTATGGCTCCCCGACGCAGACCTTTGATCCTGTCAAAGGGATCATGCGCTGCGGGCAATCGATCACCAAAGACATCGATGCACCCTACAC